>SWCB01004133.1_pt1 | contig 60835 bp, 53 predicted proteins | sample 4692901 | NCBI WGS metagenome assembly SWCB01 (sample SAMN10267276, study PRJNA491770) | bioreactor metagenome | isolation source: DHS bioreactor inoculated with subseafloor sediment | place: Japan: off Shimokita Peninsula | collected 2006-08 | reverse complement strand
GGGGTTGCAAAGCTGACTAACTGTTGGCTTTGCGCTCTACTCTACTGCCTTAGTGGCAGTTAATTCACTTCTTAAAAAACTGCTTCTGAAAGATAATCATCATCAGCACCCCAATGGTGATGGAGGAATCTTCGATATTAAAAACCGGACGAAAAAAGATGACGGGCCTTTCAACTTTATTCATGCATTCAATAAGGGTGAAACTCATTTTGATTGTCTTAATTAAATGTAATCATAATTATATAGCATTCATTTTTTAAAGTTTTCAAATGTGAATTATTTATCTTTTAAAAGAACTGAAATATGAAGAAACTCCTTTTTGTCATTATTCTTTTACTGGCTAACCTTACGTCCAAAGCACAGGAACATAGCTATGTACCCTTTCCACAAAATGATGCTGAATGGGATGTTAATCACCAGGGATATGAATGCGAAGTGTGCTACAGGCGTTTTTAAAACATGAGCGGAGACACGTTAATCAATAACAAGACATATAAGAAAATCATACATAAAGGTTATTCCGGCTCCCCAAATTATCAAACAAGGCAATGTGATAATTGGGTTTATTATGACAATTCCATTTATCACGGCGCCTTAAGAGATGATACTATTGCCCGTAAAGTTTATTTTATAGAAGCCGGACATACATACGAAAGTTTACTCTATGATTTCAATCTGGAAGTTGGCGATGCATTGCCTTACACTATTAACAACACATTTTTGGGAGCTGCTGCAATCATTGAGTCAATTTATATGCGCAACATAGGTGGCATTCCACGCAGGACATACGTTATCGCCGAAACATATTATACCGAAATTATTGAGGGAATTGGTAGCACCACAGGGCTAACTGAGGATGTTTTTAATTTTGAATGTGGTGGTTGGCTAATGTGCCATTCAGTTGATAACCAGAAGATATACCCAAATTCAAACGGGGTTTGCCAGCTTTTGGTGGCTAATGAACAGTATCCATCGCCAAAACCAAACCGGTTCTCTCCAAATCCTTCTGATGGAATTTTTGTTCTATCAACAGAAATAAAACCAGAGGAAATTAAAATCTACAATACATTTGGCCAATTAATTTACGCTAATGGTAGTCTGGATTTTGAAACCATCATTAATTTGTCCAATTTCCCTTCTGGAATTTATTTGTGCAGGTTAAAGTCAGGAACTGGCGCTGTTATTGTAGAAAAACTAATCATAAGCAAGTGATTCGTCCATTGCTGGATCCAGAGTCAATACTTCGCATGTGATAAAATTGCCCCGGCACTTTAAATTATATTTTGTGTCATTGCGCTTGCCTGCCTGAGATCTCAGGCAGATAGGCGTTGGATTTGTTAGAACTTCAAAAATCCTTAGTGCAACTTAGTGCCCCTTCGACAAGCTCAGGGCATCGCTTCGTGCCTTAGTGGCAGTTAATTTACTTCTTAAAAAACTGCTTCTGAAAGAAAATCATCAGCAACACCCCAATGGTAATGGAGGAATCGGCGATATTGAAAACCGGCCGAAAAAAGATGTATTCGGAGCCACCCAGGTAGGGCACCCAGGTGGGATAAATGCCCTGCAAAATGGGAAAATAAAACATATCCACCACCCGCCCATGCAGAAAGGTAGCATAACCGCCCTCAGTAGGGAAGAGGCGGGCTACTTCAAAATAATTGCTGCTGCTGAAAATCATGCCGTAAAAGGCGCTATCAATCATATTGCCAATAGCACCGGCAAGGACCAGCGATAGGCTGATAATCAGCCCATTGCTCACTTTTTTACGGGTGATGATGTATAAATAATAAATAATGCCCACGATGGCAACAATGCGGAAAACGGAAAGCAACAATTTGCCATAGTCTCCGGCAATCTGCATCCCGAAAGCCATGCCCGGGTTTTCGGTAAAGTGAATGATAAACCAATCGCCCAGCACGTTATATTCCTGACCAAGGCTCATGGTGGTTTTAATCCACAACTTAAGCGCCTGATCTATTATCAGTACAAGGGATACGATGAAAAATGCTTTTTTCAAGAAGGTTATTGTTTAGAGCAGTAAATCAGGGCACAGGGCATCAATCAGCCGTGCCCGGGCAATACACATTTTAACGTATATAACAGGAAGTATTTCATCTGCAAGCAGAAAGCCAAATCAGGGTTTTTGATTCAGTTTGGCTTCCATGCTCAGGGTAGCGTGCGGCACGATGCGCAGGCGCTCTTTCGAGATGAGTTTACCCGTAACCCGGCAAATACCATAGGTTTTATTCTCGATGCGCACCAAAGCGTTTTCGAGGGCAGTAATAAACTTATCCTGACGGGCAGCTAGTTTACTGTTCTCTTCCTTGGAGTTCACCTGATAACCTTCTTCAAGCACCTTAAACGTGGGCGATGTGTCGCTGATGTCGTGCTCATTGCTATTGGCAAAAGCTTCGGTAAGCATTTTCAAATCGCGGCGCGCTTTTTCGAGCTTGTTCAGAATAATTTGTTTGAACTCTTCCAACTCCTCGTCAGAATATTTGTTTTTTACACTTTCTTCCTGTGGTTCAACTTTTTTCATAGCTACTTTTAGTTTTAGGTCCGTACCTCTGTTCAATTTTAGCTCAACCGTTCAATGCTAATGGCAGCCTGCATATCGTCGGCCAAATCAACAACCATTCGTTTCGAGGGTTCAATCGAGTCAATAATCTGAAGCGATTCGGCCAACGTTTCCGAACAAATATACGAATTATTATTACTAAGGGCTTCACTCAGCCCGTTGTTTTTCTCCACTTCGATGGCAATCTTATCGGTTACCTCAAAGTCCTTGTCCTTGCGGATATTCTGAATGCGGTTAATCAGCTCACGGGCAATGCCTTCGTGGCGCAATTCTTCGCTTATGGATACATCCAATGCCACGGTGAGGCTGCCTTCAGTGGCCACCACCCATCCGGGAATGTCTTCGGTAATCACTTCCATGTCGCCCTCAACCAACTCAACTACTTCACCTTCGATGATTAGGTTAAGTTTTCCTTCGGTTTCATATTGGGCAATTTGTGTCTGTTCAATCCCGGCAAGCGCCGTGGCAATTTGTTTCATTAACTTGCCATAGCGTGGTCCCAGGGCCTTGAAGTTGGCTTTTACCTTCTTCACCAATATGCCCTGTCCGGTAATGTATTCAATGTCTTTGATGTTGACTTCGCTCAGGATCAGGTTTTTAACGGCTTCTACCTGTGCTTTGAAACCATCCCCCGAAACCGGGATCATGACACGGCTTAGCGGCTGCCTTACCCTGATGCGGTGTTGCTTGCGCAGCGACAGCACCATAGACGAGATGCTTTGCGCGATCTGCATACGTTCTTCCAGTCCTTTGTCAATCATGCGTTCATCCGCTTTCGCGAAATCGGCCAGGTGTACCGAAGTGGCCTTGTTGCGGCCGGTTAAACCGTTAAGGTCGGTAAACAGGCGGTCGCTGAAGAAAGGTGCGATGGGTGCAGTAAGAATGGCCACTGTTTCGAGGCAGTTGTAAAGCGTTTGATAGGCCGAAATTTTATCGGTAGAATAATCACCTTTCCAGAAACGCCTCCGCGACAGGCGCACGTACCAGTTGCTCAGGTGTGCATCCACGAAATCGGCAATGGCACGACCTGCTTTGGTTGGCTCATAATCAGCGTAGTAGCTGTCAACGGATTTCACCAGGCTATTTAGTTCCGAAAGAATCCAGCGGTCAATTTCCGGACGGTCTTCCAGCGGAACTTCGGCTTCGTTGTAGGTAAATCCGTCAATATTGGCGTATAGCGCGAAGAAATTATAAGTATTGTAAAGCGTTCCGAAAAACTTGCGCTGAACTTCGGCAATCCCTTCGAGGTCAAACTTCAGGTTGTCCCAGGGCTGGGCATTGGTAATCATATACCAGCGGGTAGCATCGGCACCGTATTTTTCGATGGTTTCAAAAGGATCAACGGCATTGCCCAAACGTTTCGACATTTTATTGCCGTTTTTGTCCAAAACCAATCCATTGGAAATCACTGTCTTGAATGACAGCGTGTCAAATGCCATGGTCGCAATCGCGTGCAGGGTGAAGAACCATCCACGGGTCTGGTCCACGCCTTCGGCAATGAAATCGGCGGGGAAGTATTCACTGAGGTGATCTTTGTTTTCAAACGGGTAATGGAACTGGGCAAAAGGCATAGCACCCGAATCGAACCACACATCAATCAGGTCGGTTTCGCGCAGCAACTTTTTGCCAGAAGCCGAAACCAGCACAATATCATCCACATAAGGACGGTGCAGATCGAAGGTATTGTAGTTTTCGTCAGAATTATCTCCCGGTTTATAGGCTTCCAAAGGATTGGAACTCATAAATCCGGCAGCCATCGATTTTTCGATTTCTTCTTTAAGTTGGGCTACGGAGCTGATGAAAAGTACTTCCTCCTTGTCCTCGCTCATCCAGATGGGCAGCGGCGTTCCCCAATAGCGCGAACGGCTGAGGTTCCAGTCAACCAGATTTTCGAGCCAGTTACCAAAACGGCCGGTACCCGTGGCTTCGGGTTTCCAGTTGATGGTCTTGTTCAGCGCCAGCATCTCATCGCGGTAAGCGGTGGTGCGGATGAACCAGCTATCGAGCGGATAGTAAAGAATGGGTTTATCGGTGCGCCAGCAGTGTGGATAGGAGTGTTCGTATTTTTCCGTTTTGAAGGCGCGGTTTTCTTTTTTCAGTTTAACGATGATGTCAATATCAACGTTGTTTTCTTTGGCAGGATCGTAATCGGCAGCATATTCGGCTTTCACATAGCGGCCGGCAAATTCGCCCATTTCTTCGGTAAACCGTCCCTGACGATCAACGAGTGTGAGTGCACCTAAGCCATTGAGTTTGCCAACCCTGAAGTCATCGGCACCGAAACTCGGCGCAATGTGTACGATACCGGTGCCATCTTCGGTGGTTACGAAATCGCCGGTAACCACGCGGAAAGCATCGCCTTCTTCAGGCTGGGCGTAAGGCAGCAATTGCTCATAACGAACACCTTCAAGTTCGCTTCCTTTCCAGGAACCAACCACTTCAAACGGAATGGCTTTTTGCCCGGCTTCGTAGTCAGCCAGTTTCAGTTCCGCATTTTTCTCCGGGAAATATTTACCAAACAGTTCCTTTGCCAGGATAACGGTGATTGGCTCATTTGTATAAGGATTGAAGGTTTTCACCTTCAGGTAATCAATGTTTTTGCCAACGGCCAAAGCGGTGTTGCTGGGCAGGGTCCAGGGCGTGGTGGTCCAGGCTATAAAGAACAAATCACCATGCAAATTGCTGAAAAGCTGCTCCGATTTGGCATCACGAACAACTTTGAACTGTGCAACCACGGTATTGTCTTTCACATCGCGGTAACAGCCGGGCTGGTTAAGTTCGTGGGTGCTGAGGCCGGTGCCGGCAGCCGGTGAAAATGGCTGAATGGTGTAGCCTTTGTACAGCAGACCTTTCTCGTACAATTTCCCTAGCAGAAACCAGATGGTTTCCATGTATTTGTTGTCGAAGGTAATGTATGGATTATCCAGGTCAACCCAATAGCCGATGCGGCGGGTCAGGTCGTCCCACAAATCCTTGTACTTCATTACTTCGGTGCGGCAGGCTTTGTTGTATTCGTCCACCGAAATCTTTTTACCAATGTCTTCTTTGGTAATACCCAGGAATTTCTCAACGGCAATCTCAATAGGCAAACCATGCGTATCCCAGCCAGCCTTGCGGTTAACCAGAAAACCTTTCATGGTTTTGTAACGGCAGAAAATATCCTTAATCGCGCGGGCCATCACATGGTGAATGCCCGGCACGCCATTGGCCGATGGTGGCCCTTCGTAAAAGACAAAAGGGGTACTGTCACGACGAATATCGAGACTTTGTTGAAAAACGTTTTCTTCTTCCCAACGTTTCAGCACTTCAACGCCGATGGCTGAAAGGTTAAGTTGTTTATATTCAGGATATTTGTTCATTAATGCTCCTGTAAATTTAGGCTATTGTTAAAAGAGGGGCAAAAGTAGCAAAAATCCTGATATGATTTATTAAGTGCTGATTTATTTTGTGTTAGGGGATGGCGAAGGGCGGTGCGGATAACTATAGGGAGTGGAATGCCTGCGGCAGGGTCGGTCAGTTGGCTTGCAGATTTGAAATTTGAACGATGGGCTTTTCACTACGTTCTTTTATATAGGAACGGATTAAAAAGCTAAGTCTCAAAGAAATCCGGTTGAAGTGGGTGTAAACCCTTTTTTCGTAAGGATACCAATAATCCGGAATTTCATTATAAGATAATTCCTGATATTGGTATCCGATGCCAACTGAAATAGCATTGGAAGAACCTACCGGAATAAGCAGTCCTATTTCCGGGTTTAATAATACTCCGCCATACGTCTGGCCATAGTGCGTGTAGTAGTCCGATCCGCTTTTACTTTTTGAAAGCGGGAAACTATAACCAGCTTTAAATGAAATAAACGGAGTAACAACATCCTGTTTAAAGAAATATTTAACATCAGCAAAAACAGGCAGAACGCCCCATTCGTAAAACTCATAACCCAGGCCTAAACCGGTATAAACGCGTTGACCGTATTGCCATCCGTTGACCATTGTGAGCGAAGCAAATGGTTGAGAACCATCGGCACCTTCGCCAAACAACAAACCAATCGAACTCAGATTGTAATACCCCGACTTCTTCAATTCCTGCGGTACTGAAGAATTAACACGGACACTATCAATATCCTGCATGTTGTAAAACCAGATTCCACAATCGTTTGAGATTTTTATTCCGTCCACGCTATCGTTCTGAATAAGCTTGCCACTTATCACCGTTCCTGATTTCAGATAAACCGTATCCTTGTTTTTACGCTGGGAATGGGCATTATTTGAATAAAGCAAACTTATTAAAAGGACCAACAACATCGTGGTGAGCGATGTACCAGACTTTTTCGATTCAGTTTTCATCATCATGGCTGGGTTACAGGAATCTGGCTGATCAGGGTTATATCGGTAAGATCGGAATAATCGTATTGGTAAATTCCATCTGCCCCTATCATCATAATTAAACCGTTGACCGGAATTACGTCATAAGTTTGAATATCAGGGAAATGGGCGATTTGGTTCATGTGTATATTCATCGGATCGGTGGCATCGTATATTTTCAACCCTGCATCCCCATCACAGATAAAAAGGATATGATTATCAATACCGAGGCCATGCGGATTAAAGAGCGGGTATGATTTTATCAGAAAAGGGTTGGTTAACGAGGAAATATCAACAACATCCAACTGATTGGTAAAACCATTGCATTGGGTTCCTGAGCGTAGGGTTACATATGCCAGGTTGCCCTCAACCACCACAGGATCGCAGGAATTTATATGTGTGAATACCGATACAAAAGTTGGGGTTGCAGGCGAATTAAGGTCATATACCATCATACCTGTGGTAGTTCCCAGAAACAATTTATTGTTGTAAGGAAAAATGGTTTCGACCTGACGATCGAGTTGAACACCCTGTCCTGATGTTATTCCGGGAGTTGCTGCAATATTGAACACCTTCAACATATTGTTATGAACAGCATACATGTAATCGTTGCTTATGGTAAACCGGGCCATGGAACCACTGATGCCGGTTGCCGAAGGACCTATGCTCACCTGGTTTGAGCCTATTTCGGCCATACCCTGCCCGTCGAATTTGATGTACTCATTGCGGTAACCTGTTCCCTGGTCAACAACTTCGGTAATTTCCCTGGTTTTCCAGCCAACGACAACCCCTTTGGTAAAATCAAGTCCATAAACAGGAAATGTAGCATCGAGCGGTGGCAACACATTGGGAAAAGCTTCCGCGACCCTGTCAATTTCAATCGGGTTCGTCGGATCGCTGATGTCAATTGCAACAAGGTCAATATAGCTATCGGCATAAAGCACCTGGTTGCGGATGGCAATATCCACGTTTCCCGGAATTTCAATAAAATTGATTATTACGGGTAAAGCCGGGTTGCTGTTGTCAACCACATGAATGCCTTTATTAAACTCATTGATAAAAAGGTAGTTATCCTTGAAATAGATTTTCCCGGGGTTTTGCAACGAACGGGCCGGGGTGTTTTTTACTGCCGACCTGAATTCATCGAAACCCATGTAAACCGGGACGTTGGCTTCATAAGAGATTTCTTCATAGGTTTTGTCCTGGCATCCCGAAAATATCATCAACGTAAGTAGGATGAAGGTAAATCCAAACAGGTGGTGAGAATGTGTTTTCATGGCTATTTAGTTTTTTTTTGGTTCTTCAAATAAGATGCAGGGGTGCAAATAAAGTTGCACACCAATTGGTATAAAATTTAAATTAAATAGGCGCTTAATCGATATTCAACATAGGTTTCTTATAATCAAACCGATTTTTCAATGAGGTTTAAAGACGGGATAAGAGGTTGGGTGTTGGTTATCGTTTGGCGGTATGAAATCGTTGAGTATTATTCCGCTTCGCTCCATGAGGGCTTCGCCGTTGCAGGCTACTTTCCTGTCCAGTTACACCGAATTTGATGCGAGGCAGAACACTTGCATAATCACTTAAACCCCGATGTTTTATACCGTGCATCACAAGCCGTATTTATTCATTTTCTATTCCAACAAAATATAAATCAAATCCCCCTAAACCTCCGGTTCTGTCCGAGGAAAACACCATCATTGTTTGAGTCCGGGAAACTCCTTCATTTATTAAAATTGGTCTATATTCATCAGATTCAGTATTAATATTCTCTCCAAAATTAATTGGCTTACTCCATTCACCGTTTTCAAAATTGCAGTAGTACAAGTCAAATCCACCATACCCACCGTCTCTGTCAGATGCAAAAACCATTTTGTTTTCATAAATGAAAGAGCATTTATCATCAGAACTACTTGACAAAGCGCTATCCATAAAAACCGCATAATCTGAATTATCATTTAACAACGACTCTGTATCCATTTCTGAATTGACATTCACGAAATAGAAATTAAATCTCTCTCCATCCCGGTTTCAGCAAAAGTAAATCTTTGAGTTCTCAGAATTGAAAGTAGGATACATATCATCAAATTCAGAGTTTAGGAACTCAACTTCTTTAGGTTCTGAAAAATTTCTATTTGTCACGTTTGAGACAAAATTTATTTGAGAATTCCCTGTTACATCAGAAGAATACATCAATGTGAAATTAAATTCATTTGAGCTATATCCAATAAGTAAGTTTGGTCCAAATTCATTGCCTGATGTTTTAATTTTGTTTAGTCCTGTTTCAATTATATCATAATCATCTCTTTTTACTTCCCAGTTAGCATATTCGTTTGTAATCTTTAATTCTCCCGATGTTTTACTAAAGTTTACATTCATAGGCTGATAGATAATATCAAACTCATTTCCATTGCTATTCCTGTTTGTAGAAAAGCAAAATGGTATTAATTCCCCTAAACTTGGAGCTGTGGAATTGTAGTCATCAAACTCCGTGTTAAAGTCCGATAAATTTATTGGAGTCATAGGCAGGCTGCCCTGATTATATTTATATCCAATCAGTGGCTTATCACATGAAGATAAAAAAATCAACATACTCAATGCTATTATTTTTGCAATATTAATCATGCGTCTTTGTTTTTATATGGGGTGCTTATTTGTACTTCCAGGCTTATTCCACTCAAGATTCAGGCAACCACCTATAAATGGAAGCGCAAACCAAGCTGAAATGAAGGCCAAACCATTTGTGTACTGCGGATATTATAAGGTTGTGATGCATTCAGGAAAAACACCTGCACTCCGGCCTGTCCGTAAAAACCAAGCTGCTTTATTACATCAACTTCTGCTCCCATTCCTGTGATGGATGAAACCTGTATGCCCCTCACCGGAAAACTGACAGTTTCGGTGGATGTGAGTGAGCTTTCCTGATAAGTGTTTGTTGTTCTGCTGCTTGAAACGCCCTTCTCAAAAACCACAGACTGCATGGCATAAATTCCTAGTGATTTGCGCTTAAGTATCTCGAAACGAACACCAACCGGAACGCCAATATAATTCAGGACACTTTTATATTCACTATAAGCAGCATTAATTTCTGAAGCACGAATTACGGTACCCAGCCTTGAATAAACCAGTCCGGTTTCAAGGTTCCACCTTTTGCTTATATTGCGGCTGATCGAAAGGCCAAATAAAAGTGGGGCATTATGGGTAGTGCTTTCAACATCTTCAAAATAGGCTGTTTCTTCGGCCACTTCCGATGAAAAATTGTCATGCAAATAATTTGATTTACCTTCAGCCAATGCCGAATTATTATCAGAATTAGTAACTGAAGAATTTGCTCCAAAACCCAGGGCCAGCTCCCAGGAACCCTTATGCATGGACTTTGGCTTAGGCGTAGTTTCAACATTAATAACATCGGCAGGCCCGGTAATGTCAGACTCTACCGGGATCTCTGCCAATGTTTCAGGCGGGTTGGTTGGAATATTTGCCTGATGGGTGCTTTCAATGATTTCAATGTTTTCGGTAATTGCAACTTCAGTATCATTGTTAAACGACTTATTCACTAATGGTTTTAAATCAGCCTGATTCCCTACAATTGATGATTCCACACTAAATTGTTTGGACTTCGCTGCTGATTTGAAACTTTCATTAACTGATGTTTTCAACTGATCACTGTTTTTTTGTGTTTTATCATTTTGTGCTAAAGGAGTTGAATATTTTGATGCCTGATTTTCAGCAGCAGGAACAGATTGATTTTGCTTTACCACCTGATGGTGTTGAAGTGAATTCTTCGGACCATCATTCAGCATCAATAAGGCTGAAACACCAGTGAGTAACAGAATTGTTGCAGCAACAGATGCAAAACGGAAAAACACCACCCGCTTACGCCGACGGATTTCGGCTGCAATAATTGGCCATAGTCCGGCAGGAGGATCTGCTTCGAATCTGCTTAATCCTTTACCGGCAATGATCTTTATTTTATCTTTTTTATCCTGCATTGCTTGTTCTATTGGTTGGCTGATAAACGTTTCTGCAACCAGGCGCGAGCCCGCGCATATTGCGATTTTGAAGTCCCTTCACTTATTTTGAGCATCTTTCCGATTTCTTTGTGTGGCATATCGTCAACAGCAAAAAGATTAAAAACAGTCCTGAACCCTGTTGGCATTTCCTGTATATACCTCATCAATACATCGATATCAATCTGATCGGGTACCTGCTCTTCTTCCTCACGAATTTCATGCGATGGGTTCAGCTCAATACAGAAGCGCAATATGTCGTTCTTTCTGAGTATTTCGAGCGAAGTGTTGATCATAATTCTGCGCACCCAACCCTCGAAAGAGCCTTTAAACTTATAGCTTCCCAGCTTCATAAATACACGGATAAATCCTTCCTGAAGAAAGTCTTCGGCCATGCTGTAATCCGAAGCATAACGAAGGCATACCCCGAACATTTTCCGGGCATACAAATCGTACAAGCGCTTCTGAGCATGCACTTTACCATCAAGGCAATCCTTCAGGAGTTGCTTTTCATCCATCAGTAATTCAGAAGTACTTTAAAATTCGGACTAATACTAAGATGCATCATTGATTATAAGGTTGCATTGCAATATTAGTAAATTGAGGGGAATCTTTTGACCTTCATTAATTAATTTGATGCGACCAGGAACATTTCGATTAAACGAACAATTATTCAGAAACACTATGAAGGGAAGGTTTAGTTGCAGTATTTCTTTTCGGTGGTCGAGCGTAGTCGAGACCATTCGAATCGGGGACAATCTTTTATTTTATTTGCCACTAAGGCACTAAGCTTCACCAACTTCATGTTTGTACCAAATAAACCTTTGTGTTTCTTCGAGTCTTTGAGTCACTTCGAGTGGTTCGACGAAAAGCTCACCAACCAAACCTCAGTGCACCGCTTTGTGGCGTCTAATGGTTATCTTAATCTTTGGAACGTTTTTTGCAAACCAATTTAGAAATGCCTGAAATGAGATCTTCCTGTATAAATAAAATCCTTGTCAGTATTGTATTTCTGATGTTTTCGCACAGTCTTTTGATGGCACAATCGCTGCGATACGTGGAAAATACAGCTTTTGAACGGGGCGAGAAACTTACCTTCAGGGTTTATTATCAATCTTTTGTTACGGGAAAGGTAACTGCCGGCGAAGCAAAACTGGAGGTTAAAAAGAAAACAGTTACCAAAAATGACAGACCCACCTATCACATCATCGGAACGGGACAATCCAAAGGGGCATTTAACTTTTTCTTTAAGGTTAACGATCGTTTTGAAACTTTCATTGACGAGCAGGCCCTCATTCCCTGGTATTTTATTCGTCGCACCCGCGAAGGCGGGTATAAAAAAGACGATGAAGTAAACTTTATGCAGCAGAGAGGCGTGGCAGTTAGTCGCAACGCCGTAAAAAAAATCCCCATCAATACCCAGGACATTCTTTCAGTGTTTTATTATGCCCGTACCCTCGATATTACCGGTATGCAGCCCAACGAATCTTTCCCTCTGGCCTTTTTTCTTGACGATTCAGTCTATGTTTCCAAGATTGTCTTTTTAGGCCGCGAGCAGATAAAAACTGAGCTTGGCACATTCAACTGTCTCAAATTTAAGCCCATGGTAATAAAAGGGGAGGTCTTTAGTGAACCTTATCCCATGGAGTTGTGGATTACCGATGATAAAAACCGGCTCCCAATTATGGTAAGTTCTGCGGTGATTGTAGGTTCAGCTAAAATGGAGCTGGTGGAATATGAAGGAATCAGAAATCCTTTGTATTCGAGAATTTCAAATGGTGCGGCCTCGAAAAAATAAGATTTTCTTATGGAAATTTGCCTTAACTTGCATCATACTTTATAAATTGAATTTGTTTATGCTGTTTTAACAGCCAACCTTTCACTTTCAACCTATGAAAAAGCAACTTCTTCTGGTCCTTGGTCTGCTGATATTTACAGCTGCCATCGCTACTATTGGCATTCGCCCCGGATTATTCACCAACCTTCAAAATCCTAAAATGAAAAAATCAAACGAAAAAACATCCTGGAAACAGGTGGATTCTTTGATTGGACAAGGGTTGCCGCAATCGGCACTCGAATTGGTGAATCATATTTATCAACAAGCCGAAACCAAAGCCGATTGGCCGGAGTTTGTGAAAGCTTCGCTTTATCAGTTGCGGTTGCGTAGTGATTTTGAAGAAAACTTTATTGAAAAGTACATCGGCGAAACCGAGAAGAATCTATCAGGAAAGCCTGAGCCCGCAAAGCAAATCCTTCACTCTATATTGGCTGACCTATACTGGCAATACTATCAGCAAAACCGCTACCGAATTTTAGATCAAACCGTTGTTTCTGGAAATACTTCTGAGGATATGGCTACCTGGGATGCGCTCCATTTTGTTGAAAAAACATCACAACATTACCACGCATCGTTGAAAAATTCAGTGCTTCTGCAATCGGTTTCCCTAAAATTATACGATCCTATCTTACAAACCGCCGATGGTTCAAAACAATTCAGACCCACATTGTTTGATTTTCTTGCACACCGTGCCATCGACTTTTTTATGAATGATGAGGCTTCCATCACCAAACCGATTCAGCAGTATGTGATGCAGGATTCCAGTCTGTTAAGTACTCCTGAAGTTTTTGCCGGATTGACCATAGCAACCGCTGATACGCTGTCATTCCATTATCAGGCCATCAGCATTTTGCAGCAGGTGGAAAAATTCCATCAAAAAGATAAAGATGTGGTTCCATTGATGGATGCAACACTCAAAAGGCTTGATTTTGTAAAAAATAGCGGAAACATTGCCAGCAGCTACAGTTTATATTTGAAAACCCTGCTCAGCCTTGAGCATAGGTATTCGGGACAAGTGGTTTCTGCCGATGTAATTGAGAAAATTGCCCGCTTTTGGTATGGAAGTGATTTTGTGGCCAGCGATTCTCCCAATAAACCAATAAATACCAATTATATCACTGCACATAACTGGTGCCTCAAAGCCATTGAACAATTCCCTGAAAGTGACGGATCAAAAAATTGCCGGAGCATTCTTAATGCTATAGAAGCACGCTCACTCACCATCACCCTTCAAGGGGAAGTAGTTCCTGCAAAACCCTTCCCATTTCTGCTGGATTTTCGAAACACAACAAAGGTTTGGTTCCGCCTGATAAAATTGGATTATGATAAAAATGAAAACCTGAAACAAAAACTTTACGATGAGCGAACTTTAGATAAATACCTAAACATGAAGCCTTTGAAGGAGTGGGACATTTCTCTTCCGCTATTACAGGATTACCGGCAACACAGTGTTGAGGTTATACACCCTGCGGTTGAAGCAGGTTATTATCTGCTATTGGCATCAGGAGATGAGCATTTTAATCGAAACCAAAGCCCTGTTACCTTGCAGGATTTCTGGGCCACCAACATCAGTTATATTAGTCGTAGGAATGATGATGGTTCGGGCATTTTTTATGTGTTGGACCGCACCACCGGCGTGCCTTTGCAAAACGTAAAAGCCCAGATTTTTACCCGGGAGTATGATTACAAAACGCGCAGCAACATTCGTAAAAATGGTGAAGTTTATACCAGTGGTGAGGATGGATCATTTCTGATGAAAAGTGCTTCTAAAAAAAATTATGCTAACCTTTCCTTTGATTTTACCTTAAAGAATGACCGCCTGGTGGCCGATAATTACTTCTCGCGCTATCGCAACAGCACCCCTCAGAGGGGCGAAAAAATCCGTACCTTCTTTTTCACCGACCGCTCTATCTATCGCCCCGGACAAATCGTTTATTTTAAGGGAATTGTTACCGGAAACGAAAATGACAATAACCGTGTAGTGGAAGAAAATGCTTCCACAGTAACGCTATATGATGTAAACGGACAAAAAGTTTCATCGGCCGAAGTAGTTTCCAATAAATTTGGCTCCTTCAGCGGCTCATTTATACTCCCGGCTTCGGGTTTGGGCGGACAATTCAGGATTGACAATGGTTCCGGAAATGCTTATTTTAACGTGGAAGAATACAAACGTCCGAAATTTGAAGTGGAATTCCTTCCGGTTACCGGAAGCTACCGCTTAAATGAAAAAGTAAGCGTGTCGGGAAAGGCAGAAAGCTATACCGGCGTTCCGGTTACAGATGCCTCGGTGAGTTATCGCGTGGTGCGTTCAGTTTCGTGGCCATTTTTCAGGTATGACTGGGGTTTCTGGCCATACCATCTTCCTGAAAGTGAAATTGCCAATGGCACTTTGGTTACCCGGTCCGATGGAACCTTCCAGGTAGAGTTTACTGCATTACCCGATCCAAAAGCATCTTCAAACATGTCGCCTTTATTCAGGTACACGGTTTATGCTGATGTTTCCGATATCAATGGCGAAACACGTTCGGGGCTTACAACGGTGAATGTGAGTAGTAAAGCCCTGATGCTTGATTTGGCAACTCCCGCAACCATTAACCGGGATACTGAGGGCGAATATAGACTTACCGCCACAAATTTGAATGGGGAGAATACTCCTGCAAAAGTGAATGTAGAAGTTTTTTCGTTGAAAGAGGACACCAGGCTCACCCGCCGACGTAATTGGAATGCGCCTGATACCGCCATTTACTCCCGCGAGGAATTCATTAGCCAACTGCCCACCGATGTTTATCTGAATGATGACAAGGAGGCTGATGTTAAAGACAAATCCGTTTATAAAAACACCTTTAATACGGCTACCGACAGCCTGATTTCTTTCCCGGATAAGGGGAAATGGGCGCCAGGTCGTTACCTCATCACGCTAAGTGCCACCGATGCCTTTGGCGAAAAGGTAAGCATGGATAAAGAATTGGTTGTTTTTGCGCCTTCAGCAAAGAAAATACCTGTAAAACAAGCGTTTTGGGGTCATTTGTTGACACCTGAGGTAAAAGCCGGTGGAACCATTCAACTTTTGGCGGGTACTGCTGTGAAAAACGCCAATATCCAGTTTGAAGTCATGATGCAGGAGAAATCCGTCCACCAGGAGTGGATAAAGCTCTCCGAAACCCAAAGGTTGCTCACTTTTAAGGTACCCGAAGCCTATACCGGAAATATTAAACTCAGTCTGACCCTGGTTTATGACAACCGAAACTATGTCTTTTCAACAATTGTGAATATTCCGGATACAAAACATCAGCTTAATATCGCTTTTGAAACCTTCCGCAGTCCACTGTTACCCGGTGGTACTGAGAAATGGAAGCTGAAAATCACCGGGCTGGACAATCAGCCTTTGAATGCAGAATTATTGGCTGGTATGTATGATGCTTCGTTGGATGCTTTTGCACCGCACTACTGGAATTTCAATGTCTCGGACAAATATTACACCAATCCTGAATGGGAAACCCGGCAGGCATTCACTACGGTCACCGGATATTCACTTCCGTGGCAACAGCAGCAGGAGTGGACGACACCTTCACGAGGTTACGATGCACTAAATTGGTTTGGTTATTACCTAAACAGCAACTCTCGCGGTGGTCGAATTTTAGGTTTGATGAATCGTTCAGAAGCATACGCTGAACAAGATGGGGCTGATATGCCTGAGGTAAAATCAGGGGTACTTGCTGATGCAGAGGTGGCTCCTGTTCCGGCTGGAGTTTCGGAAGAAACGAAAACCGATCCAGAGCCTCAAATCCGTCGCAATCTTCAGGAAACGGCCTTCTTTATGCCTCAGCTAACTACCAATGCTGAAGGGGAACTTTGGGTAGAATTTACCGTGCCCGAAGCCCTCACCCGCTGGAACTTTATGGGTTTGGCACACACAGAAGGTTTGCGCTTCGGACAATTCTCCAAAGAAGTGGTTACCCGCAAGGAGTTAATGGTGACACCCAATCTGCCAAGATTCTTCCGCGAAGGTGATAAAATGACCCTGCAAACCAAGGTGAGTAGCCTGGCAACAAACCCGATTCAAGGCAACGCCAGACTTGAACTTTTTGATGCCATCAGCATGAAACCGGTGGATGTTTCCATGAAAAACGCCACACCCAATAAAGCTTTTGAGTTGGAATCAGGCGGAAATACCGTGGTGAGTTGGGAAATACAAATCCCGGAAGGCATGGAAGCGGTAATGGTTCGGATTACGGTAATGGCCGGCAACCACAGCGATGGAGAAGAGGTTATGCTGCCCGTGCTTACCAACCGCATGATGGTTACAGAAACTTTCCCGTTGCCCATCAATGGAAACGAGACCAAAGATTTTAGTTTCGCTAAATTACTGAGTCAGGCCGATGTAAGTAAAACCCTGCGTAACCACAGGCTTACGCTTGAATTTACCTCCAATCCGGCATGGTACGCAGTGCAGGCATTGCCTTACCTGGCAGAACAATCCCTGGAGAACTCCGATCAGGTATTTAACCGGCTGTATGCCAACAGTCTGGCGACCTATATTGCCAACAGTAGTCCAAAAATTCGTGCTGTTTTTGAAACCTGGAGTAAACTTTCGCCCGACGCCCTGCTTTCCAATCTGGAGAAAAATCAGGAATTAAAAATGCTGGTGCTGGAAGAAACTCCCTGGCTGATGGAAGCACGCAGCGAATCGGAACAAAAGCAACGCATTGCCACGATGTTTGACCTGAACCGTATGGCCGCTGAACAGCAGAACGCCAGCCGGAAGTTGCAACAACTGCAAACGTCCAATGGCGGATGGCCCTGGTTTGAAGGAATGCCCGAAAGCCGTTACATTACTCAATTAATCGTTACCGGAATGGGACGATTGCATTATCTGAAGGTAAGCGACCTGAATAAAGACAATGCTTCCCTACAGATGATCAACCGGGCTTCAAACTATATGGAAATGCGTTTGGTGGAGGAATACAAGCGCATTATGAAAGACCATCCCAAGGATTATGATAAATTGCAACCAGGTCGGGACAATATACAGTACCTTTTCGCGATGAGTTACCTGAAGGATGTAGTCAAAACAGATGCAAAATCCGATAAAGCGATTGATTATTTTGGTGCTCAGGCACGGAAATACTGGACCCAGCAGGGACTTTACACCCAGGGAATGATTGCGCTTTGGGCCGGGCGAAGCGGTGATATGAAAACGGCCAATGCCATTATGAAATCCCTGCGTGAATATGCACTTGTTCATCCCGAAATGGGGATGTACTGGCGCGACAATACCGGCGGTTACTTCTGGTATCAGGCTCCGGTGGAAACCCAGGCATTGCTGATTGAGTTGTTTGAAGAACTGGGCAATGATGCAAAAGCCGTGGATCAGATGAAAACATGGTTACTCAAGCAAAAACAAACCCAACGTTGGGCAACTTCACGCGCTACTGCTGATGCTGTTTATGCTTTGCTGTTGAGGGGTGGCAACTGGCTGCAAACCGAACCGGGCGTGAGTATTACCCTTGGCAATAAAACCATAGATCCTAAAGCCTTAGATGCAAATGTGGAAGCCGGAACTGCTTATTTCAAAACATCCTGGAGCGGAGCGGAGATCAATCCCGAAATGGGCAGGATTAGCGTAAGTAAATCAACCGATGGCCCGGCCTGGGGTGCGCTTTACTGGCAGTATTTTGAAGATATAGACAAGATTACTTTACACGATAGTCCGTTGAAAATCAGTAAAAAGCTCTACATCAAAACCAATACCGATGCAGGACCTGTACTCAGAGAAATTACTGCTGACAATCCTTTGAAAATTGGACAGCAGGTAACGGTACGCCTTGAAATCCGTACCGACCGCGATCTCGAATTCGTACACCTGAAAGATATGAGGGCCGCAGGTTTTGAGCCGGTCAATACCCTTTCGGGATACCGTTGGTATGGCGGATTAGGCTATTACGAAAACACCCGCGATGCCTCCACCAATTTCTTCTTCAACTACCTGAGCAAAGGTACCTGGGTGTTTGAATATCCCATGGTGGCTTCCCAAAAAGGGGAATTCTCCAATGGGCTGAGCAGCATTCAGTGCATGTATGCGCCCGAATTTGCTGCCCATAGTGAAGGGATAAGGGTGAATATTAAATAGCTTGATTGCCAAGTAGAAAATATGTGAAACCTATATGACCTATGTGCCTATGTGGTTCAAATAAAGGATACCACATAGAATCATAGCTCACATAGAAAGTCACATAGAAAGACTATGTGTCCTATTGTGCCTATGTGGTTCAAAAAAATCACCTTTAGGATACAAAAATCACAAAGAAGATTCACCTGGAGAAAACAATTTCAATTTTCTGTACTTCCTTTCAGGGCGCTTCATACAAATGTAGTATCCACCTGAAGTTGTTGTTGCCCCAGCAATCTTCACAGCGCGAGGCACATACAGACTCTGAAAGTAAAGCATTGTCAATGCGGAACAACATTGGGCATTCTACAGGATTTTGGAAGGCATAAGGCGCTTCAGAAGTTTGTTTCCAGTAGTAATTGTCCCATTCCCAAACAGTTTGATTTCCCTCAAGTTTAAATGAGAGAGATACCTGCAGGTATTTGTGCCCGTTGTCATCCTTCCAAACAGGAACGATGTCTGAAATAGTGATTACGCCTTCTTCCCTGATTTTAATGCGTTCGCCCCTTATCATTTTATCGGATTCGCCCTGGAAGTTATGCGGCAAAGGTTGGGCAATAACTGCCTGACCTGAAGCTGAAATCTCAACAGGAAGAGATAAGGTTGTGGTGAAGGTGGGAAACGATCGGGAATAATCGAGCGTTAGCGTGCCTGTGTAGTTGCGGCCGGGATTAATGTCATCCTCTTTCTTATCGCAGGCAACCAATAAGGAAAGAAGTAATGACACCAGCACAATACGTGTTGTCATGATGCCATGGTTTTAAGTTCAACAATTCCGAAATATACGCATTATTTTCCACAAAATCAAGCATTTCCGGATAAATATCTTTTCGAGGGATAATGAGTTCGTCGTAAAGGTTTCAAAGAATGTGACTTCCACTTATCTTTGCCATTAGAAAAACTGCTAAACTCCTATCCATGAAAGCAAGATTACTCTTCATTATATTGATCCTCATCAATTTGTCACTTCGGGCACAGGTATTTACCTCTTCCAATCTTCCCATAGTGCTAATCGATACTGATGGGCAGGAAATTCCAGATGAACCTAAAATAAGGGCGGGCATGAAAATCATTGACAACGGACCGGGAGAACGGAATCATTTGACCGATACCCCGGTATTTGATGGATTTATCGGGATTGAAATCCGGGGTTCCAGTTCACAGTTGTTCCCCAAAAAAAGCTACGGTTTTGAAACATGGGATGCCCAGAACAACGACATCAATGTTTCCTTGCTTGGGATGCCGGAAGAAAGCGATTGGATTTTGAATGCCAATTATACCGATAAAACATTCTGTCGTAATGCTTTGGCATACCAGGTGTCCAAAAATATGGGCCATTATTCTACGCGTTATAAATTTGTGGAGGTATTGCTCAATGGCAACTATAATGGCATTTATATCTTCTCAGAAAAGATTAAGCGTGATGCCAACCGGGTAAACATTGCCAAACTCAAGGATGACCAGAATTCGGGTGATCCACTCACCGGGGGTTATATCATTAAAGTGGACAAATCCACAGGTAGTGGGGGAGATGGCTGGGTTTCAGATTTCCCGCCACCAGTGCATCCTTATGGACAGGAGATATTTTTTCAATACGAGTATCCCAAATCTGAGAACATCACCCTACAACAGAAACAATACATCAGCAATTATGTGGATGATTTTGAAACTGCACTTGCAAGCTCTCAATTTGCAGATCCTGAATTCGGTTTCCGAAAATTTGCCCAGGAAGGCACTTTTCTCGATTACTTTCTGGTAAATGAGATCAGTAAAAATGTGGATGGCTATCGATTGAGCACCTTCTTGCACAAGCAGCGTGAAAGCCTTGGCGGCAAGCTGCGTATTGGGCCAGTGTGGGATTATGATATTGCCTGGCACAATGCAGATTACTGTGATGGTGATATGCTGGAAGGCTGGGCTTATCAGTTTCCCTGCCCGGATGATTACTGGCAAGTGCCTTTTTGGTGGGGCCGATTGCTTGAAGATTCCACCTTTGCAAACAACCTGAAATGCCGTTGGACCTTCCTTAGGGATGATATATTGAGTGATGCGTGGTTTGATCAGTACATTGATAGTGTGTCTTTGTTGCTGGACGAATCTCAGGCACGGAACTTTACCCTTTGGCCAATTTTGGGCGAATATGTATGGCCAAACCCCTGGCCCTATCCCGAAACGTATGCTGAAGAAATTGCTTCACTCAAATCATGGATTCACCTCCGACTGGCATGGATGGACGCCAATTTGCCGGGTAATTGTTATACTACCCATCAAGAGACTTTGAACTACAGCCCAATGCAGATTCAACTTTTTCCAAATCCGGTCGGGAATTTATTATCAGTTTCTTTTAAAGATTTGCCCGGTAAGGATGCAACACTGGGAATTACTGATTTAAGTGGTAGAATACAAATGCGTGAGCAAATAAGCATAGGGACAGAAGGTGGTAAAGTCTGGCAACACGATGTTTCGCTTTTGCCCAAGGGGCTTTGGTTGCTGAAAATAACAGGAGAAGGCCAAACCTTTACCGGGAAATTTGTAAAGCAATAAAATTGGAAGGATTAAGCGGTTGAAATATAAGCGTTAGAATGGTGTGATGGCTGGCTCATTGAATTCAATCAGGGTAGTATAACCTTTCAGTTGTATTTCATCGAAACATTTTATCCATTCTTCCCAGGGATTAACAGACTGTTTGGGCTGATTGACCGTTGGTGATTGACCTATCCCGCCGGAATTCAGCGAAGCGTATAAATTTTCCGGGCTGTTTTTTAACCTAAATTCAGTCATCATAACGGAGGCCGTCAGTTCATTTGTTTGTATCCCATTGGGTGCAATGGTTTGCTGGTACATCTTAGTTGAAATTTTCCTGTAGTTCTCAACCAGCTTGTTGTAATCTGACATTTTATGGCCATTTTCGCCCACACATTTCTTTAAACCTTCAAAAGGCAGGGTCAAAATTTCTGGTGTGTTTTTTTGAAACCAGGCCAGGGCAGCATCTTCATCGATGGTTAATACTTGTATCCAATCCCTTGACTCTGCTTCAGTATTGCAGCTTTCAGTGTTAAAACACAAGCGGTATCCCGAGAAATATTTGTCCTTAACAGGGATGATTTTGTATGGTGCAAATTCCGCCGAGAAATGCTCCATAAGTGTTTTTGCATCCGTATTGGAAAGGTACATTTGACCCAGGCCATCTAGGGATATGGGCACAGCATCGGGATAAGGGGCGATTTCAATGCGTTGAGCAAGGAGCCCTGAATTACAACATGCCAGTACGATGAGGAAAAGCAAAAATTTCTTCATAATTTCTCTTATTAAATGGCGATATAGCAATAATAGGCTGCCTGGCATTGCAGCCTCAAAATCTTTATTGTTTTAGTATTTATCATGTTTTCAAGGAAAAGTAACCCCCTTTTTCTTAAAAATCTTCTACATTTCCCGGTTCGGCACACTCCACAAAATTGTTTAATTTCGCACCTCAAAAATCAAACTTATGCTCAGAACAAATAATTGCGGTGAACTTAATCTTTCACATAACGGACAAATGGTTACACTCAGTGGCTGGGTGCAGCGCTCGCGCGACCTTGGCGGGATGACTTTTATTGATTTGCGCGACCGTTATGGGATTACGCAATTGGTTTTTAATATGGAAACCAATGCCTCGCTTTGTGGCGAAGCCCGCAAATTGGGCCGCGAATTTGTAATATCTGCTACCGGAAAAGTTGCCGAACGCAGCAATAAAAACCCTAAAATGCCCACTGGCGATGTCGAAATCATTGTTGATAAACTCCAAATCTTAAATACTTCCAAAATACCGCCTTTCACCATTGAAGACAATACGGATGGCGGCGATGAGTTGCGCATGAAATATCGCTACCTCGACCTGAGGCGTAATCCGGTGCGCGATAACCTGATGCTGCGCCACCGCATGGCCATTGAAACCCGGAACTATATGAACAACATCGGGTTTATTGAAGTGGAAACCCCGGTGCTGATCAAATCTACGCCCGAAGGTGCCCGCGACTTTGTGGTGCCCTCGCGCATGAACGAAGGACAATTTTATGCCCTGCCCCAGTCCCCGCAGACTTTTAAGCAATTGCTGATGGTAGCCGGACTGGACAAGTATTTCCAGATTGTGAAATGCTTCCGCGATGAGGATTTGCGTGCCGATCGTCAGCCGGAATTTACCCAGATTGACTGTGAAATGTCGTTTGTTACCCAGGATGATATTCTTTCCACATTTGAAGGCCTCACAAAGTATCTTTTTACGAAAGTGAAAGAAGTGGAGATTGCCGCGCTGCCCCGTATGACTTTTGCCGATGCAATGAAAAATTACGGCAACGATAAACCAGATATCCGCTTTGGGATGACCTTTGTAGAAATGACCGATCTGGTGAAAGGACATGAATTTAAGGTGTTTGACGATGCCGAACTTGTTGTTGGTATCAATGCGACCGGAAGTGCCGGATATACGCGCAAACAGTTGGATGCCCTTACCGATTTTGTGAAGCGCCCGCAAGTGGGTGCCAGCGGTCTGATTTATCTTCGATACAATGAGGATGGCAGTCTCAAATCTTCTGTGGATAAGTTTTACAATGAAGAGGAACTTAAAAAATGGGCCGTAGCCTTTGATGCCAAACCTGGTGATTTAATGTTGATTTTAGCCGGAAATGCCAATAAAATCCGCAAAGCGATGTCAGAACTCCGGCTTGAAATGGGAAACCAACTGGGTTTGCGCAATTCCGGGGTTTTTGCCCCGCTGTGGGTGGTTGATTTCCCTTTGCTAGAATGGGACGATGATACCCAACGCTATTATGCCATGCACCATCCGTTTACTTCGCCAAAGCCTGAAGATATTGCCCTGCTCGATACTGATCCGGGAAAAGTTCGTGCCAATGCATATGACCTGGTAATCAATGGCGTGGAAATTGGCGGTGGATCAATCCGTATTCATAACCGTGATTTACAAAAGAAGATGTTTACCATTCTCGGTTTCAGCGATGAGGATGCCCAGACACAGTTTGGCTTTTTGATGAATGCTTTTGAATTTGGGGCACCTCCTCACGGAGGTATTGCTTTTGGCTTCGACCGCATGTGCTCGTTGTTCGGTGGCTCCGAAAGTATCCGAGATTACATCGCTTTCCCCAAGAATAATGCCGGCCGCGATGTAATGATTGATTCGCCCGCAACCATCAAACAGGAACAATTGGATGAACTTCACCTGAAAGTGAATTTGCCGGGAAAGAAAGCGGAATAGACTAACCAAAAAGCCCCACGCAAAGATTCGAAGACGCAAAGAAGGGAATATTAGGTTTTAATAAATTATAACCTTTTTGAAAATATTTTAAAATCAACTCTTCGCGTCCTTGCGCCTTTGCGTGGGATAGGATTAACTGTTTAATAAATTAACTACGAAAGCCATGAAACCTGTAAAATCTTTACTTCCTGCCACGCGCTGGTTGCTGCGAATCAGCTTATTGGCTTATCTGCTGCTGGAACATGGCAAAACCCTTCTTGCGCTGCAATATGAAACTCAGCCTTTTTATATCTCACTGGCATTTGTATTATTTGGGATTTTGCTTTTTGCCGGCGGATTTACTTCAAAACCATCGTTAACCGTGGTTTCCGCGCTTTTGCTCTCGTTGTTGTTTATCTATTATCTCTACCTGGGTTTTGTGCCCAAAGTAACTATGCCACAGATACTCAACCTTCTGCTTCTGTCTGTTTGCCTGAATTTTATGTCGTCGGGAAATAAATAAATGAAGTAGTGTGCAAACTTCGTAAAAGATAAACGGGTTTTTCTAGAAAGGATGACCCTTCACAATAGCTATGCAGAAAGATATTGCAAACTGTCTAGCGCTGCTGTTGCCAAATTTGTGTCTTCACACGTCGGAAGAGGCACTATATCCTTGGGGTTTATTATTCCTTTTGCGATTTAGGGCATAGCTGTTACATAACAGTATAATAAATATCAGCTATTTAGGATTTGGATTTGATTATCGTCTATGTTTGTCAATAATATCGGTTAATGATAACCTAAATTAAAAATCAATGAAAAAACTTCTCGTATTAGCGATCATGCTGATTATAGCCCAAAACGTTATATCCCAGCAAAATTACGCAGTATCCTGGGGAATTGCAGGATATGACACGTTAGCAGGTTATACTGTTTTGGATCCCGATGAGGAAAACGACATTTATTTTGGTTTTGATTTTCCTTACTTTGATGATCCATTCAGTTATGTTTCAATGGATTTGGATGGATACGGGTATTTTGAAGGTTCGGAGGATTACAACCTATACATGTTTGGAGGTGATTTTGAGATGCATGAATATTCGCGCCTTCCAATATTCAGCCAATGGCGCTATAAATCAGATTTTGTTGACGGGTTGAAAGTTATTAAAATAGAATGGCGAAATGTGGGTATTCATGACGACATATGGAGTTCTGATCCAACAGATCATCGGATAAATTACCAGGTTTGGTTTTATGAAAACGGAATTATCGAGCTTCATTTCGGTGAGATGGATTTAGAAAATACGCCTTTCTATAATGAAAGTACCGGTTTTGTTTGGTTGGATGGAGAAATTTATGGCCCCTGGATAGCCATATTAAACTTTGATTTAACGGAAGTATATTATGTAACCGGGACAATTGACGATATAAACATCGTAACCACGGAAGATGACGCTGATATTCTTGTAGGAGTTCCGGAATTTGGACGCTATTTCAGGTGGATACCGGATGAATTAGTGGCCAATAATAGGAATATAAAACCAGAGAACCATGAATTTATCATTAGTAACAACCCTGCGGACGATTACATGGGAATAATTTTTAAAAACGATTCATTCCTTAATTCTGATCTGGAAATATTTACTTTAAACGGAAAATTGGTTAAGCGCCAAAGAATTAATAAATCCCATGAGCAAATTGATGTTGCCCACCTTTCAACAGGAATTTATTTTGTCAAAATAAAGGATAAAAATTTCAGAACGGTTTCGATGAAATTGATTAAAAAATAATTTCAATTTGTTAAACAGGAAATGGTTCAATATAGATGAAGAAAACAGTCGCATTTAAACCATAGGGCTGCAATTGAATTTAAATCAACAATCAATTCGCCGTGGGCCGGATAAATAACTGAACACCTTCCGGCACTGGCAAAGCAAGTTCATTTTGTTGGATTTGCATCCTGTCGGGGAACAAAATTCCCTGAAGATGGTCGTATTCATGTTGAAAAATAACTGCTGAAAAGTCTTCCAGCATTTCGGTATGCCAGCCTCCATCAAACGACTGGTATTCAACCATAATGGCATAGCTTCGCATAAGTTCACCGCGCTCATCGGGCACTGAAAGGCAACCCTCGCCACCTTTGCGGCTAAGTATGGAGGCTTTGAGTATTCTCGGGTTAATCATAAACTCAAAAGGTGAACCCGGCTTGTCAAAGCGTTGGATCCATATTGCATTTCGGTTGATGCCGACTTGCGGAGCTGCGATTCCCACTCCCGGATTTGCAGTATCACGCATAGAAAGAAACATTCTTCGCGACAAAAGCGGAAGCAAAGGATCATATGGGTCTATATCCTGGCTTACGATACTCAAGACATCCATATCCATAGCACTGGTGTTTACCAGTACCCGAAACATAGCGGTGGTATCTCCGGTAAGTATTTTCTGTTTCTCTGCTTCGGAGAAATTCTGAGCGGTTAAATGGCCCAGGAAAGTCAGAAATAAAAGGGAGACGAGAAGAGTGGATTTCATGGATGATTTTTTTGTAAAAATAATGCAAATCCGCCCTCAAATCAGTAGTTCTGTAAAAATAACAAATTGAGTTATCCTATTTTTAGCAATTAGCCTTATCTTTGCCCCTCAAAAATTTCAAACCATGAAAGACGACCCCTATTCGTGTGAATTGTTAAACGACTGATCTGCAAGGGGTATGTTTTGTCTCCGTGCAGTGAATCATTGTAAGGAGGCAAAAAATGACTGAAGCCAACATCGACTTTGAAGAATTAATTGAGCAAAAGAGCTGGAGTGCACTCAGACGTGAACTCAAAGAACTTGAACCGCTTGATATAGCTGAGATTATCGAGGAATTATCAGATGAGAATGATATCATTCTTTTCCGGCTACTTACTCGGGAGGATGCAAAAAACACTTTTCAATACCTAAGCTTTGATAAGCAGGAGCAGATAATTGAAGGTCTGGCTAAAAACGCCAACAGGCTTTCGTCTCTTCTTAATGACCTTGATCCGGACGACCGAACCGCGTTTTTTGAGGAACTCCCGGGGAAAATAACCCAACGACTGTTGCAGCTTCTATCTCCGGAAGAACGAAGCATTGCCACACAACTACTTGGCTATCCTGAAAACAGTATCGGGAGGTTGATGACGCCAGAGTTTGTGGCTGTTAAACCTGAATTTACCGTTGCCGAAGCATTAACCCACATTCGATTATATGGCCGCAATTCAGAGACTCTCAACCTGATTTATGTAATTGACGACAATTGGAAACTGATTGACGATATCCGCATCCGCGAAATTCTTTTGGCTAACCCCGATCAATTGATCAAAGATTTGATGGATGAATACTTTGTGGCATTAAATGCCCAGGATGATCAGGAATCTGCCATCAGGGTGTTTCAGGACCAGGATAGGGTGGCCTTGCCGGTGATTGATTCTGAAGGTTTACTTATTGGTATCGTAACCGTTGATGATGTTATGGACGTGGTGGAAGAGGAAACCACGGAGGATTTTCACAAATTCGGTTCGTTTCAGGGAGCTATTGTAAATCCACTCAAGGCGAAAGTCGGAATTCTTTATCAGAAGAGAATCGTGTGGCTGATCACCCTGGTTTTTATGAATGTATTTTCGGGGGCTGCCCTGGCCAGTTTTGAAAATGTGATACAGTCTGCCGTTGCCCTGATTTTCTTTTTGCCTTTACTTATTGGGAGCGGAGGAAATGCCGGCGCCCAGTCAGCCACTTTAATGATTCGTTCATTGGCCGTTGGGGATGTGGAAATGAAAGACTGGTTCCGACTTATTGGTAAAGAGTTTTTAGTGTCATTCCTGCTGGGGATTACAATGGCTTTAGGCGTAAGCCTTATCGCCAGTGTCAGGGCCCCTCAATATATTGTAATTGTGGCTTCAACCATGGTACTTTCGGTCATGACCGGTAGTTTGATTGGCATGTTATTGCCCTTTCTCTTTACCAAATTGAAAATTGACCCGGCCACTGCAAGCGCTCCACTCATTACCTCCATTGCCGATATTACCGGAGTCGTTATTTATTTTTCTATTGCCTCCTGGTATTTTGGGATAGGATAATAGATTGCAGATTGCAGATTTCGGATTGCAGATTTTAGATTGCGGAATGTAGATTGCAGATCAGCAACCAGAGACCAAATTGAGCGTTGCGAAATCCCGGGAGTCCCGAAATAATCGGGATAAACTCCGCGATTCGGGAGACTAACCGACTAACGACTAACGACTAGCTGACTATTCGACTAAAATAAATCGTATTTTTGCGCTCCCGATCATTCTTAATAACCGGATTAGTAAAAATATAAGTAAGAATGATCAAATAATATTAATCTACCACTTATGAAAATCGCCCTTATTGGAGCAACGGGTCTTGTAGGCAATGTGATGATGCGTGTGCTTGAGGAGGGAAGATATATTCCGCTTACTGTTGTTTCCGAATTTATTCCTGTAGCCTCCGAAAAATCGGTCGGGAAAGAGATTTCTTTCAACAACAGGAAATATAGGATTCATTCCCTGGCTGAAGCCCTTGCTGCAAAACCCGATCTTGCCTTCTTTTCGGCTGGAGCTGAAGTTTCAAAAGAATGGGCATCGGCTTTTGCCAAAGCAAATTGTTTTGTAATTGACAATTCTTCTGCCTGGCGCAAGGATAAAGATATTCCTTTGGTTGTGCCCGAAGTGAATGGCCATATCATCACCAGAAGTCAGAAAATTATAGCCAATCCAAATTGCTCTACCATTCAGATGGTATTGGCACTTGCCCCATTGCATAAAAAATATGGTATCAGGCGATTGGTAGTTTCTACCTATCAAAGTGTTACCGGTACAGGTGCCCGGGCAGTCAAACAACTTGAAAATGAGCGACTGGGAATCAGTGGGCCAAGGGTTTATCCCCATCCCATTGACCTGAATGTATTCCCACACGGTGGTATTTTTCTTCCAAACGGTTATACTTCCGAAGAGATTAAACTGGAAGAAGAAACACACAAAATTCTACAGGCCCCTGAAATTCGGATTACGGCTACCGTGGTGAGGGTTCCGGTGTTTGGCGGTCATTCTGAAGCCGTGAATGTTGAATTCGAGCATTCATTTGAAATGGACGAGTTGCTCAAAACCATTTCTGCTTCAAAAGGGCTTGTACTTCAGGATGATATCGACCGTGCAGTTTATCCAATGCCCCGATATGCCGAAGGCCGGGACGAGGTGTTTGTGGGAAGGGTGAGAAAAGATTTCTCAGTAGATAGCGGAATAAACCTCTGGATTGTGGCCGATAACCTCAGAAAAGGAGCTGCAACCAATGCCATTCAAATAGCTGCCTTGCTTGTTCAGAAAGAATTTTTAAATGTCTGATTGATAACCGTGCAAATCATTACTGATCTTTCATCCCCAATTAAACTGCAGCGGCCCATTGTTACCGTGGGTACTTTTGATGGCGTGCACATCGGGCATCAGTCTATACTTAAGGCGATGGAAGATATTGCGGATAAAACCGGCGGGGACAAAGTAGTGGTAACTTTTCATCCTCATCCGCGTCTGGTGCTGGGCAAACATGTTTACCTACTCAGTACACGTGACGAAAAACGGGAAGCCTTAGAAAACGCCGGGGTTACTCACCTTGTCGAGATCCCTTTTACGAAGGAGTTTGCGAAACTTTCCGCAACGGAGTTTATTGAACTAATTGTTGGGAATCTTCAACCCGAAACCATTGTTATAGGTTATGACCATGGGTTTGGCAAAAACAGGACGGGTGATATCGGACACCTCTACAAATACGCAAAATCTTCCGGGTTCAATGTTGTCGAAATTCCTGAGCTTGAATTGGGTAGCCATCATGTAAGTTCATCGGTGTTGCGCTGGCTTTTGCAGGAAGGTGATGCAATGATGGCCACCGCCATAATGGGTCGACCCTATAGCCTGAGCGGAAAAGTGGTGAGGGGAAACCAGATTGGTAAACTGATCGGCTATCCCACCGCGAATCTGTTTATTGATGACCCCAACAAGCTTATTCCTGCGATGGGGGTTTATGCTTCCCGGGTAATTTATAATGGCCAGGTTTACAATGGAATGACCAACATAGGCATGAGGCCGACCATCAATGCCCATAAACTTACCTTTGAAACAAATATTTTTGATTTTGATAAGGATATTTATTACGAAAGCATTAAAGTTGAGCTTGTTATACGCATCCGTAATGAGAAAAAATTCGGTAACCTCGAAATATTGAAAAATCAATTGGCCCTGGACAAGGAAAATGCCACCAGGTTTTTAGCCGGGGAGTAATATTAGAAACCCTTCATGCTTTAATTCGGATGGTCTCGACTTAGTTCGACTGCGCTCACCACAAGTCGCTGGACCACCGAATGAGGCCTTTCGTTTTTGTCCTTCGCTTCTCTACCCTGCCGGAGGCACTCCAATATCTCCCCATCCTTCCATCCTTCCATTGTTCCAACTCTACTCATTCAGCCAACGGCTTTCCACAATCTTCCCTTCGCCCTTTGCCCTCTACTTTTTATCTTTCACATATATCCCAACATCCACCAACCCCGGAATTCCCATTTTTGGGATAAGATTTTCAATTTCAATGGTATAAGTTCCGGCCTCTGTAAAATAGAAACCCGGCCACAGTAATTCCTCAACATCCCATAAATCGCCGGCAACATCTCCTGTGAAAGATTCATTGTCGTCAACCAGCCGAATGTCTTTTTCAAGGATGCGTTCTTCTCCTGAAGGCGTGTTCAGGATTATATAAACCGGCAGGTTTGGGTAAGGATATTGCGTTATGTGCCTGATGGTGAAAACGATATCGCCTGTTGTTCCGGCTTCGGTAATCGGAATTTCAAAAGTTACCTTATCAAACCTTTGCCAGGTGTAATTCTCAAATTTATGACGCTCGCTGTAAATATTTCCTTTCTTACAAGCAGTGAACATCATCAAAACAACAATAAAACAGGGCAGTGCAATTTTTTTCATGCTTTTTATGGGCTTTGGTACAAAAGTACAGATATTGGCAATCAGTTCGTACTTTTGCAAAATCAAACACGGGTATAGGTAATGGCGAAACCGCAGAAGTTTTATGTAGTGTGGAAGGGAAGGGAAACAGGCGTTTTTCATTCATGGAGTGCTTGCGAAAAGCAGGTAAAGGGCTATGATGCTGCACGTTTTCAATCTTATGAAACTGAAAAACAAGCTATTGAAGCATTCAGCGCGGGTCCTCCGGCATTCAGACGAAAAGCGGCAACGTTAAAAAAGATTGACCCGCATCATAAACCCATTATGAACAGCATTTCGGTAGATGCCGCATGTTCGGGAAATCCGGGTGCGCTGGAATATCAGGGTGTTGTAACATCCACTGGTCAAAAGTTGTTCCATATGGGACCATTCCCGGAAGGAACGGTGAATATTGGTGAGTTTTTAGCCATTGTGCATGGTTTGGGTTACCTCAAGCAACACAGGCTCGACCTGCCCATCTACACCGATTCCAAAACAGCCCTAAAATGGCTAAAGGATAAAAAAGCAAATACTAAATTGCAACCAAACAGCAAAAATGCTGACCTCTTATCATTTATGGGCCGTGCAGAAGTATGGTTACGAAACAATCAATGGAACAATGCCGTTTTGAAATGGGATACCGCCAACTGGGGAGAAATTCCGGCCGATTTTGGCAGGAAATAAATATAAAGATTTACAAAAATGCGTAAAACAAAAATCATAGCAACTTTAGGCCCCGCAAGTGCCAAAGAGGAAATTCTCCGTGACCTTATGCTGGCAGGAGTAAATGTCTTCAGACTTAACTTCTCGCATGGATCACACGAGGTCCATGATATTTCAATAAAACTCATTAATAAACTGAACGATGAGCTTGGCCTGCATGTGGCAACACTGGCTGATTTATCTGGTCCGAAAATCCGTACCGGTGAAGTTACCGATGATTCCATTGTGCTGATGCCTGGCGAAGAATTAACCATTACTACGGATAAAGTACCTTGCTCAAAAGGAATCATTAGCGTCAATTACGAAGGCTTTGCCCAGGATGTGAAGGTTGATGAGGATATCCTTATTGATGACGGCAAATTGCTTTTGAAAGTGATTTCAACGAACAATACGGACCAGGTGCAGGCAAGGGTGGTTCAGGGTGGAGTGCTTAGTTCACGCAAAGGGGTAAACCTGCCAAAAACCGTGCTTCGTTTACCAAGTCTGTCAGAGAAGGACCTGAATGATCTTGATTTCATCCTTACCCGTAATATTCAATGGGTGGCGCTATCATTTGTCCGTTCGGCTGCCGACATTGAGTTGCTCCGTCAGCATATTAATGCTCATTCGGTTGAAAACCCTCCACGAATTATTGCCAAGATTGAGAAACCGGAGGCCATTCAAAATGCCGAAGCCATCATTGGTGTGAGCGATGCCATTATGATAGCCCGGGGCGACCTGGGTGTGGAGATTCCACAGGAACAGGTCCCCGTTGTTCAAAAAAAGTTTGGCAATCTTTGTATTGCAGCTTCCAAACCCATAATTATTGCCACCCAAATGATGGAAGGTATGATCACCGGATTGCGGCCTACACGCGCAGAAGTGAGCGATGTGGCCAATTCTGTCCTTGATGGTGCTGATGCCCTTATGCTGAGTGGAGAAACGTCTATAGGCCTGTATCCGGTTCAAACCATTGAAACCATGAGCCGCATAATTTCGGATGTTGAAAACAGCGACATGCGTTATCAGCAGATTGACCATCTGGAATACCAGGACAGAAAAATTTCAGATGCCATCATATCTGCTGCCAGTGATTTAGCCCGTAAAGTAAATGCCCGCGCAATAATTGCCATGACCCATACCGGATACTCTGCATTCAGGCTTGCCAGCCAACGGACTTCCGCAGATATTTTCATTTTCTCTACCAATCGTCATCTGCTAAAGGCGCTTAGCCTGGTGAGAGGGGTTACGGCTACGCCATTTGCACGATATCTCGATACCGACACTGCCATGATAGATATGCAAAAATCATTGATTTCGCGGGGCTATATCATCAAAGGAGACTATATTATTTATATTTCGAGCATTCCAATTGGATTTGCAGGAAAAACAAATATGCTGAAGCTAAGTTTGGTTTAATTACTCTCTTTTATTTTCAATGTACTGCACAGGCGATTGAGGCTACGCTTACTTTAACATCGGGTATTTTCATCAACTCATGACCTGCTGCTTCAAGGGTTGAACCCGTGGTGATAACATCATCCACTAGTAAAATGTGTTTCCCGGAATGACTTGTGGCATCGTTCAACTGGAAGATTTCCTTTACATTTTCCCAGCGCTTAAAACGGGTTTTGCGGGTTTGGGTATCGGAGGCATGAATCCGCACAAGCGTAGTTATATCAAGATCTATCTTCATGGATTCTGCCAGACCCATAGCAAACCATTCCGCCTGATTGTAGCCCCGAATGGCAAGCTTCTTAGGATGGAGCGGAACCGGAATAACGGCTGAAATATCACCGAATAAGGGTGATTTCTTCAAGTCAGGGCCATACAGCCGACCAATATGCTCGCCAATCTCCTTGTAGCCTTTATATTTGAGCTGATGAATCATATGCTGAACCTTGCTTCCTTTGCTGAAATAATAGCATGAGGCGGCAGAAGAAAAGTTTATCTTCCCCCAGAACTGCCGCGCTACCGCGTTATCTTCGTACAGATGAAAATTTGTTTTTGGCAGGTGATACTGGCATGAAAAACATATCATATGCTCATTCTTGTAGAGGGTATTTCCACACGCCAGGCATATTCTCGGATAAAACAGTGACACCAGGTCCTCAAAATAACCTTTCAGCATACCTTATTGAAATAGGATTGAATAAAGGTACGGAATATTTAAAAATACAACAAAAACCTATGCATAAAAAAAGGCCCGAAATGGACCTTTCTTTAGAATCTGTGGCCAATGGAAGGCCGTATTATTTCTTTTAGAAGAACATCAATCGATTGTCTTCAACTTTGGCTTTGCGTTTCATAGCTTCGGTGGCTTCGCGTTGTGCCCGTGAGCTGAATGCATTCAAAGTAGCCCGTTTTTCTGTGGTAAGATCGTCTTTGGCAGGTGCAGGGATAATTTCATCCGCAATAACAACAAATACAGCCTGATTTCCTTTAATCGGTTTTGACAACTGATCTTGTTTTAAGGAGAACAATATTCCGATAACCTGATCTTCTTTTCCAAAACCAGGCAGGTTTGAGGCTGAGAAGGTAATCTCACTCGTATCCGCTTTCATTCCAAGTGCTTTGTAACCTGTTTCAAGATTGGCCATGGAAGTAATGTTTTTATTGATGTCGGCGATCAGTTTCTCCGCTTTTTTCTCGCGCTTTACCAATGGCTCAATAAATTCCTTCAACTGATCAAGCGGGGCAATGCCTTTTTCACGCTTTTGTTTCAGAATGGCAACAACATAACGTCCCTCAACATCGAATACTGAAGAGATGTCCCCGATTTCCGTTTTATCGTCAAATGACCATCTTACAATCTCGCGGGCCTGTGGTATGCCGGGAATGCTGTTTTGCTCGGGACTAATCCTTTCGGCAAGCCTTTTGGTATAGCCCTTTTCTTCAATCAATTTGTTGAACCCAATACTGTCTTTTGCTTCTATGGCAAATTGGCTACCCAGGGTATAAACATCCTGAATGGTTCTTGAACTTGGCTCGATGGAACGTTTTACTATGGCTACCCTTACTTTTTTAGTAGGAGCAGTTTTTCCGGTGATTTTTATGATGTGATAACCAAACTGGGTTTCAACCTTTACAATATCACCAATTTTACCATTTAATACAGCCCTGTTAAATGCAGGAACCATAGCGCCATCGGCGAACCATTTAAGGTCACCACTTGATTCAGCAGCCGTTTTATCATCATTAATGGTTGAAGCAGCAATTTCATCAAATTTGGCAGCGGTAGTCTTCACAACATTCAAAACACTGTCGGCTTTGGCCGAAGCCTGAATCTTAGTGATTTTTGTATCCGGGTTTACATTCGTACCTGCATAAGAAATCAAAATATGGCTTGCCCTGAGTGAATCGGGACGTGATTGCACATCCACCAGGCGGCCCATGGTGTAAACATTGTTTTCAACATAAGGACCATAAGAAGTACCGATTTCGGAATTAAACATCACTGAATCCATTTGAACCGGCAAGGTGCCTTTTTTCATCCAGGTGCTGTCGTACCTTACATCCGAGGTAGTGTTAACGAATGAGGGCAAATTCTCACTGTTGATAAACTCGGTGAATAATCCACGCACTTCAGCATCAACTTTATCGCGGTCATCTTGTGAAGGAACAATGTCAAAAGTTGCATATTCGATATCGCGGGAAGCTTCCTGTTGATACTTGTGTTTGTTTTCCTTGTAGAATTTCTCGTAATCGGCATCGGTAATGGTAACTGCACTGTCAGGTATGCTGGTGTAAGGTGCGGCATAATACTGTGCCTTAATTTTAGTGTTTTTAGCCTCATAGTCGCGTTTGGCAAAAGCAGCAGGCACATAATAGCCTTTTGCAATCAGATTGCGGAACTTCGTGTTCAGGCGATCCTCCTTGATGGCTTTCTCAATAGTGAGATAGCGTTGCTTCATTTGGGGATCAACATTGTCGAGGTTCTGCAAAAAATTGGTAACGCTTGTAGGATCAAAGGCACCGGTTTTAGGATCCGTAAAACTTTGCTGAATGTAAGTATGAGGATTTTTACCGCGAATCTGATCATCCAGTTCCTCCTTGGTAACCGTTAGTCCTAGTTTGTTAACTTCTTCTGCCAGAAGAGTTTCATTAACAAGTTGGTCCCATGTGGCCTGTCTTGTTTGAAACTGCTCATCTGCGGAAAGGTTTTCGTTACCGGTATTCATTTTACGGGCCTCAATGTTTTCATCAACCCGCGCATTGAATGTTGTAGCGAGGAGTGGCTCCCCGTTAATCTCGCCGATGGTGTTCACACCCCTGCGTGGGCTACGGTTCGATAACAGGTCTCCCAGAATGAATGCAGCCAGTGCAATACCAATAATGGCCACGAGTAGCCCTGATCTTTTACGAATATCACCAATTAATGCCATTTTGTAAGTATTTTTTAAGTGGGTGCAAATTTACACACCCTGATAATGAATGTGTTATCCCTATGAAAGTATAAATAAGGGACAAAAATTGTAAGTGTGGCCTTATTGGTACTTTGTTTTTGGGGCTGCAAATATAGCAATTCCAATTAATAATAGCATACAACTCGTTAAATGTAATTGGATTATAATTTCAGGACGGGCAGAAAAAGGCACTAGAAATAATCATCCTTTGTCCTATTAAATGAAAAATAACACACTCATTTGCCCAAACGTTATAACTTCCCGCCCGAAATATCCCAGAACTTGTTGAAAAATGCCCTGAGTTTTTGAAGCACGGTTTCTCGTTTTGTTGTGCGCTCGCCGGTGGGGGAAAACCTCGAAACAGGGGGAAGAACTTTAGTAAGTGCTGTGCCTGTTGACTGAATACAACCATCGCAAAAAGCATTGTTGATGAAATTGTAGGTTCCCTCCTTGTCCAGGTTTTCTTCAACGATAATATGGTCTAACTCTTCCCGTTTTTTTGAGTTTACAAAAGAATGTCAGTCATCATCTACATTGGTAGCAGGTGTCAATGAATCAATAGTTATTGATATCATCACCCAACAAGATGTCGCTGTGATTTTTCAGCCATTCCCTGCTGTATTGAAAGCCATAAGTTTCTGAGCCACGAAGATTTTCGAAGCTTAATTCGCCGATTAACGCTGCCTCTTTTAACCAGTCGAAATCTCCATAAACCCACAATTTCATCATAACCTATTTCTTTTTCGCTGCCCTTTTTCTTGTTTTCAAACCCAGATCCTGTAAAGTCTTGCCCATTGTATCATCTTTGGCTAGACAAAGAATATCGTCGTCCAATTGCAATGCATATAGCACACGCAGATAGATGCCGACCGATACCGTTGGAATACCTTTTTCAACACGCGAAACAGTCAACTCGGAAGCCATTGCCCGTTCAGCAATCTGAGCAATGCTTAGATTACGTCTCAGGCGTGCTAACTTTATCTGCTCACCCACCGTTTGCATTTTTTGTTCCAGTTTTCGGGGAAGTTTGTTCCCCATTGTACTTTTTGTCATACGCTTAACCCATCATATAATTTGTAAAAATAAGCATATTTGTATATTAAATGATGGGTTGGATATTTATTCCCTTAAAAAACTTAATTTTTTAGTTTTTGCTGTTCCATTTTTTTAAAATCCAGTAATTTTCCTCTGTAATACTCATACTGTTTCTGCCTTGAAGGTAATCTCTGTAGGGAAGCGGATCCAAAAAACATCCGAAGATGTCTTTTCCCGGGTTGCGTCAACCAAACAACACTAATTTCCAATCAACTGTCATTTAAGCCAGTTAAAATGCAATACAAACAAACTGGGAGATCGAAATAATCCATTCCTCCGGGTGAATACCCTGCTTTATAAAGGATTATATTTCAGGCGTACTTCTTCAATCCGGCTTTCGCTGGCCCGGGTAATTACAAAAAGAAAATCGCCCACCTGAATTTCTTCATCCACGGCTGGAATATCCTCATGATCTGAAATAATCAGGCCGGCAAGTGTTTCATAATCATCCGAAACAGGCAGATCGAGCCTGTATTTGTGGTTGAGGTAATCAATTTCAAGACGGGCAGAGAAAAGATATTCATTCTCTGTGATTTGTGTTTCACCGAAATCTTCAACATCATATTCATCATCAATCTCCCCGAAAATCTCTTCAATAATATCTTCATTGGTGAGCATACCTGCCGTGCCGCCAAACTCATCCACCACAAGGGCAACGCTCTTACGCTCACTCATAAACATGCTTAGCAACTTATTGGCTGGCATGGTTTCCGGTGCAATCATAATGGGCTTGGTGATATCTTGTATTGAAGCAGGTTTATGGAACAGATCGTAGGAATGGGTGTAACCAATAATGTTGTCGATATTGTCCTGATAAACCAGAATTTTGGAATGCCCCGTAGAGATAAACAGATTTTTCAATGTTTCGAGGCTTTCGTCGGTGCTTACCGCAGAAATTTCATTGCGTGGGACCATACATTCACGCACTTTTATGTTTCCCAGGTCACGGGCATTTTGAAACATCTGGATTTCCTGAAAGTCATCAACTTCCTCGGGCATTTGGGTTGAAAATTCCCTGAGGTAATGATCCAGGTCAACTACGCCAAACGAGTACTCGGGATGTGTGATGCTTGCTTTGAAAACGTATTTTAACAATATTTCCGAAATGCCGATAAAAAGGAAAATGATGGGATAAAACAGGAAGTAAAATACATTCAGGGGAACCGCAAAAAAGTTGAGTATTTTGTTGGGATTGATCCTGAAGAGCATTTTTGGAAGAAACTCAGCAACAAACAATACAATGAGGGTAGAAATAATGGTCTGCAGAAGCAACATTATGGCGCCACCTCCAGTTCCTGACGGCAAAATCTTTATTAAATAAGGCTCAAGCAAGCGGGCAATATAAATGCCATAAACCACTAAGGCAATGTTGTTGCCCAACAATAGCGCTGCAATAAAACGCGAAGGCTTTCGCAGGAAGCGCGCCAAAATACCTGCCGAAAGCAGGTCTTTATTTTTTTCAACCTCAATCCTAAGTTTGTTTGCCGAAACAAAGGCAATTTCAATGCCCGAGAAAAAGGCTGAAAAGAGTAAGGTAATCAGAATAGGAACGATTAAATCCATTGAAAACTCCGGTGGTCCGGGTGCAAATTTAGTGAATTTGTTGAAAGTAATGGTAAAGGCTTAATCTTTAAATAATTAACCGGACGAATTTCTCTTGCAGCTTTTCTATATCATTGATAATGGGAGAGTAATACATGGTCAGCACTAATCTTTTTCGTTGATATACATTTCACCTCTGGGTTTTTTTATTACCCAGTTGTAAAACGTTTCATCCGATTCCATGCCTTCACCATAAAGAATCTTATCTTTGGTAGTTATGGTAACCATCACATTCGAGGACACCCTTTTAAGGTTCTGGTCCCATAACAGATGTTCGGTGTTTAGTTTTTCATCCTTCAGGTAGTTGATAACGACAACATTGCGCGAGGCTTCCATGATGCGGCTACCTTCATTGTTTATGCCATATTCGGCTGTAATCTCTGTCCTCACTTTGCCGGGGTCAAGCGAATCGAACAATACAACTTTAAAGCCTTCGGGGAAACGGGTAACTGTTTTTCCGCCTTCGTCAAAACGTCTGAGCAAGGGTGCGGTAAGCGTATATTTTATCCTGCCCGATTCGCTTTCGCTGATGCTAACCTCTTTTGCATACATCACAGGCATGGTGTCCGGTTGGCTGAGCCGGTCCACTTCTTCGATGGAATTACTGCAACAACAAAGCGTTGCTGTGAATAAAATCACGGCAACGCTTTGCAGCAGTATTCTATAGAACGGGTATTTTTTGGTTGTATTCACGAGCTTGCCAATTATTTAGCAGCCCTTACGGTAGTGTTTTCGTTGATCCAGCATCCTACTGTATAAGAACTTCCTTCCTGCATGTCGCGGAAGAACAGGTCACTTGCAGCAGGGTAGAATTTGGAATATTGCGCAATTTTTGAATTGGCATCCGATTCTACACTTGAATCTACTGATTTTGCCCTGATATATTTATCTATTGCAGCCCAGAATACAGATTTTCCACCCAAATCATCCTCTGCACACATTGAAGCACTTGAGGCGTAAAGGTCTCCAATCAAAAGATACGCTTTGCCATAATTTGGATCAATCTGGAGTATTTTTTGCGCGTTAGATCTGGCTGCTGAATAATTGCGCTGGTTAAAATTAATGTTGGCAAGAATATTATAGGCCTTGATCTTATCAACATTGTTATCGTAAAGCTCAGCGGCCTGCGACATGTAATCTGCGGCTTTACTCAGGTTGTTACGCTCCAGATTCAGGGTGCCCATCAGGTATGCGGATTGTGCCCCTGGTTCCAGTTTATGAAGTTTCTCTGTTGCACTGAAAAACAATTCTTCTTTAACACAGCCTTTGCGTTCCAGAATATTGGTAATCTTTTTCAGTAACTCAACATCATCGGGAGTTTCGCTAAATTTTTTGCTATAAATCGAAACCAGATCAGGACAGGTTGCAAACGGTTCGAAGGTAGATTCGATGTTGGCTTTAATATTTTCCCAATTGGCAAGTGCTTTTGGTTTATCGGCCTTTTCCTTAAGGTTGAAGTCGATAATCCCACTCAATTGATCGTAAGCATCAATAATGGAGGCTTTTTCCATTTTACCAAGATCAACCATACCAATTAATGCCCTGAAATAATATACCAGCACGGCCCCTTCAGATTTATTTCCTGAAAGTTCGACCGATTTTTTAAATATCTGGTAAACCTGTTCGGTCTTCTCAGGCCTGTATGTATAAAAGTCTATACCCTTGCGGCCAAGTACATATCCTTCGCGGTTGTAATACTTTATACGTTGATCATAGATCATCATAAGTGTATCCACAATTTTGTCGCGAACGGCTGCATCTTTGGTTTCATCAATTTTTGAAGAAACCATTTTCGTACCATCTATATAGGTATTTTGTGATATGATGGGACAATTTTCGAACACCCATTTCCAATGCGGCATGGCATCCTTAAAGTTATTCTGCTTGTAAAATTCACGGTAAAGTGAAAAGTGCATCACACATGAGGCTGAATCTGCCCCATATTTTGATCCGGTTGCGACAGGAGAGTCAGCATCTTCATCATCCTGTGCTGATACGTTCACTGATGACATAAGCCCGATCATCAGGAAGAGGAGGAATGTTTTAATACCCGTTTTCATAGTTTTTTGTTTTTATTGATTAATCATATTTTCTGATGATAAACCATCTTTCAAATATGGAAAGTCCTAAAGTGAACCTGACAAAATTTTCTTTAATCAGATTTGCGTTTGTTGTACCCCTTGTTCCAACCTCAGCCGACAGGTTTATGGTCGATCTGGTTCGTGGGAGTGGTAATCCAAATCCAAAACTTATGCCAAACTCGTTAATTTGTTGTCCCCGAAGTTCAAGGAAACTATTTGAATACCGAAATCCAGCCCGGTAAGATATCCTTTGAAAGTAGTTCGAAACCGTTGATACCGAAGGTGTGTACTCTCCTCCCAGCGAAATTCTCATGCTGTTTTTTAGTGAATCTGCCACACCAAAATAAGTGAATTTATTCCACATTTGCAATTGGACATCTGTCCCGACCAACCATTTTTCGGATTTTCCAAACGTAAAACCTCCACCAATGGAGGACGGCAGGAAAATATTGCCTTTTAACGCAGGTTTATTCACCAAAGTATCAATTATCTGGTCAACACCTGAACTGGCGATGAAATAGCGGTAGCCCAGGCGGTTTTCGGTAGCACTGATGTTGGTTCCATTGCTAAACACCAAACCGACACCTAATTTATAACCTTTTTCCCACTGCTTTTTGTAAAAAAGGCCATAATTTAAACTTAGGTCATGTACTTTGGTGGAAATAACTTCCTTGTAATTCATGCGATACGCTGAATCAGGGAAGGTGGTGGCATTTGTTTTTTCAACGGTGCCAAAAAGGTAGGTGAGGTTAACTCCAATGCTGAAATTTTTATTGATTGAAAAACCATTACCAAAATAAAACTGGTTGTAACCACCATTTCCCTGGTACCTTCTTGTTACACTTCCGATGTTTTCCTCAACCTCTTTGTCCAACATATTATAACCAGTGTTGCTGTATGGGATAAGTCCCAGACTGCTTCGCCACCAGCGGGTAACCGGGAAGCCAAATTTAATATAGGCCAGGGAGGCAAAATTGGCATCCTGGCTCAGGTCGGTGGTTATGAGCTTGGTTTGGTTGGCGTAAGCACCAACATCAAAAATGAAGGACAATGTATCAAAGGAAACATACGTGGCCGGATTGGATTGGTTGACAAAAAAAGGCGAGCTCAGACCATAGGAAATTCCACCCATTGCCATGTTGGTTACCCCGTTGTTGTTCATTAAATCACCTATTCCAAACCTGGAGTAAGGGGAACTTATTCGGGTTTGCCCGGATACCTGAATGGTACATAAAAGGAGCACCATTGCCTGCAGGATTTTTGAAATGCGGTTACTTTTCAAGGTTGTATTCAAGTATTAAATTTAAACCGGTTAATACCAGGTTTGGATTTGCAAAGATGTTATTTTTCAACTTTTTTTCAAAATAAATCATGTCTCCGCCTGTAAATAAAATGATGAGCTCAGGATATAATTGTTTGTATTCCTGAATTATGCCATCCATTTCGGCACGTATTCCATTCATTACGCCCGACAATATAGATTCTTCCGAATTACGCCCGATAAGGAAATCGGGGAATTGAGCTTCAACTAAGGGCAATCGGCTGGTGAATGTATTCAGGCTTTTTAAACGCATAGAAACTCCAGCGGTTATCCCTCCGCCAAGATAGACACCTTCTTTGTTGATAAACTCATAGGTAATGGCTGTTCCGGCATCGATTATAAGTATATCATTGTCAGGATATAAGCCATGTGCAGCAACTGCGGCAGCGAGCCTGTCGGCGCCAAGGGTTGAGGGACTGTGATACTGATTCTGAATGGGAACCGGAGTCTCCGGATTGAATTCAACCACTGGGATATCCGTCATCAAAGCCCGCAATGGAGCAGTGGGTGTGGATACTGAACTGATGATACATGCGCTGAACGGTCCGGATTCAGAAAAGGATTCCAGGATCAATTCCGGGGCATAGATATCAAAATGCATTAAATCTTGAAGTTTGTTCCCTATAAATACAGCCATCTTTGCCCTGGTATTTCCAAGGTCAACAATGAGTTTTTTTGCAAAGGTGTCAGGCGTGAGGGTCATAAAGGGAATTACGATACTTTAACAGGCTGTATATGAGCAATTACAAAAGCCGCGGGTAATTTAAGTTCCGCAAAAGTACCTGATTTATAGGCGCAGCAATGATTTTTTTTTAAAATATTTGTTAAATTGATTAATTCTTACGTACCTTTGCAGCCTCAAAACGGGGTATCGTAGCTCAGTCGGTAGAGCAATGGACTGAAAATCCATGTGTCGCTGGTTCGATCCCGGCCGATACCACCGAAAAAAACCGGCTTATGGCCGGTTTTTTTATGGATATACCTTAGACTTTTGGAAGGGAAACACTGACCCTAATCGGCCAGAATCAGAATGACATTGTTCTCCACTTTAAGCGTACCGCCATCAATATCAATATACCTGATTTGCTTTTCACCCTCAATCACTTTAATTGTACCTTTTTTCAGGGCAGCAATCATGGGCGCGTGGTTCCTCAGTATTTCAAAAGAGCCTGATTTACCCGGAAGTTGCACAAGGTTCACCTTTCCGGTAAATAAAGTGCCTTCAGGGCTTATGATTTCAAGTGTCATGGGTTATTGATTTTTTTAAGCGCCTTCCATCATTTTCTTACCTTTTTCCATAGCTTCCTCAATGGTTCCAACCAGGTTGAAGGCTGCTTCGGGGTATTGGTCCATCTCACCATCAAGTATCATTTTAAAACCTTTGATGGTATCTTCAATAGCAACGAAGGTGCCCGGGATACCGGTGAACTGGGTGGCAACATAAAACGGCTGGGAAAGGAAGCGCTGGACACGCCTGGCCCTTGAAACCACCAATTTATCTTCATCAGAAAGTTCGTCCATACCCAGAATAGCAATAATATCCTGAAGCTCTTTATAGCGCTGAAGAATCTCTTTCACTCTTTGTGCAGTGTTGTAATGTTCTTCACCAACTACATCTGCCGAAAGGATACGTGAGGTTGATTCCAGCGGATCAACAGCAGGATAAATGCCAAGTTCGGAAATCTTCCGGCTCAACACCGTTGTAGCATCAAGGTGGGCAAATGTGGTTGCCGGCGCGGGGTCAGTAAGGTCATCGGCCGGAACATATACCGCCTGAACGGAAGTAATTGAACCCCTGTTGGTGGATGAAATGCGTTCCTGCATTACCCCCATTTCGGAGGCAAGGGTTGGTTGGTAACCTACTGCTGAAGGCATACGGCCCAGCAATGCTGATACTTCAGAACCAGCCTGGGTAAATCTGAAAATATTGTCAACAAAAAAGAGAATGTCACGGCCACCTGATTTCTCATCCCCATCGCGGAAATATTCAGCCATGGTTAACCCCGATAAGGCAACCCTTGCACGTGCTCCGGGGGGTTCATTCATTTGCCCGAAAACCAGTGTAGCCTGTGATTTCATCAATTCTTCGCGGTCAACCTTACTCAGGTCCCAACCGCCGGCTTCCATGTCTTTTGCAAATTCTTCACCATAACGGATAACCCCTGATTCTATCATTTCACGCAGCAGGTCGTTTCCTTCACGCGTTCTTTCACCAACACCCGAAAATACCGATAACCCGGCATACCTTTTGGCGATGTTGTTGATCAACTCCATAATAATAACCGTTTTACCAACGCCAGCCCCACCAAACAAGCCGATTTTACCGCCTTTAGCGTAGGGCTCTATCAGGTCAATTACCTTAATACCGGTATAGAGAACTTCTTTTTGCGTGGTTAGGTTCTCAAATTTAGGCGGATCGCGGTGTATAGCATAACCACCCTCATTTGAAATGTCGCCAAGCCCATCAATGGGTTTACCAATCACATTAAAAAGCCTCCCTTTTACTTCTTCACCAACAGGCATGGTAATGGGACGTCCGGTAGAAGTTACCTTCATACCGCGGCTCAAACCATCGGTAGAATCCATGGCTATGGTGCGAACGGTGCTTTCGCCAATGTCCTGCTGACATTCAAGTACGACTTTGTGGCCATTTTCATGCGTTACCTCCAGAGCATCGTAAATGTTGGGAAGGTGGGATACACGATCAAATGCAACGTCAACGACAGGGCCAATGATCTGTGATATTCTGCCAGTAATGATATCAGACATAATATTTTTATGAGGTTAAAACAATGTGGGCAAATTTAACAAACAATCCTTTCATACAAATGTTCAGCGGTACAAAGTTGGTAATATTTTTACTTTTTAGCCTCATTTACAAGGAATAAACAATTGAAATGTGAAAATTCATTATGGGTTTATCATCAACGTGTAAAGGCTGGATATATTTAATGATGTTTATGACCAGCTTACTTCCTAATAAATATGTACTTTCGCTTTTTAGTAGGTTAAAATCTATGCTGACCGGTAAAAATCAAGAGGTTCATGAATTGATATTTTAGTCGGAGATTACTGGATTAAAAAGCATGTGTCAATAATTTATTTCACTCAAAACGAATAATATGAAATTAAAATTCTTAGGGGCAACACGCGAAGTCACAGGGAGCAAACATTTAATTACCACAGAAACTGGCAAGAAAATACTACTTGATTGTGGTGTTTATCAGGGCAAGGGCCTTGAAACCGACACCATGAACCGTAACCTGGGATTTAACCCTGAGGAGATTGACCATATTATTCTTACCCATGCCCACATTGATCATTCCGGGCTGATTCCTTATCTTTACAGGTTGGGTTTCAGGGGTTCGGTGGTGTGCACCAATGCTACGCGAGATTTGTGTTCCATCATGCTACCCGATAGCGGGCACATTCAGGAAAATGATACCTATTATTTCAATAAAAAACGCGCCAGGCAGCACCTGCCTCCGGTTGAGCCCATTTATACGCTGGATGATGCACGCCAGAGCCTGGGCTTGTTTATTGGTATTCCTTATAACCGCAAGTTTTCTATTGATCAGAACGTTAGGGTAAAATTTACCAATACCGGGCATATGTTGGGAAGTGGAGTGGTAAACCTTGAAATTATGGACAAGGGAAAGATTATACGTCTTGCCTATACTGGTGACATCGGAAGGCCGGAAAACCGTATTCTTCGCCCACCCGACAGGTTTCCGCAATGCGATTATCTGATTACTGAGTCAACTTACGGAGATCGGCTGCATCCCGAGCGGCAGGATGCTGAAAAAGAGTTACTTAGGGTTGTAAAAGAAACCTGCGGTGAAAAGGGCGGCAAACTGATCATTCCTTCATTTGCGATTGGCCGGACACAGGAATTGGTGCATACACTCAACAATTTTTTTAATGATGGTCTGCTGCCCCGAATACAAATATATGTTGATAGCCCGCTGGCAGTGAATGCCACTGATATTTTCAGGTTACACCCTGATTGTTTTAACAAGGATGTACATCAGGTAATGGAAACTGACCCTGATCCGTTTGGCTTCAGTTCATTGCATTATATTAAGTCAGCAGAGGATTCAAAAAACCTGAATACACTGCATGATCCATGCATTATCATCTCTGCATCGGGTATGATGGAGGCCGGAAGGATTAAACATCACCTGGCCAACAACATTAGCAACAAAAGGAATACAATACTTGTGGTTGGCTATTGTAGTCCGAGTACTTTAGGTGCCAGGATTATGCGTGGTGATTCAGAAGTTTCGATTTTTGGAATTGTCCATAAGGTAAGGGCAAAAATTGAGCGCATTGAGGCTTTCAGTGGTCATGGTGATTACAAGGAGATGATTGATTTCTTAAGTTGCCAGGATAAGAGCCAGCTAAAAAAGACATTCATCGTTCATGGTGATTATGAATCGGCCAATGCCTACAAAGGACATCTGAATGACAGTGGGTTTAAACGTGTGGAAGTTCCAGCGCTGGGGCAGGAGGTGGAATTGAGTTAGTCGGATAGTCGTAAGTCAGTTAGTCGTTAGTCGGATAGTCGTTAGTCGGTTTCCCTGACAAGGTTAGGCAAATGGTTGAAACTAGTGTGGTTTTTCTGATTGGGAGGCGGTATGGAATAATCAGTGCGCGCCCTGTCAGGGTTGGATAGTCGTTAGTCGGATAGTCATTAGTCTTTGGTTGCTTCGAGTAAACCTCATGGCAAGTTTTGGTCTTTAGTTCTTAGTCAGCAGTTATACAATTAGCCCGATCCTTGTCTTTCGTGCAAGACAATCAGGACGAGCAAGTCACGCCATCGCTTAGTCACAGACTCGTTTAAGTCGATCAATCTCTCAATTCATCAGTCTCATCAGTCTCTTAGTTCTCGTAGTCCCTCAGTCGCTTAGTTCGGCCCCTCGCCAAGTCGCCCTCTCGCCTTTATATCAATAAATCAAAAAAAGCGGAACTACAAGAGCCCCGCTTTTTCAATAATTAACTATGAAATATTAAAGTTTTACCTTTGCGGCTTTGCGTGTAGAATAGTTGATTTTGAAAGCACCAACTTTACGTAGTTCTTGTTTTACATCAGTAACAATACCCATTTTCACTTCTTTATCCACTTTAAGTGAAGTTGTGAGGAAAGGCCTGTCGGCTTCTACCCTTGCTTCTCTTTCCATGAAGATAAATTCAGGGATGTCGGAAACGCTACGGAAACTGTCATTAAGCTGAATACGGAATTCTGTTCCATATAGTTTTGAATTCAGAGGTGGGCCAACGTAGATAAAACTTACCAGGGCTTTTTTCTCAAGTTTCTGTACTTCGCTGGCTTCCGGCATTCTGTTGCGCACTTTCAGGGTAACCTCACGCATGGTGGTGGTTACCATAAAGAAGAACAGGAGCATAAAAATAATGTCAGGCATTGAAGAAGTACTGACTGCAGGTAATTCACCTGATTTTTCTTTTTTGAATCTTGCCATTACTTTTTCCCTCCTATATCTTCAGGCTCGGCTTCGGAGATTGACATTGGAATCGCTTTCTGAATGGCAGAAATGATATCCTGGTCGGAGAGGTCACTGTATGATTTGTTAAATCGTTGTTTTGACAACTCATCCCTAAGCTCATTAACCGCGGCAGTAAGCTCATTCTGAACTCTAATGTACATATCATAAGACGTGCCACGGTCATTTTTAAGTGAGATAATCCCTTTTGAAACAGGGTACTCACCAAGGTTTGGAATCGATTCAATTTTCTTTTCAGAAAGATCTGCACGATTACTTGGATTAGACAGGAACTCCTTGGTTTCTTGACGCAGGGTATTGATATCACCCCAGCGATTATCGATAAAGAGCGCATCTCTCTTGTTTACAAGAACATTGAAGACATTGCGTTCATTTACTATAGGAATTTCTGCATCTTTTTCCGGGAGTGGTGGCAATCTCCTAACGATACCCGAGTCAACGTCCATGGTTGTTGTAACCAGAAAGAAGATGAGCATCAGGAAGGAAATATCGGCCATAGACCCGGCTTGAATTTCGGGAGTTTTCTTAGTCATGGTTCATCCTTTTAAAGGGAACATAATTACTTAAACCACTTGGCCACTTCGGCATAGAGGATACTGACAATCACACCTGCAAATATGATATATGTTGCAAGCAGGCCTCCTCCAATCAGTTTGGAAGTACTGGGAGAAATGTTCTTTTTCTCATAAAATGCTCCGGTTTCAGCAGGTGAAAGCACGTAAGCAATGACTAGAACAGCTACCAAAATTCCAAATCCGATCAGTCCGCTTTTGGCTTTTTTTAGATTCCCGAAAGTTTGTACAATCGGAAATACAATTGAAGAAATTGCTGCAACAGCTATGAGTGCATAAGCCAGGTACAAGCCAATTTCAATTAATGGACTATCTTGCATGGTTTTTTACTTTTTAGCGTTTTTGTTTTTTACCAAAATATCCATGAAGGATATTGTAGCGTCTTCCATCGAGTTTACAATGCCGTCAACCTTTGAGATGAGGTAATTGTAGAAAATCTGAAGGATGATAGCCACGATTAGACCAAAAACGGTTGTTAAAAGGGCCACTTTCATACCTCCTGCAACAATGGTTGGGGAAATGTCACCGGCAGCTTCGATATCGTCAAAAGCCTGAACCATACCTACAACAGTTCCAAGGAACCCGAGCATAGGGGCAAGAGCGATAAACAATGCAATCCAGGAAAGATTGTTCTCCAGACGACCCATCAATACACCGCCATAGGAAACGATTGATTTTTCAACAATCTCCAACCCTTCATCATAACGGTCGAGACCCTGGAAGAAAATGCTGGCGACCGGTCCACGGGTGTTTTTGCAAATTTCTTTTGCAGCTCCAACGCCTTCCATTTCCAGTGCTGTTTCAACCTTGTTGAGCAGCTTCTGAGTGTTGGTGGTGGAGAGGTTAAGATAAATAATGCGCTCAATGGAGAGTGCCAAACCAAGGATGAGTACAAGAAGTACTGGGAACATCCATCCGGGGGAACCTTCAATAAACTTTGATTTCAACACCTGATGAAATGATTGAGGGGCTTCTGCCTCTTCCACAAGGGTTTCTTGTTGGGGTGCCGCTGCGGCTTCCTGCACAGCGGAATCTGTCGTTTGTTCAGTCTGCGCTGCAGCTTCGTTTTGTGCCATTACAAAGCTGGTAACCCCAAAGGTGAGCATTCCTGCTACAGTCAAAAACGCAATTAATTTTTTCATAGTTAATTGTTATTGATTTTTGATTTTAAGTGAACTTGTTTTTGTTTCAGTTTATTATGATTTAACTTTATTTTCCTCTTTTCAGCGGAGAGAATGGGATTCGAACCCATGATACGCTTTTGGCATATACACACTTTCCAGGCGTGCGCCTTCGACCACTCGGCCATCTCTCCGTAATAGGCTCAATGTACGCCTCTTCATGCTTTTCAGGGCGCTAAAATACAAAAAAATATGAACCAACTATGATTGTACCTTTTTTTTAATTTTTTGTATTTGAGAATTATTTTACCCAAATCATTTGAAAAATACATTAAAGCGCTCTTTAAGAGATAAATAAAGTTTGTTTTTCATGAAGAAACTCCTGCTTGTATTTGAAAAAATCATTTATTCAAGGGTAAGCTCCCCCCTCAACGGGGTTTGTAACAATTGCCTGAGCCTTTCGCCAGTATAACCTTCACCAAGCAGGTACATTGTTTTGGCAATGGCTGATTCTGTAGTGATATCATATCCACCAACAACACCGATACTGCCTAATTTTATACTCGTTTCATATTTGCCCATTTCAACCGATCCTCCTTTACATTGGGTCACATTAAATATGGTAATGCCTTTTTTTATGGCATCATTCAGCAAATGAAGGAACCATTCATCCGTTGGAGCGTTACCTGCACCAAAAGTCTCAAGAATCAATGCCTTTAAATCCGGGATTTCCAGGATACTTTTTACAACATTTTCGTTAATGCCCGGGAAAAGTTTCAAAATGGCAACATTAGAATCAAGGATGCGATGAACTTTTAGTTTTTTAAAGTTTGGCTTGAGGATATGTTGCTGGTTGTACCTGATGTGGACGCCAACCTGGGCGAGCAAAGGATAATTTCCACTTAAAAATGCGTTAAAGTTTTCAGCGTTGAATTTATTGGTGCGGTTGCCACGCATCAAACGGTTTTCAAAACAGATGGTTACTTCGGGAACCAAAGGGGTACCATCTGCGTAAGCGCCGGCAATCTCAATGGAATTAATAAAATTTTCGCGGCCATCGGTACGTAAAACGCCCATTGGTAGTTGCGATCCTGTAAAAACAACGGGCTTGTTCAGATTTTCGAGCATGAAACTCAAAACAGAAGCTGTATATGCCATAGTATCGGTTCCATGCAGGATGACGAAGCCATCGTATTTTTCATAGTTTTCTTCAATGATTTCAGCCAGGGTTACCCAAAAAGAGGGTTTCATATTTGAAGAGTCAATCAAGGGATCGAAACAGTAGGAGTCGATGTGGCAGTTGAAATTCTGTAAAACAGGAATATGCTTATATAAGGCGTCAAAATTGAACGGAGCCAGGGCTCCGGTTTCCGCATCCTGCACCATACCTATTGTGCCACCGGTGTAAATTACGAGAATGTTTGATTCCATTTAGCAGATTTTCTTTAGGTCAGACAGATTTTCCCGGCCTGTGCCTGATTTATTTTAAGGAGGTCAATTGCATTTTTTGTGGTTGCTGCAGCCACTTCTTCGATGTTTATTCCTTTTATTTCAGCGACTTTTGCAGCAATTAGCGGAATGTATGCAGGTTGGTTGCGTTTGCCACGATGTGGCGTTGGAGCCAGAAAAGGCGCATCGGTTTCAAGCACCAGGTGTTTCATATCAACCTGCTTAAGGGTTTCCTGCATTTTATTGTTCTTAAAGGTAATTACCCCACCTAGCCCAAGGCTAAAACCCAGATCAATGGCTTGTTTGGCCTGTTCCACACTTCCAGAAAAACAATGAAATATGCCTTTCAGCGCAGGCTTATTTACATCTTTTAAAATTCGGATAACTTCATTAAACGATTCCCTGATGTGGACCACCAGCGGCAGTTTATGCACCAGAGCGAGTTCAATCTGTTGCCTGAACACAATTTCCTGCTCACGGGCAAAGGTTTTATCCCAATACAAATCTATGCCACATTCGCCAATACCGTAAAATTTACCATCCTCTAAACTTTTTTCCACAGCAGCCATTTCATCCCTGTAATTTTCATTCACTGAAGTAGGATGAAGGCCGGTCATTGGTAAGCAATTATCCGGGAAATCATGGGCGAGTGATAACATTGGCTGCATGGAAGAGCGGTCAATGTTGGGCAGCATCATATATCTGACTCCTGACTGAATGGCCGTTTCCACAATATGGTGTCGGTCCTGATCAAATTCTTCGAGGTATATATGTGTATGCGTGTCGATGAAAATCATGGGACAAAGATAGGGTTAATTATGTGTTCTTCCTTTAATTTGGCTCTCTTTACCAGCCATAGAGGCTGCAATATCGGATTGATTTCTTTACTTTTGCTGGCCCGGCTTTGTTTATTCACTTATGACAATAAAAATTCTGGTTATCCGCTTCAGTTCCATTGGCGATATTGTGCTTACTTCGCCGGTAGTCCGATGTTTACATGAACAGGTAGTGGGTTCTGAAATCCATTTCCTGACAAAAAAAGCCTTCGTTGGTATTCCAGAAACCAATCCTCATATTCATAAGGTATATTCCATTAATAAACATGTATCGGAAGTCATTCCCGAATTGAAAGCCGAGCATTACGATTATGTTGTTGACCTGCACAACAATTTGCGTTCCTGGCAGGTTATTGCACAATTGCGTAAACCTTTCAGGAGTTTCAAAAAGCTGAACCTGCGCAAATGGCTGATGGTGCAATTCAAGCATAATATGCTTCCCACGGTACATATTGTTGATCGTTATTTTGATGCTGCCAGCGCTTTTGGAATAGAAAATGATGGACTGGGGCTTGATTTCTTCATCCCACCTTATGAAAAAGTCTCCATTTCAGATATGCCCTCACCTTTTTGTGATGGTTATATTGGTGTGGTGATTGGCGGTAAGCACCATACCAAAATATTGCCGGCAGAGCGTGTTATTGAAATTTGCAGGTTGCTCCATTTGCCGGTAATTTTGCTTGGCGGGCCTGAGGATAAGGAAAAAGGGGAGCAAATCGCTAATGCGAAAGGGGTAAGTGCAATAAATGCCTGCGGCAAATACAATCTGATGCAATCGGCCTCGCTGGTGCGACAATCACAGGCTATCATCACCAATGATACAGGCCTGATGCACATTGCCGCAGCTTATCAAAAATCAATTGTTTCCGTCTGGGGAAATACCATCCCCGATTTTGGCATGTATCCCTATTTACCAGCGGGTAGAAAACAATTTGTTTCTGAAGTAAAGGGCCTTTCGTGCCGACCTTGTAGCAAAATCGGATTTGAAAAATGCCCGAAGGGTCATTTTAAATGTATGATTGAACAGGATGTTGAGGCAATTGCGAAGTTTGTTAATGCTATTGTTTGAGAAGACAAGGTGGCTTGGCAAGGGGGCGAATTAGCGAGTGGGCGACGGTGCGAAGGTGCGAAGGTGCGAGGGGGCGACTGAGCGATGGGGCGAACTAAGCGAACCTTCCTACGTGTCTTGCTTGTATTAGACGAATGACAACGACCCAGACGAATGAGCTGATTGTGGACTGCCGGCTATTGACTATTGACTAATGACTATCCGACTAACTGACTAACAACTATCCGACTAAAATTCCCTAATTTTGCATTTCACTAAAATCAGCCCGGAATACTCTGAATGGCAACTAAAACGCTCGCATCGCGCAGACAATCAGTAATTACCATTTTTATGGTTGTGGGTATAATTTTCCTGCTGCGTTTGTTTTATTTGCAAGTGATTGATGACTCCTATGTACATTCGGCAAAAAACAATGTTCTACGATATGTTACCCAATATCCTGCCCGGGGCCTGGTTTATGATAGAAAAGGGAAATTGCTAGTCTATAATGAGGCAGTTTATGACCTTATGGTGCTTCCTGCACAGGTGAAACAAATGGATACGCTCGAATTTTGCGGTTTGCTCGAAATTTCCATTGAAGGCTTTAGGGAAAGGTTGGGCAAAGCACGATCGTACAGCCGATATAAACCCAGCCTTTTTGAGAAGCAAATATCAAAAGAAGCCTACGGTTACATTGAAGAAAAACTTTACCGTTATCCTGGATTTTACGTTCAACCCCGTACCTTAAGAAAATACCCGAAACCCATCGCTGCGCATATGCTGGGATATGTGGGTGAAGTAAATCAAAATACCATTGACAAAAATCCCTATTACAAATCGGGTGACTACATTGGCATCAGTGGCCTTGAAAAATCCTACGAAGCTGAATTGCGCGGAATAAAAGGCATTAAAGTACGCATGGTGGATGTACATAACAAGGAAGTTGGCAGCTTTCAGGAGGGTATGTTAGACACCCTGGCGGTGATGGGTAAAGATCTCTACCTCACCATTGACGCAGATCTGCAGGAGTATGGTGAATTGCTGATGCAGGGCAAAATGGGCAGTGTGGTTGCCATTGAACCGGCCACCGGGGAGATTCTGGCTTTTCTGTCAAGTCCAACTTACGATCCCAACCTTTTGGTTGGTAGGGTGAGGGGAAAAAATTTTAAAACCCTGTTTGATGATCCGGTAAAACCACTGCTCAACCGCGCCATGATGGGACAATATCCTCCGGGATCAACGTTTAAAATGATCAACGACCTTGTTGGTTTGCAGGAAGGCGTGCTTAAACCTTCCACGCGCTATTCCTGTCAGGGACCGGGTTCTACTCCAATCCGCTGCACACACAACCATCAATCGCCACTCGATGTGTTTGTTGGCATTCAGCAATCGTGCAATCCTTTTCACTGGCAGGTTTTTCGCTCCATTCTGACAAGTTCAGGACATGGAAACCTACGGTCAAACTATGTGGCCTGGCGAAACCATGTCTTGAGCCTGGGGTTTGGGCATAAGTTGGGTACAGATCTGGGCAGTGAATTGAGCGGTAATATTCCTTCGGCTGAGAGTTTTGATGCCATTTACGGCAAAGGCCGGTGGAATGCCATGACCGTGAGATCACTTTCCATAGGCCAGGGCGAAATTCTTGCAACGCCGCTTCAAATAGCAAATTCGGGCGTAGTGATTGCAAACCGTGGATTCTATTATGTACCTCACGTGGTAAAGTCCATTGGTGACAACAAAAAAAACACCCCCAATGTCCAGAAGATAACTTCTACCATAAAACCCGCCCATTTTGATGTTGCCATTGAAGGAATGGCCCAGGTGGCTACCATGGGAACGGCACGCTGGTATCAGATCGAGGGCATTACCATGTGCGGTAAAACGGGGACAGCCGAAAATCCTCATGGTAAAGATCATTCTATCTTTATGGCCTTTGCACCAAAGGAAAATCCGGTGATTGCCATCGCCGTGGTGGTGGAAAATTCAGGGTTTGGCTCCACCTGGGCCTTACCCATTGCTTCCCTCATGATTGAAAAATACATCACCGGTGAAGTAAAACGTAAAAATGTGGAAGAAAATATGCTCAAAGGTAAATTATACGACTAAACTGTGCGCGAGAGAAACCAAATATACGATAACATTGACTGGACACTAATCCTGCTCTACCTTGGTCTGGTTTTAATCGGCTGGGTGAATATTTATGCTGCGGTATATAACGAAGATCATAAAAGCATTCTTGACATGTCGCAAAGTTACGGGAAGCAGTTGATCTGGATTGTAACCTCTCTGTTTATCGGACTGGTAATCATCTTAACAGACGCCCGGTTTTTCAGTACTTTTGCGTACCTGATTTACGGATTTACCATTGCCTTGCTGATTGGTGTTTTACTCTTTGGGAATACCGTTGCCGGCTCAAAATCATGGTTTCACATTGGTAGCTTTGGCCTACAGCCCGCCGAATTTGCAAAATTTGCTACCAACCTGGCACTGGCCCGATTTTTTAGTGGGCAACACATCAACGTAAAAGACTTTAAAACCAGGTTTCTTCCCATGCTATTGCTTGGGCTCCCGGCACTTCTTATTTTGATACAAAACGATACAGGGTCTGCTTTAGTTTATTCTTCATTTATTCTTGTGCTTTACCGGATGGGATTGTCGGGTAATTTCCTGTTGGCCGGGGTAATGGTAGCCATCATCGCGGTTTCCACATTAATGGTCGGGCAATTATATGTGATGGGATTTGTGGTTATTCTGGCGCTTGGGTTGCTCTTCTTTATCAAAAAAAATCAATCGAATATTCTCAAACTTGCAGGTTTACTCTTGATTGCGATTGGATTTATTTTTTCAGTGAATTATGCTTTCGATAATTTTCTGGGTGAGCACCAAAAATCGCGTGTTGATGTGTTACTTGGAAAAACACTCGACCTTAAGGGTGCTGGTTACAATGTAAATCAGTCCAAAATTGCCATCGGCTCCGGTGGATTTTTGGGCAAAGGTTTCCTAAACGGTACCCAGACAAAATATAACTTTGTTCCTGAGCAAAGTACCGATTTCATTTTTTGTACGGTTGGCGAAGAGTGGGGATTTATTGGTACCACCGCAGTAATTGTTCTGTTTATTCTGCTGCTGATAAGAATAGTAAATGTCGCTGAGCGACAGCGTTCTGTTTTTTCACTCATTTATGGCTATGGTGTTGCTTCCATATTGTTTTTTCATTTTGTGATTAATATTGGTATGACCATTGGCCTGGTGCCTGTGATAGGAATTCCTCTGCCTTTTTTTAGCTATGGCGGCTCTTCACTGTGGGCATTTACTATACTGCTGTTTATTTTTATCCGGCTCGATACCAAAAGGGCCGCTTTGCTCTGATTGCCAAAGGTGCCATAAAATATGAATGATACCACCCTCGCCATCAATAATTTAAGTATTTCATTTCGCAATGAAAATGAATGGATTACGGCTGTTGATGATGTGAGTTTGACTCTGAAAAGAAAACAAACCCTGGGAATTGTTGGTGAAAGCGGCTCGGGGAAATCAATTACTTCACTGGCCATTATGCAACTGCTACCCAAAGGTTACAGCCGTATACATCAGGGACAAATTGTTTATACGGGACAAGACCAGCAAACAATATTTTTGCAAAACCTTCCGGAGAAAAACATGCGAAAAATCAGGGGCAGGCGCATCAGCATGATTTTTCAGGAACCCATGACATCGCTTAATCCGGTAATGCGCTGCGGTAAGCAGATTGTTGAATCGGTGAAACTTCATTTGGGATATGGCTCCCGTAAGGCAAAAGCCTATGTGCTGGAATTGTTTTCAGAGGTTATGCTTCCTGATCCGGAAAGGATTTACCGCGCTTATCCTCACCAACTTTCGGGCGGGCAAAAGCAACGGGTAATGATTGCCATGGCCATTGCCTGCCGTCCCGATGTATTGATTGCGGATGAACCCACCACAGCGCTGGATGTAACCGTTCAAAAAAATATACTGCAGTTGCTGAAATTACTTCAGCACAAATACAATATGAGTCTGATTTTCATCAGCCACGATTTGGGGGTAATCGCCGAAATAGCTGATTATGTTGTGGTTATGAACAAGGGGAAAGTGGTTGAAACCGGTAAAGCCCACGATATTTTTACGCATCCACAACATCCTTACACACAGGGGCTGATTGCCTGCCGCCCACCACTGGATAAACGGCTGAAGCGATTGCCTGTAGTAAACGATTTTTTAAATGCTTCCTTCACCCCAGGCGCTATAACCGATGAGATCAGTGAGGAAGATCGGAAAATTTCGCATGAAAAAATGTATCAGCAAAAGCCATTGCTTAATGTTGAAGGGCTAAAGGTTTATTTTGGCGGGCAGCGTGGACTATTCAACCGTAGCCCCAAAGTTTTCAAGGCCGTTGATGAGGTGAGTTTTCAGGTTTACCGTGGCGAAACGCTCGGATTGGTAGGCGAATCAGGATGCGGAAAAACCACCCTTGGAAGATCAATTATCCGATTAATAGAGCCTACCGAAGGGAAAGTTATTTTTGATGACATCAACTTAACCGGACTTGCGCCTGAAAACCTGCGAAAACTTCGTCAGCGCGTTCAGATTATTTTTCAGGACCCCTACTCTTCGCTCAATCCGAGAATTACTGTTGGGGATGCTATTATGGAACCATTGATTGCCCACAATATTGGCAAAACCAATTTTGAGCGCAGGCGCAATGTACTAAGTTTACTTGATCGTGTAGGATTGGACGATAAAACCTTTGACCGGTTTCCGCACCAGTTTTCCGGTGGGCAGAGGCAGCGTATCAGCATAGCCAGGGCATTGGCCGTTCATCCTGAATTTATTATTTGTGATGAGTCGGTTTCTGCACTGGATGTATCGGTTCAGGCACAGGTACTTAACCTGTTGAACGATTTGAAAATAGAATTTGGGTTTACCTACATTTTTATTTCGCACGATTTATCGGTGGTGCGCTTTATGTCGGACAGAATTTTAGTAATGCGGAAAGGTAAGATTGTTGAAACCGGTGAAGCAGACCTACTCTATAATCATCCAAAAGAAAGCTACACCCGCGAGCTGATTGGTGCCATTCCGGGGGTCAATTTATGACAAGGCATTCATCACCTCTTCAGGTTTGAAAGGCTTGGAGATATATCCGTTCATCCCAACCTTGTAACACCTTTCACTTTCATCGTTTAAGCTACTTGCCGTCATGGCAAATATTTTTACTTTCTTGCTCCGGTTTTCGCTTTGTTCAATTTCCCGTATTTTCAAAGTAGCTTCAAAACCATCCAGCTCCGGCATATGTAAATCCATTAATACCAGATCGTAATTATGGGCAAGGAATTTTTCAACCGCAATTAGTCCGTTGTCAGCAACATCAATGTTCTGCTCGTATTTCTTGAGTAAAAGTAGTGCCACTTTTTGATTGATGGCGTTATCCTCGGCGATTAAAATTCTTTTCTTTTCCATGTCTTTCAATGCGTTAAAACAATATTCAACATTGATTTCCAGATAAAAGCCGCTGTTAAAGGCATTGGCATTTACCGGTATTTACACGTTTATCTAAATTATCACAAAAAGTAACTCCCAAATTTTGGTTATTGTGGTGTTTTTTACAAAAGATAAATAATCTTTTTTCGGAAAAGGCTATTTACAAAGGTGAATTTGATTGTTAAACATCAGCGATGGTTTGAGAAAAAAGTCACGCTGTGTAATAATAACTCATTTCTCAATTCAAAACCGCTGAATTATCATTCAAAATACAGGGATGATCTCAGTTTTATAATTCATTACATACATAGTCCAATCAAATCCATACAACCATGTTTTCTAATCAATAAAATTCTAGTCCTTTACAAAGTACCTGAATGGATTGTAGCTGATGCCGGTATCGTAAACATCCACCTGCTCTCGCTTTTTAAGAAAACCAATGATGGCATAGGTAATCGGGGTAAACAGTATTTCGACTCCTGATTTAAAGATATAGTTGGAAATGATGATAGAAATCAGCAGTTCGTTGGGCAAGACCCCGTAAAAAGCGACCATGCAAAAGATGGCGGTATCAATACCTTCACCAACGAGTGTAGAACCAATGGTCCTCACCCACAGGAATTTACCCTTGGTTCTGATCTTAAGCTTCGACATCAGGAAGGCATTTGAAAAAGCGCCACCGAAGTATGCCACTAAGCTTGCCAGCACGATGCGCGGCACAAATCCAAGCAACGATTCATAGGCTTGCTGATTCCCCCAATCGGCTGCCGGGGGCATTTCCTGTACTACCCATAATACCAGCGACATCAGTAAGGCAGCCCCGAAACCCGTCCAGATTACCTTGCGGGAACGTTGATAACCATATACTTCGGTAAGAACATCGCCAAAAATGTAGCTGAGCGGAAAAAGGATTGTTCCTCCATCAAAGGTGAACATCCACAATGATACAATTTTGGTGGAAGCCAAATTGGAGATAAGCAATACGGCTACAAACAGTGCCATAATCACATCGAAATAGCGAAAGTTGATGGCCGGTATGATTTTCTTTTCTGACATGCTCAAAAGTTTTGAGCTGCAAAAATACAACTATGGCGGGAAATGTAGGTAACTGGATTTTTTGAACCACATAGGCACAACTTGTCCCGCCAAGGCGTGGATAGGACATACAGTTTTTTTCTTTGTGGAACTTTCAATGTGATCTGTGATTTTATGTGGTTTTTTTTTCTGAACCACATAGGCACATAGGACACATAGACTTTTCTGTGTGACTTCCTATGTTTTCTATGATTCTATGTGGTATTCATTTTTTCATAAACCACATAGGCACAACTTGTCCCGCCAAGGCGTGGATAGGACACATAGTTATTTTCTATGTGACTTTCTATGAAAAAATAAAACGTATTAAAAAATTCTTCGAAAAAAATCTTCATCACCAGGAGACATCCATGAAAAACCCATAGGTATTTCAGGATAAGCTGAGGTAAACAGTTTATACTTATTTATATTCGCATGGGCTTTGTCATACTTTGCCTCAATTGCTTTTGGGTGAGTTATTCGCGGCATCACAAAATCAATTTCATTGCCAGCACTGGTGCGCCAGTAATTGATTTCATCCATCCCATATTTTTCTGTAAGCAGACGATAGACCATATTCTCCCATATTTCACCTTTATCAGTTCTTAATGCCAATGGGCGAAAATTGTTAAGCAGGCTATTCCGCATACCGGTATCCAATAAATATACTTTTTGCATCTTGGTCAGCTCTTTTCGAACATTATTGTAATAAGGCTTAACCAAGGAGATATGGAAGCATTGTTGAAGTACGGCAAGATAATTGGCTACCGTTTCATTTTTAATCTGAATGGTTGATGCCAGCTCATTTACATTAACCAGATTGCCTGTTTGGGACGCAAGCAACCGGAAAAGTTTATAAAATGCATTTTCATTCTGTACGCCTGATTCGAGTATGTCCCGTTTAACAAATGAATCCCTGAGTTCCTTAAGACGATCAATTTTGGCTTCTGAATCGGGCTCGGTAATAACCGCGGGATAGCCACCATATATGAGAAATTTCTCCCATTCAATCAACAGGAGTTCAATTTGGGTACTTTTATAGTCCGCCTTTGTTTTTATCCGGCCAAGTTCTTCAAGTAATTCCTGCTTACCGGAAATCTCAAGGTATTCATCAAATGCGCAGGTATAAAGAGGAAATATTTTTTTCCTTCCCGCCAGGGAGTCCCTGAAGCGATCATTCATATAGAAAGCACTGCTTCCGGTGGCAACAATCTTTATCTTTGCGGCATATTCATCGTACAATAATTTTAGATAATTTGATGGGTCATCAAGGTATTGAACCTCATCAACCAAAATGACCACCTTACGGTC
>SWCB01000760.1_pt1 | contig 60839 bp, 62 predicted proteins | sample 4692901 | NCBI WGS metagenome assembly SWCB01 (sample SAMN10267276, study PRJNA491770) | bioreactor metagenome | isolation source: DHS bioreactor inoculated with subseafloor sediment | place: Japan: off Shimokita Peninsula | collected 2006-08 | reverse complement strand
TTGACAGGGGTGTTTCTTACTTGCCACCACCTATTTTAAAGGACCCTTTTTTATTTACATATTTTCGTGAACTTTATTACAATGTGGACAAATAATATCCCCTTGTTCATTAATTCTCGTGATGTTTCTATAATACATCAGTGATTCCACCTGTTTATCATAATACCAAGTATCACCGTGTTCAAAATCTGATTTACGTATAATATGTTTTTTCAAATGCGCGATGTCTGTATAGAAAAATGATTTTCTAGTTTCTTTGCATGTTTCTTTTTTGATTTGAGTCATACAACTATCACATTGGTATAAATCTTGATAAGTATCCTTGACTAAATGTCCACCACAAAATGGACACACATCTCTTTTAGTATCAGAATAAATCATACCCTTTAGGATGATTTGCTGAATGCGTCTAAAAGAATCAATATCTTCAATACTAATGAGCACATGTTTTCTATCCACATAATCTGTTTCAAACTGATCGACAACAATCATTTCATCAATACCATAATCTTTTTTATATTGATTGAATGTCTTGCGATCATAATCATTACCAACTAGAATCATTTTATATACTTTATCTTTATTAAAATGAAGAATCGTTTCTTTTTTATTATTCGTAAAAATATCTAAGGTCCAATTTTTATAATTAAAAGATAAATCTAATGAACTCAAATTCATTTTAAACTTAGGATCAATCTCAAAATTAAAATGACCTACAGAAAATATCGTAAGTAACTGAACATATGTTAAATAATTTTCTCTCATATGCTCATAATCCAAAGTCACAACTTCTTCTTTGATTTTGACTTTATTGCCCAATAAGTGCTTATATGTTTTATAGACTCTTCTGTAGTCTTTTTGCATCAGAAATATATTTGTTTTCTTAAGGTTTAGGTTTTTATTTCTAGTTAAATTCTTTCGATATACGGGTTTGTGTAGTCTTGGGTTAATGGTTTGACTAATATGAGATAATTCTTTTAAAAGTTCTTTAGATAAGTTAAAATAGCGGCTAAAATCCCTAATATATCCAGTATGTAGTTTACCTAGGGCTAGAAAATACTTTAAGTGATTCACTTTTTCTAACAAATTGAACTTCATGATGTTACTTGCATATAATAAACTATTTAACGTTCTTCTATTTTTCTTAATAAGTGCGAGGATTTCATCAATGAAATTACAAAATATGATATTTTCATAAATACTATAATCATCATCATAAATTCTAGTTAGAAGTTTTCTAGGTTTAACACCTTTTCTTGAAATGTTTGAAACATACTGACTATGATTTGCTAAATGGAGTAATGTATTTTGATTAATGATTCTTGTGTTTTCAACAGGAAGCACATCATCTTCATCTTTTAATACAATAATCGGTTTACTAAAAATTCTTTTAATGGCTGGTAATGATTTTTTAATCTGCTCAATCGTTTCACTGAGTTTTTGGAAATCAAAATCAGGCTCAATCGAAAATAATGTCATATCGTGAACGACATAATAATCAAACTCTATATAAGAAACAATTTCGTGTTGTTTAACAAATCTTTCAATACCCTCTAAAAGTGTAGAAAACCTTTGATACTCTTCAATATTAATTTTAGAGACTTGTTTATTCATATTACTCATTGTCTAAACGTTTAATGAACTCAGCACACAATTTTAAGTCCAACTTGTCAAATTCCATTTCAAGTTGTTCTTTATCGTCAATGGTCTTAACTTCAAGTTTTGCAACCACTTTACTGAGTAATATCTTTTCTACAGCTTCTTTTTCTACATCTTCATTAGGGAAACATGCTTTATATATATTCACAAAATCTTCGATTTGTTTTAAGATACGATTCCCAAATGAAATATTGAAAGGCGCTAATAACACTTCTACCTTTTTAATAATTTCATTTTGTTCTGCATCAAAGTCGCCAGCTGCTTTAGCATCCATAAATAAATCGTTTATGATTTCATAATCATAATATTTTCTAGCGATTGGATTTTGATAGTTTCTAACCTTAGGTGCACGTTTTGTGAAATTCATTGTGTGTGCGCGGTCATAAACCTTGTCCGAGATAACGAATGTAGACTCATCACGATTTGCTGTACCGATAAACCATACGTTAGCAGGCACTTTAAGTGTATTGCCGTGTTCTAATGCTTTGTACTCAATTTCTTCATCATCTTCTTTTCGGTTAAGCTTAATATTAATAAGTTTGATTTCTCTGTACTCTTCTTCATTTTCCATAAGTGATAAAAAGTCAGAGAAATAATATTCAATGCGTGATAAGTTCATTTCATCAAGTAATATGATGGTGAATATTTCTTTATTAAGCGCAGCTTTATAAAGAGCTAATGTGAATTTTTTAGGTGTATACTTCATTGAAAACTCATTATAGTACCCTAATAGTTCGTTTTTATCTTTCCAAGAAGACTCAACTTCAATGATATCTATGTTGCCATAAATAGCTTCTGAGAATATTTTAGGTAGACTTGTTTTACCAGTTCCTGACATCCCTTGTAAGATAGAAAGCTTGCTTGCACCCATACCAGAAACAAATGTTGCGATATCTTCAGGTGTGTATGATAGATGCAATCTTGAGTTTCTTGCATATTCGACAACAAAGTTCACCAAATCATTTAATGATGTTTCTTTAACTTTGAATCCTTCTCGTTTTTCTAAATCTTTTTCATATATTTCTGTACTTTGATCAAGATCTGTAAATGCAGGACATGGATCAAAATTCTGTAAATTTTCATCATCATAAGCATCTGCTGGTACAGCTTCATCACCTGTAGTGCTGATATCGCTTGATGATGAAAGCGTCGCTTCTAATGGTGTTAACTCATCTCGATCAAATGATTTTCTTGCAAACATAATCACTAAAACGATAACAGCTGCGATAAGCGCATAAATTGCATCAGTTCCAACCTTATAATCATATGTGATTGAATCCAATAGATTGATACCATAAGTAGAGAATATCTCTATTAATACACTTTGATTGATTTCTTTAGCAATTTGGAAATAGAAACCTGAAATTGAAATCGCAAAAACAAAGAAGATATTTAAAACTGTAGCTAAAATAACTATTTTACTAAATTGCTTATGTTTAGATAGATAACTAGAAATACTAGTCACTAATGTAATACCTACTGTAATCAGCATTGTTACTAAGATGAATGCGATAATTCGATATCCAGGATCCAATACCGCATAATCTCTAAGAATATCCAGGCCTGATAAGCGAACTGAATTCGTGTAAGTACCGTATGATATTTCAATTTTAACAATATAAAGCAGTAACATTAATACTGAAATTGCGGTTAATAAGATAACATATAAGAGAGGTTCAATCCTTGGGTATTTCATTTGTTTTTGATCAACAGTTAATGCTTCAAAAGCGTTATATTTCCCTCTAAAGATTGAATATGCAAATATCACAACACTCATTAAGATCATAGGAATAAATGCTGGTGTGCTTGCTATTGAACCCGTTAATGTATAATATGTACTTATAGATAATCCTGTGATAAAGAATATAATTGTTGTAACAAATATAAAGTTAATAAACGATTTAGATTCTGTGATAAATTTGGATTTATCAAAAAAGTAGTATGTTAGACATCTTGAAAGGTATAAAAATATACTCAAGAAGATAACAAAATTATAAAAGAAATAGATGATGACATCATAACTTAAATCACTAGTGAATAAGACAGATATCAATATTGGTCTATATGGATCTATGCCACCAAGGGTATAAAGTGGAATAAAAAATGTGGATAAAGCAATTGCTAGTGCTACAAAATTAATGATCAATACACTTAGCGGTATTTTTGATTTGGTTAACTCTTTATCTTTTTCAGTGATCTTAATATCGCTATTTTCAATCAGCGTCTTCTTTCTTATGATTAAGGTAATAAAAATAGCGGTCATTAAAATAAAATTAAAAATAATTAGAATGATAGAAAAAATAGATAATGCATTATAACTTGCTTGATAAACAATCAATGTAATGTTAAACCCTAAAAAGTATAAAACTCCTGTAGTTAATCCCCAATTTGTTTTTTTAAATACACTTAGTCCAGATAAAAGTAAGGGAATAAATGCTACAAAAAACAGTATCCTTAATACAAATGAAAATATATTAATGAAGTCTCCATCGGATATATCACGTGCTAAAGACATCATTGTATCATTTTGATATGGTATTCTAAGCTTTAAGTTCATGACCCAAAGATCTATTAAAAAAATGAGCAATAATAGTCCTAAGGCTAAAACTCCTGTAAACCATGATTTTTTAAAGAGGGCTTTCATATAGCAGTTCTCCATTTCTTTATCTACATTGTAATTTAATTATAACACGACTTTAAACTCTTAACATTAACGAGATAGCTTAGACATCTTAATTATTTCTTAAATAAAATTACTCTTCTCAATCTTGGAAAGAGTATCATTATAATTTTATGATTCTGTTCTGTTTTTTCTAAAAGCCTCTGTGATTGCTATTGCAATACCAATAACAAACATGATAAAGCCAAGAAGAGTAAAGGTACTGATGACTTGTGAATCAAATATATCACCATAAGAATTTCTAGCTGCTAATATTGCTCCAGAGATTAATGAAGCGGAAATCAATAAAATACCAGAGATAATCAAAACAAACCCAAAATATAATTTTTTCATAAAGTCCTCCCCAATATGAAATGTGTGAATATATTTAATTATATCACAGATGATTTTAACTTAATCTAATCTATATTCAACTGTTAGATATAGATATCTCATAGATTCAACTTTTTTTTGATAAAATGAAATAGAGGTGATGATACATGGATGACTTTATCAAAGATTTATGCATCAAACACGATTTACACGATATAGATATAATTGTCATTAAACACAATAAAATCGTTAATGAAGTGATATATTCTAATCCTAATATTGAGATTAAGAGCATGAAAAGGGATGACTTGTATAGGATTGCATCAATATCAAAAATATTTGTTGGGATTGCGATAATGCAGCTTGTAGAACTTGGAAAACTATCTTTAGATGACAATATAGAAAACTATATTGGTTTTTCTTTAAGAAATAAAAATCACCCAAATGATATCATAACCATTAAACATTTATTAACTCATACTTCAAGTTTAAAGGACACGGAACATCGTTTAGTGCCTTATCCTGAGCATTCAGAAGATTTATTTACTAAAAATGGCAAATACTATAGTGAAAAAATGTTTTCAACGTATAAACCTGGAGAAACTTTCATTTATTATAATGCTGGATTTCATTTGCTCGCAATGATTATTGAGCATGTTAGTCAACTAAGGTTCAATCAATATATAAAAAGATACATTTTAGATCCTTTATCTATGAAAGGTTCTTTCAATGTATCTGATATATATACTTCTAATCATATAAGACCCTTATTTCGAAAACTAAATGATAAATGGACTCCACAATGTGATTATGATATCCATAAGAGTAATTATGATGATTATGAGCTTGGAACTAATGGTAGTTTATTTAGCCCTCAAGGAGGTATGAGATCTAATGCTATGGAGTTAAGTAAACTCATGTTTGATCTCATGAGCAACACTTCTGTTTTATTATCAAATGAGAGCTTAGGTTACATGCATCAAATACACTATTTTGATAACCATAAAAATCTAGAAGATAAACACCATTTTTATCGTCATAGTGGTATCGTCTTTAACATTATAAATGATAAATCCATAAATAAACCACTTAAGAAGATGAATTACACGTTGATTGGTCATTGTGGTTTAGCTTATGGATTTCATGGTATATTTTTCTTTGATATAAAAAATCGAAATGGTTTCATCTTTAATGTCACAGGTGAAGGAAAAGACATGAAAGAGTATATGGGTAGTTACTCCCAATACTTCTCTTTTCAAGAAGAATTACTAACCTATATAGATCAGCACATTTGGTCTAAAAATACTTAGTTTGTTTCTACAGGATATCCTGCTTCAACCCATGCTGAATAATTACCTTCTAAACGGTAAACATTTTCAAAACCAGCATCAATAAGTTTGTTTGCACCTTGAATAGCTACACTATCTACATGACAATATACTAAATAAGTTTTATTCTTATCAAGGGATGGGATAGCATCATCCAGTGATCCATCACCGATATAATAATGTACTGCCCCTGGGATATGACCTTGATCATAGTATGGAGAAACATCAATGATGATCAGGTCAGCATTATTATCAATAAGCTCTTTAGCTTCCATTGGCGATAAATCTATATATGCATTTTCAGTTTCTGTCGCACATCCAAATAAGAAAAATGATATTGCAAAAACATATACAAATATAGTGAATATTTTTTTCATAAATTAGCTCCTTACTTTTTTTTAATCTTACTTCATCATTTTTCTTTTATCAAATTAAATGCCTAGTATGCTAATTAATTGCTGGTTTGCTGAACATATTTTGATATTTCTATGATACAAAAAAGCTTTCTATGAGATAAGAAAGCTTTTTTTGTTGATATAAAGTCAAAAGGTAATTTTTAGATTGGAAGATTTTCTTAGTCTTTCTGTGGTTTTGAATAAAATCCCCACTCGACAACTAATCTACTACCTCGAATGACATTTACCCATATTTGAGCATTATATTCAAGTTTTTCATCAATAAAGATATAGTATTTAATTTCATCCATTGTGACAATTTGACCAGTATATTTTTTACCATCAATATAAACTTTAGGCGCAAATCTTGTTTTCTTCATTCGAGTAACAGCACCTCTAATCAGTTCAATATCAATGTTCTTTTTCATTAAAGCTTTTCCATAATAAATTTTAGCAATCGCAGAGAAAAAACATATCACTGAAGCAATGACAATCGCAATCGGAATAAGATTGAAGTATACAAACTGTGGTCCAGATATATACATTTCTGGTACGAATAGTATTACAAGAACTATTGATAATACTATAAGTGCAATTGGTAAATATAGCATTTTCATCAATAGTGTTTGTTTAGTTATACTCATTTAATCCACCTCTAGTTTTTTTAATATGACTTTAAATATATGAATAGATATTATAAAGAAATCCATGCCTTTTTTTATTGGATAGCACCTAATTGATTTTATAAAAACCTATTTCTCTGATTTATCTATCCATTTCATAAGTTGATCTAATTCTTGATCGCTTAATAATTCTGTTTCAATAATAAACGCATGCAGTTTGGAGAAAAATAAGTAGATCATGTCATGATCAATTTCAATAGCGTATAGATCCTTCCATTTAATAGTCGTTGTTGATATCTCAGATTTTTCTATAATTTCATCCTTATTAATTGTTATTTCCCCATTACCAAGAATCATCGGCGAGTCTTTAACGTTTTTTTTAATTGTTTTCACAACTCTTCTTTTGTGTAGAAATCTAATAAGTATAAAATAAATACCCATAAGCAATAGTGCATACCATATTCTTGTAAATAACCCCCCTATGATACATATAACACCTAATAAAGTTGTAAGATTATATTGTAACTTTATTTTGTGGTATTTTTCCAGTGTATAAAAATTATATCTGATATATTTTTCTTCTGTAATCGTTGTAGTAATTTTTATTTCATCCATAAAACATCCCCCAGTTTTTGTACACATTAATTAGAATAATTATATCATAAAACATGTCTGTAAAGGTCACCAATATTTTACTTTTTTTATGGTTATATTACATAATTATGGAAAACATATAATAACTCATCTTAAGATGATACGGTTTGTCATCTCTTAGCATTAAAAAAGTTCCTATCGTAGGAACTTTTCTAGATTACATATTTTTTATTTTTTCTACATCTTCTTTTCTTATTTCAAAGTCGAAAACATCCATATTCTCAAATTGATGTTTCTTATTGTGAGACTTTGGAATCACTATAATATCTTCGTTAATTTGATAATTTAATATAACTTGACTCCAAGTTTTATGATATGGCTTTGCTAGTTCAATGAGTTTTTCTTTAGTTTCATCATCCAATTTCGCAAGTGATTGGTATGCTTCTGGTATAACATCATTAGTTTTACAAAAATCGATTAATGATTGTTGATGCTTGCCAGGATAAGATTGAAATTGATTGACTGCTGGCTTAATTCGCGCATGTTTTATTAAATATGATAATTGGTCTTCGTTAAAATTTGAAACACCAATTGATTTTAATAAACCTTTATCAACATATGTTTCTAATACTTTCCATACTCTTAAATTCTCTTTATCTGATTCAAGTGGGAAATGTATCAAATAAAGATCGATATATCCTAGATCAAGGGATTTAAGTGATTGTTCAACATGATATTTAATTTTATCATTGGTTTCGATATATTCTTTATCTGTTGGAATTTTTGATGTGATAAAAAACTCACTTCTATCAATATTTGATTCTTTAACTGCTTTTCCAATAACTGCTTCATTGCGATAATAAATAGCAGTATCTATCAATCGATAGCCTAAATCAATTGCGGAACGAAGTTCTTTGGTATCATAAGTGATTTTTCCATTGAAATTATTTTCTTCTTTACCAAAAGTATTTGTTCCAGTCCCTAAGATTGGAATTGATAATCCATTATTCATTTTTAAGTACTTCATAAAAACACATCCTTTTCTTATGTTTATTATAACAGTTAGGTAGTATAATGCATAGATATTAACTTTTATGCATGTATTAAATAAAGCTCTTCTCATGTTTGAGAAGAGCTTTTCATAGATGTTTTTTTGTTGATTCCTACTTATTATTTAAAAATCTTCTTGTGTAACTCATTTTTAATAACTATATCAGCATATCCGTAATCATTATTGATATTTCCCATGAACTCAAGATATGATATATAATCATCAGCGTTTTCTTTATTTATATCCTTTAAGTCGGTGCCTTTCTTAAATCCTACTAGATATATATCAAAAGAACAAATATCTATAAACTCATGCAACCTGCCATCTAAAACTATTTCATGATCAAAGTATTTCATAATAGCGTCATCACCAAGATGATAAACTAAATGTTCTAAACCTGCTTCTTTGATCTCTTTGATGCCAATCACATCATCAAAAGCATAATGCCATAGATACAAGTCAGTATGTTGACTCATTTCTTTTATGAACTGATTCCATATGTCGTTATAAACCAGTGCATATCCTTGTCTTCTCAAATCTTTAATCTCATCTAGAGTAAGTTTTTTAAAATCATCTGGACTATCTACAAAAATCCATTCTAATGTACAAAAGTAATAATTGTCATCTGGAAATTTATCCCTATAGTAACTTACTATTTCATCGTTATGTAGTGCATCTTTTAATTGCATTTCATATACGAAAAACTCATCTTTAATTGATTGAAACAATGTTTCTTTATTTTTAAAAAAATAGTTGCAACTATTTGAATTTTTAATATCAATTTTATCAGCCTTTATCAACTTAATGTATTCTTGCCAATATTTAACCTCTAAATCATGAGTATCATCTTTGCTACCTTTGTAAATAACAGTATATTTTTTTGAATCGCTCATTTCCTCACCTCAATGTATAAAATAATTAATCATATCACAGCAAATAAGAGTTCGTTCACTCTTATATTTAATCCTTTTTATATTTAGATATTCTCTTGAAATAGAAACTATGGGTGTTATTTTATGTAGCTACTTTACTGCTGCTCTTTTTCTAAACACCCTATCGTCCATCAATCAAAATAATCATATACATGTCTTGAACTTAATCTATCTAAATTTCAAAAACTTAACCAATTAAATAATATTCATCATTATATTCCACCAATAACCCATATGTATCATAATAAGGTGGAGATTCATAAGAAACTCTAGTCAGTTCAGAAATATAATTCAAAGTTATAAACTCAAGTGTTTCTATATTATACAAAGTTACTTCTTTATCATCGTATATGATAAAATATCCATCTTCTATACTAAATAATCTTTTTTCAGATAAACCATTGATATCTATGATTCGCTCACTTTGATTGTCTATGTCATATAAGACTATCTTATCCTCGCTATCTTTAGGAGCATATGCATAGATGTTCTGACTTGAAAAATATGCTGTACCTTTCAGGGTTGTTGCAACTTCTTGGCTGTCCATATCATATATAATTGTAGTTTGATTAGCATTATTTTGGTAAACTAGATAATTATTATATCTGTAAAATTGTGTTTGAAACAAGAAACCAGTCTTTTTTACTGAATAAACAATTTCATCATTTTGATAATAATTATATGTGTCACCTTCTAATAATATATGGATATCTTGATCTAAGTAGGCCACTTCAACATCTTGAGCTACTGTTATAAATGTTGAAAAAGATAAGTCAGAAACAACATTTAAGTCATTATCTCCATCAATTTCTTCATATTCTAAATATGGATAATGATGGGTATAAATATCTTGGAGTAGTCCATTATAACCATCGATTTTGTGTTCATCTCTTAGAAAATATTGAATTTCTCCTTCTTTGTTTATGGAAATATATCCCCCAAATTTTAATTCAATAATTGCATAATCACTATTAGAGTATATAAAATTATTAAGTAATAAATCATCTTTTAAAGTAATCACATCCATTGTTGTACCTTCTGTTAAATTATATCCGTAAATTTCTCCTTCTCCATAAATATATGAAAAGAAAATAACATCATCTCCCATATCGTATTTAAAAGGAATAATTTGCTCAGAAAATAAATTTCGATGATATGAGTTGCCTCGAAAGTCATATACACCTTTAAGAGAGCCAAAGTATGATGTCGTCATAAAAGATACTGGTGGATCAAACTCTAATTCGTCAATAGCAGTTTGCCCATTTGCTTGTATTTGATAAGGGTATTCCTCAGGATTTAAAAAATATATAGTATTTTGTTCTTGATCGTAACCTAAATAAGTAGAAATATCTCTAGAACCAGCTGAGAAAGCTTCATATCCTGTATTAGTGACTACATTAAATCGCTGTTCAACACTAACTTGACCAAGACTATTAGTTGAAGCGTGTGTATAATGATATATTAATAAATCATTTGATATATAATCCAGATATTCAAAATCGTCTGAATCAAAATGCGCAGCCATTTCGTCACTTATATCGATTCGATTAATATAGGAGAAATCTTCAAATTCATCTTTTCCTCCAAACGTTATCGATGTGCAACTAACAAAAAAAATACTTGATCCTAATAAACATATAACTAATAATATCTTCTTCATTTTCATCTCTCCTTAATTGACTTGTTTTAATTTATATATAGGATTACTTTGCAATTATATTTGGTGACGCCTGGATTAGTGTAAAAATACCTTTGATTAAAGTCTTTAAATAATTTCTACTTCTAATCTATAGGAATAATCACCATTTTACAGGATACACAATAGTGTGCTTCTACCTGTTTAGGTGTGGTGACTGTAAACTCTGATAATGTTACACTCCCTTTAGGTTTTTTTACAATATTCCATGGAACTCTTTCTTCTTCTGGTGCCCAATATAGTCTCCCTCTTACAACAGGCAAAAATCCTTTCTGCATTTCTAGTTCGCATTTCGGACATTTCATTATATTTCCCCCGTATGTATTCACTATTTGTTTAAACACATTATAGCACAAAATTAAATGATTTCAATTTTGTTTTCGAAGTTGATTTTTTAAGTTCTTAAAAAAAATAAAACTTATACTATGTTAGATTGAGTTTTTTGATAATATTAAAAAATTGCCAAAGACCTTTTTTATGTAGAATGAAACCAATTATCAAGATCGAAAAAAAGCTCTTCTTACGGATGAGAAGAGCGTTTCATAATGATATTGGTGACCCGTAGGGGTTCACACAACCGTCAGTGTCTATCTGACTAGACTGGTATAGAAATTAAAATTACACGGATATATATGGTAACGCTGTTTATTTATTTATATTATTGTCTTAAACTGTTTGTGATATGGCTCAGTGTATCGCATTTGTCCAAATAATATAATCACCCATATCATATAGATATAGGTGACTTTTTATCATATATTGAATAGTTGCTTTGCCTCATTTATCGCTCCAATATTCTCATTATATTCAGACTTTTGTAGTAAATGATATTTTGGATTTTCAAGTTTCACAATCTCCCAATCAGGATATTCATCAAAATCAATATACTCATCAGCACTAACAGAGGCTATAATAATTTGATAATCTTCTATATTCTTCTTCATTATAAAATCGAGAATATCATGACTGTTATCCATATCCTGTTCACCTTCTCTAGGTGAATCAATCAACAATGGATACATAAATCTATTTATTTCAAGGTCCTTTTTTGTAGCTATAAAGGAATAAAAAAACGCCAAAGTAGATCTTACGTATTGACTTCCTCCAATGTTTGCCTTCTGAAAATTCTTTATGTTAGTAGACTTAAAGTTTGTAACATTCAAAGACCTCAACGACTCCATATATATTTGCTTGAACTTCTTATTAACTTCAATTTTCTTAGTTCTATAACTACTAATATTAGAAGTTATTTCGTCCAGTTTCATCTTCTTTTCTCTAATTTCGTATGTTTTTTTTGACATATCTTCGATTAGTTCATCATACAACTTAACAGAAGCTTTTTTATTCAAATATTCCTCAAACATGCTATTACTTACTTTATAGCTATTATCAAGTGAATTCAGCTCATCAATCTCCTGTGAAAGTTGTAGTTTTAATCCATTCACTTCATTCTTGTATTTTAATATCTCATATTGAATATCCTTCTGTCTAGTAACTAAATAATTCTTGTTGTACTGTTTCTCTATTTCCATATTCAATGTATCTGTGATATCCTCTCCGCATTTTGGGCAGAATACAGTTCCATCTAATTTATCTGTTTTATCGAACTCTTTGAGTAAATCTTCAACCTGCTCAAGTTGTCGAGTCTTTACAATAGTATCATTTTGAATTGAATAAAGCGTGTTTCGTGTTTTTTCGACTATTTTTAACTTCTCGTCAATCTGCTTTTCATAGATTCTGATCTTTTGATTCATTTCTTCTTCATTTTCAATGATTGTATCAGTCCCAAGTATCTTCTGCAAACTCGTATATGTCTGATCTAGCAAATTAACTTCTTCTTCTAACTTGGATATCTTATTTTTAATGTCTGTAACAACATTCTTACCTTTACCATAGTACTCATCATAAACACCCAAATGATAATAGAATAGTTCATCTCTGCTTAGTTTCTCAAATTGATCCAAATTTTGAAATGGTTTTATGTCTTTCTTCCAACTATTATCCTGGTCTAAATAATATGGAATAAAAGATATGGCTGGCGGAGCTAAAATAAGTTTATCACTGTTCTTATCTTTCAAATATACATAGTTATTTGTTTCCTCCTTTAGAAACTCAGATAACCCTACTATATTTTTTCTTATTTTCTTAATTAATTTCTCATTCTTAAATACTATATAATCATCTTTGAATCTTATAATTCTATAGTTAGAATCACTTATTTCAAAGCATATATCATAAATTTTAGACCTATACTCAAATGGATCATCAAACTGGCTATTAGCACCTAACGCATGATATATTGACTTCATTATTATAGATTTCCCTTTAGAATTCTTATCACTTGTTATCAATGTCTTTCTGGAAAAATCTACTTTTTTAGATAAATTCTCAATAACATCTGTTATTAACAACTTAGTTATCTCTAGCATATTATAACCCCATTTCATTATTATAGTACTTGTATAAAGCATAGATTACTATAATCTCATCATATTTCTTATAAAACTCACTATTTCTTATTAATTCATTTTCAAGAATAATTTCCTTTATAGCAAGTATTTGATCATCTGGTGTAATAGACTCCCTCACTTTATCTATATTGCGGACAATCATTTCAATAATCTTCTTAAATACATCTAATGAAGTAGCAATCTTCTCCAAATTATAGTTATCGTACTTTCTTTTCAATTCGACTGGATTACCCAAAGTAAAATGGTACTCTAGAATATCCCTGGAAAACTGATAGAATTGTGTGAACTGGGGAATCTGACTGTAAATCGTATAGTCAATTATCTCCCTTAATCTTTTACTAGAAAATCCCTTAAAGTTATATACTTCCTCCCATGTAGGAGTAGGTGAACTGTATACAGTTTTCTGCTTTGTTCTTAATTCATTAATAATAATTGTCTGAATAGTTTTAATTGAATCCATAGAAGCTTTAGGTATATTCATAGAAGCAAATTTTTGAAATAATCCAGTAAAATGTGACTCATGATCATCTAAACTAAGATCTGTTTTCAACAAGAACACATCATCTAATTGAACATCATCTTTACTTTTATTATTCACTTCAGAGACATGATCTAAAATTTTAGTCTTCATTGTCGGATCATCAAAAACATCTAATGCATCCTGTAGTTTAACTTTGGCAATTGAATCAATTTTTTTCTTATTATGTATTACCCCTTCATTAGTTACAAATACACCTGAAGAGTTATAATCGCTAAACTCAGCTATATTATATTCAAGTTTACTAAGCCATTCCTGCTTAATTATTGTGTTCAATGTGATTAAAGAACCTTTCTTAGTTTTTACTTGATAAAAATTGATTATATCGCTATTTTCAAACAAAATAACAACATCATCAATATAATCAACTAATGCTGTGAAATCAACATTCGACTCAAAAAGTTCTAATATTAATTGTCCGCAAAAGTGTATTTGAAACTCAAATCTACTATAAGAGCTTGACCCTGCGTTTTCTCTTGGAATCACAGTATTAAACATTTTTCTTATACTCATTTCCCCACCTCATTACATATAACATCTTATATTATATCAAATTTGGACCTATTTTTTATCAAATATGTTATTATCATTTAATTCATGAAGTTGCATAGTCTCCATATTTCTTCATTTGCGTAATATATCTCTCTAAATTTTCCAGCGTTGTCATATTTTAAATATCCTTTTAATGTTGGATATTTTAATGCGTCTCTATTGACTTGAACATATTGTAGTCCAGGACTTTTATTATCAATTCTTTCTACATATATCACCTGATTATCTTTATTTTCATTTAGTAATTCATATATAGTTTTAGGTTCAGGAGATGGATACTCCATCTTATTACTTTTTGCTTCTACTTCTTTTACTTCAACAACAATATCTTCAAGTTTATTATTATGGTATTCATCTTCATAAAGTTGGTTAGCTTTCCGATTCAGATATAACCTTAATGCTAACAAACCAAACGATGCAACAAATATAACTATATAAACATAAAGTGGGAACGAAAGTACCCAAGTAATAAAATTAACTATTGCCATATAGATAGCTAAGAATACAACTACTAATACAACGAAGAATCCCATTCTCAATTGCCCTGCATCTGCCTTCGATAATATCAATCCAGTACTCAGTACACTTCCAACTAGTGAATATGCTATTGCACCAGACGCTGCAAAAATCACTTTTATTACTACTTCATCTAATATCGCAACTCCAGAAAAAGTCATCGTTCCAACTATCAATCCTAATAACCATTTATTTCTTTCGAACATCATAATCTCCTATCATAGTAAGAATACAAGCAAAAATATAACTTCTATAGAATAGAACGCATAAATAACAGGTCTAGTGATACCGTAGTGAATTTGTGCCTTCTTAACTTTTGTGATTGTAGGCTCTTCTTTTTTCTTACAAAACACCATTTGAAAGTTAACATCTTCATCATTTTCTAATCTCGCTACAGCTTTATATAAATCTCTGTATGATCTTTCAAGATTCAAGTAGTACCAATCAATAATCATAAATCCTAAAGTAAACGCAATTGTTATTACCAAGATATTCTCTTCTTTGATTTGGGAATTTAGACTATAAGCTAAAAATGCTGTTAGCAATGTTATATTCCAAGATTTAATAGTAAAACTATTTTTTGAAAATCTCCCTATCACCTCGTGAATCATCTTCAAGTGTGTAATCTTATTTGTATTATCCTTCATAGTATCCTCCTATATTTGTGTCGTTATATCAAACATATGTATCATGTTTTCAGACTTCAAATATGCTTGATTAATAATACTGTTCATATCACTACAAAATTCATCCCATTGATAAATTGAAATATATGTTCCAAACTCTCTATCCCACGAATTATATTCAGATTGTGGACTAGGATTGAACATGTTTCGTTTCAATATATCTGGAAAAGCCTGTGTATTTATTTCACGTCCCTCATCTGTTCTTTTAATTACATAATCATAGCTATTGTTTCTGTCAGGAATAACAACAGCAACTATTCCATTTCTTGTACTGTTTCTGTGAGACTTATTAATCAATCTCAATGAATAACTTATCTCCCATGGTATCCAATTGCTTTTATTAATATTTGGAGTTACCAACACAATCGTAACATGAGTAGAGTACAATTTATCGCTTAAAAGACTACCTATAGTTGCTTCATTTAAATGCGATATGTCATTACTCGTTTTTGTTTCACCTAGATACTTATAGGATCCTTGATCAAGTCTATTAATTAACTTATCTCTATATTTATTCCCCTCACCGAATTTGTATGAAATAAAAACTCTCTTATCCATCACTCATCATCCTTACTAACAAATTTTTCATGTATACAATAGTCACATTTGTCTCTATAATTAACAAGTTCAGTGAAGTCACTATTGTTATATGAAATATTTAAAAACTTATACCCTAGATTCTTTATATATGTCTTAAGCCTGTCTTTATCTCCTGCACCAACCCAGGGTGAAAATGTAATGATAACTTTCGACATGTCAATCTCAGAAATGTCCAATATTAGTCTTTCAAACGCAGATTTATAATCAAATTTAACTCTCAAACGAACCTCTTGCTCGTAAGACCATGCTTCATTCTTAAAGGTTCCAACAAGTTCTCGAGCATCACCATTCTCATTACTTAGATTACCTATATAGTTGTTAGAGAAATAGACTCTATCTCTAATCATATACTTATAACTGTATTCCTTATTATTGTTGTAATTACTAGCATACAATACTTCATATAGGTTAATAGAATATCCTTCATTTACATCCATGATATCACCATCTCCACCAAGTTTTTTTAAACTAGGACTATTATCAATAACCTTGATTAATTCTTTTTGATCAATTGACAATCTAACTCCAGATTCGCCAGGCACTGAATACAAACCCCATAAAGCCATATTCTCTTTGGTACCGTAAGTAAAACTTGTTGAAAATGCACTTTGCCAAGCAACATCAGGCAAAGTTATTTTTTCCAACTCTTGCTTATCATTCATTCTATCGATTCTAGATAACAATATAGTTTTTGTCTTAAGGATTTTTTTAATCGAGTCAAAATTGGTGTAATGATGATAATAATTATGACGTCTTCCAGAATCTTGCATATGATTAAGTAATTCAGTCATAGTTCTATATTGTGTCTCTAGTACATTTCTATTCTCACTCATAGTTCATTCACCCTTCACTTATTCTATAAATCTTAAAAAGCTCATGATAGCTTCATTGTTTCTATTAACGATAGATTCTCTAAGTTTCTCATCCGTAATTCTATTAAATAAGTAACTTGCAACATTAAATGCTTTCATATCTACTGCATAATAGAACAAAGTACTATCTAATGGGATATTTTCATCAATATAGTAATCGACTACAAATATACAATCTTTTTCTAATGCTAGATAGAATATAAATGGATATCCCTGATCAAATGAATCAGATATGGTAAACTTCATCAGATCAAGTATTTTAGAATTTGAAGACTCAAAAATTGCATCAACAAAGGCTTTTTGTTCAGAAGATAAGTCACTATACCAATCCCTTTCTCTCGGTAAAACACCTTTGTTAGGTTCGCACACAAAATCTAATACTGGTAAATTTGCTATATGAGACTTAGAATTTATCGGTTTCAAAAATGAATCCACTTCAGGATACTTTGAGATTATAGGATTACTTAACAACTCAATAGCTCCTTTTTTTATGCAATACGATAGAAACTTAACATTACTATGTAACTGTTCAGTAAAACACAATTTACTATAATAAAAATTAAACTTTTCTATATCATCTATTTCAACCAAATGATCCAAGACTGTCTTTCCATTTCTGTCTGGTTGAGAAGGTAAATCTTCTAAATTAATACCTTGTATATCTCTCTCTAGGAATTGTCTTAATCTCGTTTTCTTATTACTTCCAGCATAAAGGATATCATCTATTGATAAATCTAAAAAATCTGCAACTTTAAAGAGATTCTTGAATCCAAAAAAACTTCCCTCTCCAAGTTTACTATCAATAGTACCTTTTGTAATACCTAGATGACTTTCTAACTCAACAGGAGTAATACCTTTTTTATCTAAAACATCTTTGAGATGCAAACCTATTTTCACTTTATCCATGATTAATCCTCCACTCTTTCTACTATATCAAAGAGCTCTTCTTTTCTAATTTTTACGAATCTAGTATTTGTTATCTTGTCTAAATTCTTAAGAGTTTTATGATTAAAATTATCAAAAATAAATGTGGCCACTTTCATTGAGTTTGACGTAATAGCTAAATCAAAATGTTTCTGCTGTAATGGTAATCCTATATCATTGTAGTAATACTCAACTACAAATGAAATATTCCGTTCAATTGCCAAGAAAAATATTATTGGATATTCATGCTTTTTATTTATAATTCGTCTTCCATAATTTAACAAATTCAGTATATTAATGCTACCACTTTTGAAGACGGCATCTATAAACTTTTTAGAGTTTATTGATAACTCATCATAATAGAGTTGAGATCTTTTTAAAAGTCTTCGATTTGGTTTTTTAACATACTCAATTATTGGAAACTCAAAGCGTTCTGAAGCATGCCAAATATTGTCTTTTCCAGTACCCGGGTCAATTATCGAGTTAATTGGTTTATCCAAGATATCAACCTCGTTGTTTTTAATCAAAAAACACAGCAAATCAAGATTACTATGGAGAGGTCCTCTGAGCAAATCCATTTCATAAAAGTATTTGAACTTAGGTATGCTATTTAGTTCAATAACATAATCAAGTAAATCCTTTCCAAACCCATCCTTTGTAGTTTGCAAGTCTTTTCCTTTCAATCTATCTAAAGGTTTTTTCACATCATCAAATAAAGTAGTATTTGGATTTTCTCCTCCAAAAATTAGATTAACTATTGGGGTATCCAAATGATAGGCTAAGCGTTCCAATACGTCAACAGAAAGCTGGAGTTTTCCTCGCTCAAATTGACTTATAGATTGTCTACTTATACCTACCTTTTCTCCAAGTTCAGCCTGTGTAAAGTCTTTTTTCAGTCGAAGATCCTTCATGATTTTTCCATTTTTTTCGTTAATCATCAAACATGCTCCTTTCATCTGTTAAGGTATAGTTGCATTCCATCGCTACTTCACACTACAGAAATGTTACCGCAAGTAGTAATTTCAAAAAGCTAGGATAAAAATAAAAAAGCATGTTAGCTGTAAACCATTAGTTGCAATGGCTTATTTTAGGCTACAAACATGCTTTATTTGTCAAGTATTCCTGTCCCTTGCTATAATTTTAACACTCATCTAATGCGTTTGCAAGGGCTCACGAGTCATCAGCATCAACATTAAGACTAAATTTAGCCGTTTTCTCCCTTTTTTTAATTTTTTATGCATTTCACTGGTAAGATGTCAACCTATAAGTGACAGGGTGTCTACAATATCGCTAAATAAGGATTTCATAAGGTTAATTACCTGTTGGCAGTTCCATAGAAGACTAAGAACGTTCTAACAAGTGGGTAGAGTGTCATTTCTGAGAAAATAGCATGTTCACGGAAAACTATGCCTTTCGTTAATATGTTGAAAGGATACTATAGAGCATCTCTGTATAGTTGATTGAGATATCTAATTCAACCCTGGCTTTACTAATAATTTCAATCTTCTCGATCATAGTTCTGACAAATTCCTTCACCTTCAATTTTTGTGCAAAGTCACTAGCTGTCATTGACAATGATATATCTGACAGGAACAATTCTACATCTGATTTATCAATTTTGAATGTTTGATTCTTCATAGTTTCAGAGTCCTTATCAAGTTCAGATTTCAGTAGTTGATACTCTTTTGTTTTGAGACTGATTTTCTCGATATCTTCCTTGAGTTCAGATGCTGTGATTATTCCATCTGTATATAGTGATCTTAAATCAGATTTACGAGTTGATTGTTTCTCTATTTCGATTTCTAGTATGCGTCTTTTACCATCTACACTATTTTCATCTATGGTGTTTTCAGTAATGTATTTATATAGTGTATCTACTAGTTCAGGTGAGTTTAGTTTCTTAGCAATCTTCTTAATAGCTATTGGATCAATAAGGTCTACTCTAATACCATTTGCATGGCATGCGGTCAAACCCTTATTGTGAAATTGTGAACAGGTATAATATAGTCGTTCTACTGTACCTTTTTTGGTCTTGTATTTTGTTTTAGACCCTACCATCTTACTACCACATTCAGGGCAAGTAAGAACACCTGCTAGCATGTACTCTCCTACTGGTGGTTTTCTACGTTGATTCAGTTTCATTTTATCTTGTACTTGGTCCCATTCTTCTTTAGTAATAATTGCCTCATGGTTCCCTTCAACTAAGATATGTTCTGTAGCTAATCCTTTTCTTCGTTTTATATTCCAATCTTTGTATTTACCATATCTTATGTATCCTGCATATAGAGGATTATCTAATACAGTTTTTACGGTATTGATTGCGAATAGTTTATGTTTCTTTGTTCTGAATCCTTCTTTGTTAAGTTTGTTGGTTATTGCTTTATATCCATATCCACCTAGATACATTTCGAAGATGGTTTTGATGATTTCTTTTTCTTGTTCATTGATGATAATTTTCATTGTATTCTTTTTCGATGTTTCATCGATTACTCTATCATATCCTAATACTGGTGCTGAGCCATACATTTTTCCATCCTTAGCTCTTTTTTCTGCACCTGCTCGTGTTTGTTCCATGATGGTATCTCGTTCCATCTCAGCAAAGATTCCCATTAGTTTTACCATAACACTACCCATAGGAGTTGAAGTATCTATTCCATCATTGATGGCTTTGAATGATACATTGTGTTTTTCAAACTCATAGATCATGTTTTGTAGGTCTCTACTGTTTCTAGCTAGTCTTGAAATCTTCGTAACATAGACTTTAGATATTAGTCCTAATTCAACATCTGTCAGCAGTTGCCTTAAACCAATTCTATCTTCTGTTTTTGTTCCTGATATTCCACCATCACGGTACACAATATAATCTTGCTTTTCTCGTTTGGCTTCAATAATAAGTTTCTCTTCTTGATCTTCGAAGGAGAAACCTTCTTTTAACTGTTTTTCAGAACTAACTCTGATGTATAGTCCTAACTTCTTATTGATTTTGTTCATCGGTTTTCTCCTTTCTTTCTTTTTCTAGTTTCATTACTAGTAACTGAAATAACAGTTCTAGTATTTTATTATTCCTCAGTTTTTCCATGTGATACACCTTCCATCATTAATTTTTAATAATGGATTGTTAGGTGTTGTATAGAAGACTAAGAATCAATTAACAGATAAATAAAAAAGCCTAGATTTCTCTAGGCTTAGTTGTGTTAGTTTTTACTAAAATAATCTTCTCTTGATAATTCGAAGTAGTGATGCTTTTCTGCTTCATTAATATCAGGATGTTGATATTCCTTGAATGAAAACTTACTATATAGTTTTAATGCTTTGACATTCCTTTTTTGAGGATCAACATATACAACTTTTGCATTACCTATAATAAATGCTTCATCTATTGCATGTTTTAAACCTTGGAATGCAATACCTTTCCCTCTTGCTTTGGAAAATAATTTTATATCCAAGGCTGCCTTTCCATTCTCTTCTACTTCATAGTAACTTTCACCGCAATAACCAATTTCATCATGATATATAGAGTAATGTTTTCTTTTGTCATTCTTGTTGATACCAGGTAACCAGTTAAGCTTCAATGTTTCAACACTTACACCTAATCCATTTGGGAACCCTACATATTTCATGACATCTCCAGTATTCCATAGCAATGCTACGTTATCTAAATCATCTAGAGCTGTTTCCTTTATACTAATTCCATCTGTGATCAAAATAAATTCCTCCTATAGTTTTTTGAGGGTTTATCTCGCTAAATCCCTCCAAAAGCTGTCTGCTAATCTAATCATAGTTTCTCTCATATAAGACCTTCCTTTCATATTATGATACCTAATTATAACATAATCCAATAAAAAGAGTCTGGATTTCTCCAAACTCAATAATTAGTCATTATGTCTTTTTTGCAACATCATAGATAGTTCATACATTGCAGTTTTATTACTATCAAACATAAGATATGTTAGTGCAGTCTCATAATCTACCCATTTACATTCACTATGTTCTTCAGATAAAGTGAATTCATTGTTAGTCTCAGTTCCAAATGCATACTCTGGTATAACATACAAGTTGGGATAATTATCAATAATTTCTTTGAAGCATAATGTAGGAATACTTGATATTGTTTTTAGTTCAATTATGTTGTTAGACACATCAGTTTTTGTTTCCTCAAACATCTCTCTTATAGCAGCTTCTAACTTTGATTCGGCATCTTCACCACCACCAGAAACAAATTGCCACATATCCTTATCTGATCTCTTAAATATACAATACTCAATATTCCTACTAACAATTCTATAAGGTAGTACTAATACCTGAAACGGTGCTCTTGCCATATTCTAAAGCCCCCTTAGGTGTGAAGTACTATTAAAAAATGTTAGTATATTTTGTCCCATGGGACTTTTAGTTAAACATGAAATACCACCAGCGTTACCTTTTAAAAAACCATCCTTCATCATTTCTGCAGACATACCAAGCCATGAACTTATTAGATATCCAATTGCAACACCGTGAGAGACAATAACGACATCTCCATCTTCATTCAAAATGTGTTCTCTAATAAAAGTACTCATTCTATCATGGAGTTCACGAGGAGTTTCACAGTTTTTCCAAATTTGCTTATCAAGTTCTAAATAATCAGACTTAAACAGCATATTTTCTTGTGCCCACTCTTTTGTTTTATTAGCAGCTTCTCCATTGTTAATCTCTCTTAGTGATTCATGAGAAGTGATTTCAGTTGAGTAATTTGATGATATAACCTCTGCTGTCATAAATGCTCTTTTCAAATCGGATGAATAAAGTTTAAAGTCTTTAACTTCTAATTTGTTTAATTCCTTAACAACTTCTTCAGCTTGCCTTTTTCCTAGAGTAGTTAATGGAGTATCAGTCCACCCTCCCGTTAACTCATTTACATGATGCTCTGATTGACAATGTTGAACTATATAAATCTTATTCATACTATCTCCCCTTTCAACTATATACAAACGATATTATAACATACTCCAAAGAACACAAAAAGAGGAATTTAGCTTACACTAAACTCCTTTGGTGTATGTTCTCTAATAGAATAGTACTCTCCTTTTGAATTAATGATTAAGTGATCTACTAAATTAATATCTAATTGTGTACAAGCTTTTCTTATGTTCCTTGTGGTTTCTATATCATGTGGTGATGGTGTTAAGTCTGTACTTGGATGATTGTGTCCTAATATAACTGAAGTTGCATTACTGAGTAACGCAACTTTTAATATGTCTTTAGGAGATATTATAATATGATTTGATGTTCCTTTATAGATAGTTGAATAATGAGTAGGTCTTCCTTTGGTATCTAAACAGATAATACCTAAACACTCTTGACTGTTATCACCAAACATTTGTGTAAAGATATGTGCACCTCTTTCTGGTGATGTAATGGTATCTAGATATACTTTCTTAGTACCTTTATGTTTCAGATATGTTTCTACTATCTCCATGATTACTTCCATTTGTGTCTGTGTGCAATTCGGATTCATAGAATCCAGCGTATTTGATAATTGCATCCTTTCTATAGATTTGTCTTGTTTTCTTGTACCCTAGAGTTGCAAAGATAAATGCAATATGATACCCAATAGATTGCTTATCAAATCTAGTTAAATTCATCTTATCTAGTTCTTCTTTATAGTATGTAATAAATGTATGAACCGGTGCTATCTTAAATGTGAGATTAAATAGCATCAGTTTTAATACAAATTCATCATGTAAACTTGCATATAATAGTGTCCATAAGTCTGTTTTCTCAAAATAATGAGTTAATAGTGGTGATTTACTACTTTTCAGGTTATAAAAGTAGACGTCCTCGATGACGTCCATTTCTACTATACTGTCAAATACCACTATTTTTCACTTTTCTTGGTATTGATGAATGTGAGCTTCTCTGCAATGATTTTATGCAGCTTTATTTCCTTATTTGCAATTACTATAGGAATTGATGCAATTCTAGCTTTCACTCCCACAGTTGCGTTTTCACTTAGATACTCTAATGCAGTTCTCTTTAAATGATCAGATAACTCAATATTTACTTCATCCATTGCATACTCTTTTTCACCATCTTCTTTATAGTTGCGTGCAATGCTTAAGGTGATAGATGATTCATGATCATCATTTTTTATACGTATTACTCTTCCTACTAAGATACATTGATTTAACATGTTTAATATTTCCTCCTATTATTGTATTGTTTTTTCTTTACTTTCTTCTCACCAAACTCATACATAAAGTCATCACTATTAAAATCAACCACATTGACACTTTCAGTGACAATCACTGTTTTATCCTTGGTATAGGTTTCAATCCTTCTAGAGGCATTTAATAATTGATTCTGATGACCTTTTTGATATCTGATTCTATTATCATATGCGAACGGCTTTGTAATACTTTGATTCTGTGGATATTGTTTCTTTTTCTTTTGTGGGTAATACTTTTTATTCTCCATAGATATCTCCTCTCTTTGCATACAAAAAGACCAATAACCGAAGTTATTGATCTACTGTTTCTATTTCTTTATGGACATATCTATAATATATGTTTGAAGATTCGATTACATCAATTTCTTTGTAAACATATAGTCTATATCAGCACCTTTAATAATTTTGAATGGTTCTATAAAGGACTTGTCTACTGTTATTGGATTTAAAAATAGACTGTAGTGTTCTCCCCTTTGAAATCTATTCACTTCAAAGAAGTTGTGGTTATTTCTATTAATTTCAATTGCCTGTTCAAGTTTAGACTTAGTTAGATTTTGGATTAAGATCAATGGCGCATATCCCATTTTCTCATAAAAATGAATTGATGCTAGTCTTGCACCTAATGAGATCATCTTATAGTTATATTGTTTTGCTTTCTTTTCTGCATTATTAATTAAAACTCTACCATAACCTAAACCTCTATATGCTGAATCTACAGCCATCAACTTAAGAGTTATTTCATCTTTACTCGAGTGATGCATTGTAAGTGCAGCTACTATCTTTCCATTGTCCAACATATACGTAATAAACTCTGGATTCATATAGAACTGTTCAATTAATTCTTTATATCTATCTGATAGGTATTTCTCATTATTAATTCGAAAATCTAATATGTTCCCAATAAACTCAAATAATTCTTCAATATAATCCTCATTATCAACATAATTAACTGGTGAAACAATAGCTTTAATTTTTGATAAGAATACCTTAGGATTACTTTCATCAATCTCAAAGTAGTTTTCTATCATCCAATCCTCAACTTCAAGTTTTGAAACGAAACCAGCTTTAATATAAGTGTACAGTGATCTTGAAGCAGTAGTTAATGCATATCTTGTATAAGAGACACTTTCTCCTAGTAGTTCATTTGAGAGAAAACTTTCTATTTGTCTTCTTATTTCAGTTGTAATTTCGTTCCAATTTACGTGAAGTAATTTAATCAATGTGTGTTCTTTAAATAGTGATATATAATCATCCAATATCATCGCAGATTCTATACTATCAAATCCTAGTTCATCTATTGGTTTCCAACCTTTTTGATTAGTACCAACATAGAATCCGTTAACAAACTTTTCATTCTTTAATCCAAGATATCTTCCTTCCAATAATCGTAATAGAGTCTCAGATTGCCTGTATTTTAGATGCAGTCTCTCAATTACTTTCATATCTTTTGTAGACAGCTTATCTTTGACTAGTACAATAAAATCTATATCACTAGAGTTCTCATCAAATCCACCTCTAATAACAGACCCATATATAATTATGTCAATTAGTCTATCTCCAAAATCCTTATGAAGCTGGACTTTAAATGAATCAATCGTCTTCCTAATATCATTTCGCATGTTATCACCTACCATTGTTGATTATAACAAAATAAAGAACCTATAACAATTCAATGTCATAGATTCATGATGTTTTAATATTATAAACTAAATTTATCTTTATCTATCTCAGTTAGCATATTGCTTTTCTAAGAATCTAACTTCTTGTGCATTTTAGTTCTATAAGTTGTAAATCCGTTGTTTTCGTAAAAATTTATAGCAGATTCATTAAATGAGAATACAGTAAGTTCAACTTCATATACTTTTTGCATCTTTGCCCATTCATATAAATGACTTAGGAGTTTTTTCCCAACTCCCTTTCCCCTGTGATTCTTATCAACAACAATCGTACTAATAGATATCCAATTTCTCTGTACAAACAATGGGATATTTGGGGCAGACTCGATATCTGCTTTTGCAATTCCAATTATTTGATTGTCTTCCACAGCAACAAGTAGTTTTGATTTATCATTTTTTATCACAGACTCTAAATACTCTTTAGATCTAGCATCTAGTATAGGTGGATTAAAAATATCTGGATGAGCAATGCTGTGCAATTCATCAACCTGTTTAAATATCATACCCATTTCATTGAAATCCTTGGGTTTTGCGTTCCTAACTATCATAAGTATCATCCTCTTTCATAACAACATAAGTTATTACATTTGTATTTAAAGTTACTGATTCACTATCTCTAGATATCTCATATCTTTGAACTATATTATTCTTTTTGATAATTCTCCAATGTTTGTACGTACTATCTAATAATTCAAACATTCTATTGGTTTCTAAGTTTAACTCGAACTGAGGTGTTAACTCATCACCAGTTTCACATAATGTTTCAGTAACAGATGTGTTTAAAATTAAGCAATTAACACCACCTGGTTTTGTACTTTTAGCAATATGTGACAATTTATTCTTAAGCGAAGATATAGATTCAAGATGTTCTAACACACTGACAGCAACAACAAAATCATACTGATTCTTTGCTATATCAAAATCTTCCACAGTAGACTTTACTGCCTCTATATACTTATCTACTTCATATTTTTTTGCATTGTCATTTAGTTTTCTTATAGCAATATCCAGCATATCGATACATATAACCTTACTATTTGATCCAATTAGTTTTTGTGCAATTGGAATGGAGTTTCTCCCAACCCCACAACCTAAATCAAGAATAGTTAAATCATCCTTTTCATATAGCAAGTCAAAACTTTCAAATACACTCTTTACCGGTTTATGTAACCAACTACTGTTACTAAACAAATCATTGTTTTCATATAGTAACTCATGATAATCAGTTTCTTTTTCTCTGATTCTCTTAATATTATCCATTATAATCACCCTTAGAAACAATTATATCAAACAAAAGAACCTATAACAATTCAATCTTATTCCATATCATTTATATACCTTCATGATTACATCATTATACTTCATTCCATCTACTTCTAGATTATCTCTTATAACTTCAGATACTTCAAAACCACATTTCTCATAACATTTGATAGCTCTTTTATTAAACTCAAGAACCATGAGTTCAAGTTCTGAAAGATTTAACTCGTTGAATGCAAACTTAATTACAGCATTTGTTACTCTAGTTCCAATCCCTTTGGAAAATAATGAATCATCATAAATACCTATTGAATACCTAACTGCTCCTGTATCTTGTTTTCTTAATCTACAGACTCCAATCATCTTACCTTTGTATTCAATAAACCAACTGTATCGATTCTTCATTTCTCTTTGATATAGTCTTTCAGCATTATCATACTCATAAGGAGGTAAATCAACAATACTTCCTCCTACCATTTTTCTAAACTCTAAACTTCTACCTAACTTGAATCTTTCGTCAATATCAGATACTTTAGGTTGTCTAATCAATAACTCATCATTGATGATTATTGTTGGTGCATCATTCATGGAAATCCCTCCCTTATTTAACAAAACCTCTCAATTCAGGTATGATAATTGATTCATTTTGCATCCAAGTATCATATTTGTAACTCTCCGTACTGGTAGCAAATGCTTGTTTCAGTTCTTTTAAACTTAACCATTTAAGTTCTAAGTCTTGATCATGTTCATGATCTGTTCTTTCAGTTTCTTTAGTTTCAGAAAGATATTCACATAGAAAATAATTGTGGACAATTCTGATTCTTGGATAATTACAATCTAAAACCGCCACTTGTTTAATTGGTTTAACGATTAATCCAGTTTCTTCTTTAGCTTCCCTAATACAAGCATCTTCTAAAGTCTCGTTCTCTTCAATTCCTCCACCTGGAGTAATATAGGCATTGTATTTTTTAGAATAAAGTATTGCGATTTTGTTATCTTTTACAATCAATGCTCTTGAAGCTATCTTTTTCCTAACATCTTGGTTGAATTCTGAATTATTCACCCTCACTTCTAACATAATTCTCCTCCTTCAGTCTATTTATGTATATTTGATATTCATCATTATACTTAGCAGGGTTACCGTACTCATCTATATAATGATTATCTGTATTAGTTGATTTTAACAACTCTGTAAAACCAAACCTTTCATACATCACTTTTAGTTTACCGTACTCTCTATTATCTACACCTATGGTGATTTCGTGAAATCCTTTTTCTTTTACTCTATTAATTACTCTACTCATTAATCTAGAGCCTATCCCTTTTCCTTGAAACTCTTTTTCAACTCTAAACGCACACAAATATGCTCTATTAGTGCCATTTGCCTCATCTTTATCAATTGAATCCCAGAAAATATAAAGTTCAGCTATTAACCTTTTATCTACTTCAACAGTCCAAAACTCAATTACATCATTCTTAATGCCTTCAAGAAAATAGTTATATGTGTTTGAGTTCGAATACTTCCATAGTCTTTTGAACTCCTCTATTGTACCTTTATACACCTTCATAGTAATCACATCCTTGAAATTATTATAACAAACAAAAGAACCTATAACAATTCAATGTTATAGATTCATAATATATCATTTATTTATTCATAAGTCCCTTGCAATTCTATAAATCAAATCTGGTATAATTTGCTTTCGCCCTTGATTATATTTCAGCTGCAACTCTTCATTTCTTCCAACTAAAGGATGACCTGAAGCTGAGTTATCTGATACTACTAATAGCGCTACAGCTGGTACTTCTAATAAGTCAGCAAGTAAATAAAATGTTGATGTTTCCATTTCGATTAAATCAGTATTAAACTTCTTTATCTCATCTAGATGATAATACTCTAGTGCAATTGAATCAGTGCAGAATACTGAACCTTTTTGAAGATTATATCCACTCTTAGTAGCTAGTTCAACAACAGAATCTACATACTCCATATTTGGTTTTACTATTTTGAAGGGTTTATAACTATGAATATCTTCTTCCAAGTAGGCATTCGCAAATACCCCTGCAACACTGGAAGAAGGTGTGCAAATATCTCCAACGTTAAATCTATCAGTTAAAGCTCCAACTGCTCCAATAAAAATTAGTTTTTTATAGTTAAGTTCTGCGGTTAGAGTTAAGTGATCCAATAAATTAGAAGCTCCAGAAGCAATCTGAATCCATGCGATTTTCAGCCCATCTTTTTCTACTAGATAACCTGATATATAAGAATGTACAGCTAAAGTAGTAACAATAAACCTGTCATCTTGAATTATCTTTGTTGGTTTCCAACCAGGTGCAACAACCAGTGCGTCATACATTATGCTTGAGTCTAATCCATAATTTAGTTCTGACATGTTTACAACGTTATATTGGTGTATTCTTTTAAGAATTTTCTTCATTTTATCTTTCATAACTTCTCCCCCCTTACTTTAGTCCAAAGTGATTACATACTTGATTGAATTTCTCATTAATATCATCATTTAATGTTTTTCTTTCTGTATAAAAGAATCCAGATTTTGTGAATCTATCAATCACTTCTTGTCTATTGACGTATAACAACATATCCTTGAAATTATCCAGATTTTCCTGTGGTTTATCAGTGTTTTGAATAACACTTAGTAGAAACTGCTTTTCTTTATCCAATCTATTAAAAAATTCATCTCTTGATATTTCCGGAGTTGTTACCATATAAGCTACTCTTTTAGGATCACTAATAAGTTTTAGAACATCATGGGTTATATTTGTGTCTACTATCACCAATCTATCTTTTGGTAACGATAGTAGATATTCAACTTCTAATAGAGTTAATTCTTTTGATGTATCGTCTAACCATTTTGCATAAGTGTATTTATCCCTAGTAACAAATTCTTCCCACCCACTCATTGTCTTGAAATAATGAATATTAGGGTGTGTTTCAATGCTGGTTTGATCCATCACTTTACCTAGATCATAATTCTCTACACAATGAATCATGTTGTACTTTTCAGCTAACATTTTACATACAGTAGATTTTCCTGCATAAGCAGTACCGTTTATAAAATAGACATTCTTCAAAGACTCTTTTATCTCATCAATACTTAGTCCATTAATCTCAATCATAACATCACCATCCTTATAGTATTTTACCATATTTCACATAATAAATGAATCTACAACTTTAATAGTCATAGATTCATAATATATCATTTATACATTCTTTATTTCTTACTTCATATAAGGTACATATCTTATATCCGTATGCCCCCATATCCCCCATATAGTAGATAGTACTAGCTGTGTATTTGTTTCTTTGTTTTTACTATATTGTTTTCACTTTTGGTTTAGGCAATGAGTTTCTCTTTCCCTACCTTTATCGGATATATCTAATTACTTAGTCGTGTCCGATTCACAAGTTTAGGTTCATTATTGATTTCTCTTCCGCTTTGAGCCAATTGAGTTCTACTTATCTCTAAGTAATTACTTGTTAGTAAGTTGGATAAGAAAAATGATAAATGTGTAATTGCATCTATTTTTTTTACTCTAAGTCGAATACTGCAACATCTCCAAATATGCTTATACTTTTATCTTCAACAACAAGAACACCTTCATTTCCGATTCCGTAGACTGTATTATCTGTAATCTCTTTGTACATAGTTATAGACTTCCTTTGAATTTTTGACTCATTAAAATGTGCTTCAATTCCAAAACCAGAAAGTAGTCCCACACCTTTTTCAATAGAGAAATTGGGATAATCTTTATCTGGTGAGATAAAGTATTCATCCATTTGTATCATTGCCCCAGCACTACACCCTATTATTACACCTTCATATACTTTTATTGTTTCTATTAAGGCCTTTTCAATTATTTTGTTATAAAAGCCTGTAGGAATTCCTCCTGGCAGATAAAGTATTGTTGATTCTGAAATCATTTCTATAATTCGCTCTGTTGTCTGATCAAAGTAATTCACAAACTTTATGTTCTTCTCATTTATTCCAAAAGCCATGAATGATTCAACAATACCAGTATAGTATATCCCCTGTTCTCCATAATATGATAACCAATCCTCAATACCAGAAATCTGTGAATCTCTAAAACTAAACGCTAGAACACAAACCTTATCATCTTCTTTTATATATTGTGAATAGAAGTCCTTACACCATTTATCATGTATCCTGTAATCCATGTTTAAAATATTAATCATTTAATTACTCCCCTTCATCTATTCTATTACTCATGTAATCCATAAACTCTAATTCAATTGAATCATAATCAAGTTTCATGACTTCAATTAGTGACATTCTAGAAATGAGTCTCTTAGTAAACTCTAATCCCAGAAAGTATCCAGCCTCATTTATCCCTAGAACCGGATTCCAATCTCCAAAGAAATCCTCACAATCACTCGATTCAGTTTTAAGTCGCTTTAAAAACTCTGTTTTGAGTTCTAATTCATGTTGCAAACACTTATTATACCAAATTGGTGTTGAAGTTTCTCTACCATTGAAGATGCTTTCACAATATGTTGCAACTCCTTCAGTGTACATTCTAAAAATCATTTTTCTTTTAAAATCAAAGTACGGAGCTAATGGTCCTCTTATCTCCATATGTACCAAGTGTCCATATTCATGAGAGACAAGATCCTCTAACTTCTTTTGATCACTCCATCCAAGTTCTACAATTTTCTCTAGTCCAAGGTATATAGCAGGTCTACCCATAAATGCAGTTACCCATCCAGCAGCATTCCCAAGTCCATGGTAGATAATAATCATAGTATCTTCTCTAGACAACTTAAAAAAATCGTTAAGTTTATCTTGCATAGAAATAATTATTCTCTCTAACAGTTCAGATGTATCATTCATCTTGCTCACGAAATCTTTATCATAATTAAATACTCTATCAAACGCTACCTTAGTCCAGTCAAAGCCTTGTTTCTTATAATCATCTATACATAATCTTCTGACATACTCGTGTCTTTCCATAAACCTATACCAAACATCTTGCAATTCCTTATTACTTAGTTTGTCATTATATACTTCTTGAAACCCTTCATAACAATTTAAAAACTCCATATCATCACCTACCTTAGTAAATTATACCAAAAACATTAAAAAAAGGCACTTCTTTATAGAAAAGCACCTTGCAGAATTATTTTATTATTAAACGCTAGTTATATTTTTCAACATAGTTCTTTATAATAGAAATCATCTTTTGATTTGATATATACGATTCCACTTCAATCATATCTACTCTATACCCTTCGATAATATATTGAAGAATCACTTCTGTATAAAGGACTTCTAAGTGATCATTATTTTTAAGATGTTCCTCGATATTCATATTCATGCTTTCATTTATTCCTGATATTGTTCCTTGATAAAACTGACTGTGTTCTCCAAAACACTCTTTTAGTTGAATCAAATGATTAAATCCATCTAAGATTTTTGATATCTTGATTCCTTTGTTTCTACCTGATGACTTTCCTGCTAGAAGAATTTTATCTACGCTTACATCTAACACCTCACTCAATTCAAGTAAGATATTAGAATCAGGTAAGGTTGATCCTGTTTCCCACTTTGAAACTGTTTGAAAACTAATATTCAATTCATCTCCTAGTTCACTTTGTGTATACCCTTTTCTCTTTCTTAACTCTTTAATATACTTCCCTATTTCTATTGTGTTCATATCAACACCTCCTAATCACATTATAATTGGAACCAATAATTCAATCAATAACTATAATATTGAATAAATTCTCTAAATTACAGAAAAAAGGCACTTTCTAGTGAGGAAAGTACCAAATATGCTATATTCCGTATTCTTTTAGGTCATTTGTGATACGGCTCACTGTAACGCACTTTACCTATAATAATAGATTAATTTATGGTATTTTCTTTACTTTTATAATATCGTAAATGATGATTACACACTACTGCGGGTAATCCAGTAATAAATAAGTGTGATCCTAATGTTGATGCATTAATAATGTAATCCTCTGCATTATTTATGAAATCTTCATCACTAAATAATTTAATATAATTCATTTTTTTAAAGTCTCTTAATTGTCCATAAAAGCTAACTGTAACTGACATGGTTTGTCTTCTAGATTTTGTAAAATTACTTTCAAATGGTAAATAATCAATATATTTAATTTGATCTTTAGTTGGTAATATATAGTCTGCATAATCGTATATAGAAATTAGAACTTGATCTTCATATGCTAAGTTTGTAATGATTTTTGATACAGGTATCCTGTTTATTTTTACAATCCTAAACAATATATACTTGTTATTATATGAACTAATCATATTATCAGAATTTTCTATTTTATATGCAATTACATCTCCTACAGTCCATTCAATTGAAAATGTGAATGGCTTAGGTATTTTATTAGAGAATGGCTTATACGATACTATTCTTTCTCTTAATTCTTCTAAAATCTCTTTTCTTTTAAGATAATTGTTTTTAGATTTTTTATAGGCCCATATATGTGAGTATGTATTAGCATTGTTTAAATAATCTTGAACATAATTAGGAAGTACAACATCAGGTGTTTCAATATTATTTTTTATCTTATATTGTTCTTTTACTGCTTCAAAAATACCAGGTTCATTAAATAAAGAATTTACATTTTTATTGCCTTCTTCTCGGTCTATTAGACCTTGAGAAGTGATGCTGCTTAAATCCTCTTTAACTTTAGGACATAGCATATTTATTTGTGGGAAACTCCATTTCATTTTATTAAAGTATTTTTCAATTTCAAATAAATTTCCCCAATTATTTAACTCTCTTCCACTATCTATAACTTCGAGTGCTTTTTTTGCTATATAATCAGATAGTGTTCCGCACTTTATTTGTAAATCAGCAAATACTATCCAAAATAAATCCCAATCATTATTCGTCATATTTTTTGATTCAAAGAATTTAATTACAGAGTCTTCAGCAGTATTTTTATTTACATTCAATCCTAATAGGATTTTATACTCTTTCGTTAAAAAATCATTAAGATCACTAGAATTTAATTTGGGACTTGATTGTGACATAATCATCTTCTCCTTTTTACCTAATATAATTATTTAATTGTTATATAGCTTAAACCTTCTGAAAAGTTATATTTTCCATTCGTAACATCGTCTTTAGTTTGTTCATCAACTTTTATTCTTTCAGCAAAAAAATCTGATAACCATTTTATAGGTTCACTTACTTCACCTGTATATAAATCTACATCCTCTTTCATATCAATTTTTAAATAGCTCTTCAATATCATATTCTTTAATAATGCTCTCAAACTTAATTGGTTTCAACAATTCTCTCATTTTCTTTTTATCAAGCTCTATTCTATTGAAAGTGTCAACAAATAACTCAGCTGTACTTTCAATTTGCTTTGATGTTAATTTATCTTTATTTTTCTTATATTCTTGAGCAATTTCATATAATTGTTGTTCATAAGTGATCCAATAGTCAGTTTCAAGAAACTCATCATCAGAACCAAACGCGCTGGTTGGTATCTTTAATATACTCATGATATCAAAAAGAACATCAACAGAAATTTTTCGTTCACCTCTCTCATACTTTGAATATCCTGAATGAGTCATGCTTAATTTTTCAGCTACTTCTTTTTGTGTTAATCCTCTGAGTTCTCTATATTTCTTTAATAGTTCATATTCTTTCATGTTATCACCTCGTACACACATTATAACACAATTGTACAAAATGGACATATATTTCTTGACATTGTACAAAACGGACAATGTTGTGTAGTGGTGGGTGTGGTTGACGTAGAGCACCACACACCACATGTCAAGTGTAAAGGTATAGTATTACCCTTTACACACTTATGTATAATAAAAATACTTATACGAAAGGAGGTGAAAAACTTGAAGCATTTAAGTAACATTGAGGTTTATGCGATTGCAGCTATTGTAGTAATATTAGTTATATTCGGAATAAAATCAGGATTCGAGCTAATCTCAGAGATGAAGCCATTTGTCAATTTACTAAAATTGGCTTTCGCTGGATCTATTTCATTTGTGATAGTCGGTGGAATTATGACAGTAGGAAGTAAAGTGGGAATATGGTTTGGTAAAATTGGTGGTTCTATCCTATATGTAGTTGTACTTTTTATCATTGGTTATTTATTTTTCTAGAATAGAGAGGATGGTATCCAAATGATCATCAGAAAACAAACTCAATAAAAAAGACTATAGCTCAATTTTAAGTATTAGTCTTTTTTATTTTTATTTACTTAGCTATTCACTCAAATGAAATTTTTTTCTTTACTCTTATAATCATTACGAAAAATCTATGATACTTATGTCAATATAAGTTGTGTTTATTGATATATTTTTGAAACCTGACATGAATCTCTAACATTTGGATGAACTTTTACTTATGTTGTCATAAATTCACTATAAATACTAAAATATAGCTAATTTGATTAAATCAATACTCACTAGACATATCTTACATATATAAGTATCATTAAGAGTCAATAAAAAGACCCCATCTCAATTAAGAAATGGGGTTTCATTATTATTTTGGTGACCCGTAGGGGTTCACACAATCATCCGTGTGTTACTGACTAGACTGATATAGAAATCTAAATCTTAAGGATAGTTTTGGTGACGTTACACACATAATTAAATTATTGTCTTTACTTATTATGATACAACTCTTTGTAACGAACCAAATTGCAACTTAGTATGTAAACCATATAAAAAAACATTCATACGCAGTTAAAATAATTCGTATCAGTTTTCATAGTATAAAATCAGATTGGTTATCTATATCGATCTAATCATGATTGAATAAAAAGGATTCTCTTGATTGAGAGTCCTTTTGTCCTATTTCATCTTACTTCAAACTGATACTCTACACTTAGTTGAAAATCTACAGAATCATCTATGTAGAAATCAGTTAAGAATGTTAGCTGATATTCACCAATTGGAAAAACCATTTTTTCCTCACTGTAGAAATCTCGCCAAAAATCAGCATCTTCAGCATCATTACTAAATCCTCCTACTTTTTTTAGAGGGATTTCATAGATTGTTCCTTTTTCTAATGTAGTTGTTTTAAGAAGTGTATGGGCCAAGTTTGATATAAATGTAACTCCTTCACTTTCAACAACATAACCAGCATATGGCTCTCCAGAATAAATATCTATGGTATCTTCTGAACCTATATATTTGATGGTAGCCCATATATCGACTTCTTCTGTATCACTATATGAATCTTTTTCAGAATATAGAATAATCTTAAAGTTTTCATCAGATGTTTCTGCAACTTGTCGTCCTTCCCTTGCAATTATTGGAGTATTTTCTTCATTTTGACATGAAGATAATGTAAAAACAAAGAATAACATTGCTAATAGTAATAATTTTCTTTTCATACACTCATCTCCTTATACTATTTCTATTTTACTACAATATGTGCGACAAATCTATGACAATGGTGATGAGTTGCAACGTATAAACTTTAAGTTGTAATTAATTGTGCAACACAAATTATGGTCTTAATTGTTCGAAAAAGACTTTGTTATGCCATTCATATCATTAGTTGCACTTATTTATGATACAGCTCATCGTAACGCGTGTAATTTGTAGTTAGTAGGGTATTATTATCATATCGCCAAAACAAAGACTTGACATGGATTCCATTCATCCCACAACTTTGGAAATACTTCAAATTCTAAAAATCCAACACTTTTATAAAAAGCGTTTGTCTTATCATATATATCATATGTTCCTTGTTTGACTGTCTTAACTTGCATGAACTTGTAATTCTTTTCGATTGAGTATAACTTTGCAGAATCAAATAAATTTTTACCAAACCCATTATTATGAAACTTCTTTATAACCCCCATGCAGTAAATCTCGATTGTGTGCTCACTCGTCTCTTTTAATGAGATGAATCCAACTATTGTATCCTTATCATATGCTACAAAAAAAGGAAAATTTCCACTATTTTCTATATACTCCTTGGTGTATTCTTCAATTCCAAACCATTCTGGTAAGTCTAAAAGAACTTCTTTGGCAATTTTCATTCTAATCTTTTTGTCAATAATTTCTTTTATCATATCTTCTCCTAAGTAATTTCTTGATATATAGTTAAACACCTATATTACGCTATTCAAATTATTTTGATATAAATTTTGCAAACTTATTAAGTACGACTGGTATTAGATGATCCAAATTAAAAGTATATATATTCCCTAGTGTATAAAAAAATGAGTAAACATACAGTCTTTCTTCTAAAAACTTAAAATCAAATAACTCTGGATATACTTTTCTAAATACAGTTAATATCTCTTGATAATCTTCTATTTCAACAAGTGGTTCTATTGTTTCATTAGCGAATTTTTTTGGATTTCTTACCATTGTACCTAATATTAATAGTTCATAATCAATTGAAGTATACAATATTCTATCAAAATCAATTAGTTTTACCTCTTGTCCGTCATATATAAAATTATCAAAATGAGCATCATTATATACAAGTCCATACTTAGTCTCTTCAAAAATGATTGGAACTCTATCTATAGAGTACTTCATTAAAATACTTGTATCATATCCTTTATTATTTAAGATTGCAATATTAGTTTTAAATGCATTTTGATAGTAAGCAACTAGATTTTTTCGAACATATCTTTCATTCAAAAAATCAAATTTCTTCATATTATTAATTCTCTTAAGAATATGAGCAATCTGTATAATAATTATCTCCTGTTCTTCTTTTGAAAGTTTATGCCATACTTTATATAGTGAGACACCTTGTAGTTTCTCCATTATTATATATGTGAGATCTTTATATTTTCCTGCAGAAATGTATTTAGGTATAAAATCAAAACTCACAGAATTATAAAATCCTATTTCATTAGTAAATTTAATCTCATTCCCATTAGATTCTAATATTTTAATTACGTATCTATCATCTATAAAATAGACTAGATTAGAGAATCCTGATTGAGATTTCTCTAACTCATAATATTCAATACTTTCAGCTTGGAGTATTTCTTTAACTATTTCTATCATAAGTACCACCCTTATAAATTATATCACATACCACAATATAAAAAATAGATCATATAAAAAACAAATAATATTACTTAAAAGAGCTTTGTTATGGTGTGCATATCATTAGTTGCAACTATTTGTGATACGGCTCGTTGTTATTTATTCTAAACGAGCGAACTATTTACTCAGGCATTCACTATATTATCAAAAACTTATGTCAATATAAGTTGCTTTTTTTGACATGTATTGCAAACTTGTTAAGAACTTTCTTTGATTAGTGATAATTTCGCTTATATTGTTATTAGTTTACAATCTTAAAATCTTCTGTTTAATTTTTTAGAAATTTTTAGAAATGAATTCCAAAAATCTGGAAAGTTTTTATTTTAATAATTATTTTACCTGTATAAATCTCCATATAAAAAGCTCATTTATTGTCTTAAATGAGCTGTTTTATGATTTTATTGGTGACCCGTACGGGATTCGAACCCGTGAGTGCATGCGTGAAAGGCATGTGAGTTAACCGTTTCTCCAACGGGCCAAATAACGATGGCGGAGCAGGAGGGATTTGAACCCTCGCACCAGTCTCCTGGTCTACACCCTTAGCAGGGGCGCCTCTTCAGCCACTTGAGTACTACTCCAACCGTTATGTTTACGCGTTTTCGCGCTTATATAGAATAACGTATTTTTGTCATTTTGTCAACCATTTTTGATGAAAGTTTATGATAAATACTTCATTTAACATACTCATTTAAAATAATTATTTTTTTAAGATTGCATGATTATTATAGATATAGTGATTTTCTTCTTTCTTTAATATCTTGATTTGCTATATAATCATCCAATCGCCCTTCATAACTATATGATCCATGATTGCCTATCTCTACTATCTTATTACAAACAGTTTGTAGTAAGACATGATCATGAGATGCTACCATCAAAGATCCTTTAAAATCTTCTAGCCCTTTATTAACAGATTGAATCGCTTCTAAATCAAGATGAATAGTTGGTGAATCAATAAGAAGTGTATTAGCTCCTGATAACATAAGTTTTGAATACATACATCTCATTTTTTCTCCACCCGATAGGAATTTCACTTCTTTTAAAGGTTGTTCACCACTAAATAACATTCTTCCAAGGAATCCTCTAATATATGATTCGGCAGGTTCTTTTGAATACTGTCTTAACCATTCAATCAGATTTTGGTTTTTTTCATTAAAGTATGATTCATTGTCGCTTGGTAAATATGACTTAGTCACCGTTTGTCCCCACTTGATGGTACCTGTATCAGCTTTGAGTTCACCAGCGAGTATTTTTAGTAAAGCAGTTTTTGCTAAATCATTATCACCAAATAGCGCGACTTTGTCATCACGATTGATCACAAATGATACATTATCAAATAACTTAGTCCCATCTAGAGAGTAACTTAAATCCTTAACCTCTAATACATCTTTACCTAATTGTTTTTCTATATCAAAACCGATAAAAGGATATTTTCTAGTTGATGGGATGATTTGATCTAACTCTATTTTTTCTAATGCTTTTTTTCTAGATGTTGCTTGTGATGATTTAGATAGATTTGCGCTAAATCTCGCGATAAAAGTCTTTAACTCTTGAATGCGTTCTTCTTTTTTCTTATTCTTATCTGCCATAAGCTTTTGAACAAGTTGTGATGATTCCATCCAAAAATCATAATTACCCACATATAGTTTTGCTTGAAAATAGTCAATGTCAATAATATGCGTACATACATTATTTAAAAAATGACGATCATGGGATACAGTGATCACTGTATGTTCATAGTTGATCAAGAAATTTTCTAACCAGTCAATCGCTTCAAAATCAAGATTATTGGTAGGCTCATCTAACAATAAAATATCTGGATTACCAAATAATGCTTGAGCAAGTAAGACTTTAACCTTGTTTTTTGGTAATATGTCCCTCATCTTTTTATAGAAATCACTTTCTGGAACATTTAATCCATTGAGCAATTTCTCAGCGTCAGGTTCAGCATTCCATCCATCAAGTTCAGCAAAATCTGCTTCAAGATGAGATAAATAAAACCCTTCTTCATCAGTGATTGTTTCTTTTTGGTATAAAACATCTTTTGCCTGCATAATTTCAAACAACTTCTTATGTCCCATAAAAACTGTTTCGATAACTGTATAATCATCAAAAGCATTTTGATTTTGATTTAAGAAAGCTAAACGTTTATTCTTATCAATAATGATACTTCCAGAAGTTGTTTCTTTCTCTCCTGATAGTAGTTTTAGAAATGTAGATTTTCCAGCGCCATTCGCGCCTATAACTCCATAACAATTTCCCGGTAAAAACTTTAAGTTAACATCTTCAAAAATCTTTTTATCCGGAAATATTAAATTAACATTTGATACTGTAATCATTGAACTTCTCCTTTGCAAATAAAAATGGCCTATATGTAATACACTGTGGCCATATAACCTCCTTACTTTAACTTAAATAAGTGTTTTTGTCAATGATATTATGCTTAAAAGAAAAAAGAAAATGCTTACTCATAAATGAGAAGCATTTTACTTATATTTATATAGTATTTATTTCGATGATTGGAGTGTATCTTGTAACATCGTTAAACCGACTTTACCTCTATTTTTATCGATGTTTAATACATATACTTTAACGATATCTCCAACGTTTAATACATCTTTTGGATGTTTGATATAACTCTTTGATATTTTAGAAATATGAAGGAGTCCATCTTCTTTTAATCCGATGTCAATAAATGCACCGAAATCAACAACATTTCTAACTGTACCTTCAAGTTCCATACCAACTGTTAAATCTTCTAATTTTAAGATATCACTCTTTAATATTGGTGTTTGGAATTGATCTCTAGGGTCTCTAATTGGTGCGATAAATGCATCTAAAATATCATCAAGTGTATATTTATCTACATTTAATTCTTGTTGCAGCTTAGGACGATCCATATGTTCAACGATTAATTTCACTTCATCTTTACCAAACATATCTCCTGTAATATTAAAGCGTTTCATGATCTCTTTTGCTACTGGATAACTTTCAGGGTGAACTGCAGTCACATCAAGTGCTTCATCACTTTCAGGAATTCTTAAGAATCCAATGGCTTGTTCATATGTTTTATCACCAAGTCTTGGAACTTTAATGATATCTTCTCTATTATTAAATTTACCGACTTTATCTCTAAATTTAACAATATTCTCAGCACTTGTCTTATTTAAACCAGATACATACATGAGTAATGCTTTACTTGCTGAATTAACGTTTACTCCAACACTATTAACAGCTTGAGTAACGACAAAGTTTAAGCTATCATTTAATTTCTTAGGGGTAACATCATGTTGATATTGACCAACCCCAATACTCTTAGGATCAATTTTTACAAGTTCTGATAATGGATCTTGTAATCTTCTAGCAATTGAAGCTGCTGATCTTTCTTCAACGCTAAAATCAGGGAATTCTTCTCTGGCAAGATCACTTGCAGAATAAACTGAAGCACCTGCTTCATTAACGATTACGTATTGAACTTTCATTTGGAATTCTTTAATGAGTTCTGCAATGAAACTTTCTGTTTCTCTACTTGCAGTACCATTACCAATAGCAATAATTTGAATCTTATATTTGTGGATAAGTCTAATAATTTCACGTTTAGAATCATTAACTTGTTTATCTGTAACTGTACCGCCTTTAGTTTTCTCATGTGGATAAATAACGCCTTTATCTAAAACCGTACCTTGTTCGTTACATACAGTAAGTTTACATCCTGTTCTAAAAGCTGGGTCAACACCTAAAACAACTTTACCCTTAAGTGGTGGTTGTAAGAGGAGCTTTTGAAGATTGTCTGAAAATACTTCAATCGCTTGTTCTTCAGCTTTTTCAGTAAGTTCGCTTCTAACTTCTCTTTCTAAAGATGGATAGATAAGTCTTTTTAAAGCATCTTCAATCGCTTCTTTGATAAAAGGTGTTGCGGTTGAACTTTCATTTTTAATAATCTTTTTCTCTAAATAAGACGTCATTCTTTCTTTATCTAAATCGATTTTTACTGAAATAACTTTTTCTTTTTCTGCGCGATTGATTGCTAAAACTCTATGTGGCTTCATTTGTCTTACAGGTTCACTGTAATCATAATACATTTCATAAACTTTTCGTTCATCTTCTGCATTCTTTTTAACTGAAGTTACGACAACACCAGCTTTAACCATTTCTGCACGCAGTGATTTACGATAGTTGGCATCATCAGATATCATTTCTGCAATGATATATTTAGCGCCTTCAATCGCTTCTTCAACAGTTTCAACTTTATCATTTAAAAATTCTTTAGCTTTTTCTTCAACAGAAGTATCTGGAAACATCACCATAAAATTAGCTAGAGGTTCCAAACCTTTTGCAACAGCTTCTGTAGCTTTTGTCTTTTTCTTTTCCTTAAATGGACGATATAAATCTTCGACTTCAACAAGTTTATCTGCTTTTAAGATCTCTTTTTTTAAGTCATCTGTAAGCATACCTTTTTCGTCAATTAAACGAATGACTTGTTCTTTACGATCAAGAAGATTATTTTGGTACTCCCAAGTCTTATGGATTTCATTGATCTGCTCTTCATCAAGACCACCAGTAGCTTCTTTACGATATCTAGCAATAAATGGAATTGTATTGCCTTCATTAAGCAAATCAAGAACACTTCTAACCTGTTTATCTGCGATACCTAACTGTTTTTTAATCTCACTAATTATTTGTTCATTCATGTTATTTTACTCCTTTATATAGCACAAAAGGGCAATGCCCTTTTAAATGTTTTGTAATGCTAAGATAATATCATCTACATCTGTTTCTAATTCAAAGAAACCATCCACTGAATCTGGTTGCATATCATAAATCAGCAACATATCGTCTGCTTCTGCATCTAAATTTAGATGAGTAAGACTGGTGTTTGTAAGTAATTCTGTATTATATGGTTCTGATAGATCTACAAAGATTAGAGGTAATTCACTGATGTTTTCTAACCCTTCAATAGTCGTTTGAATTTCTTCGTTAATATTATTGCCATCATAGAAATAGAAATAGAATACATCGTTATCGTTTAAGATGACTCTAAACTCATCATAATCTGATTTACCAACAAAATAATCTAAATCACCATAAGTGGTATCATTAATCTTTTGAGTCATTGCAACTATTTCTTCAGTAATAAAGTGTTGATAATCATCATAAGGACCAACTTCTTCTTGTCCCATATAATAATTGACAATCATTACAATTGCTGCAACTACTAATCCAAGAGCAACAATGGTAACTCCAACTCTAAAGAATAAAATTTCGTTTTTTGAAAGACTACGTTTATCCTTTAATTTTGTTTCTGGAATGCTTTGTTTTGGAGCAATCTTTTGATTCTTATTTTGTGTAGATTTTGCTTTATTTTTTGACTTTTTGTTTTGTTTTTTCGCCATGTCTGTTCACATCCTATCATAGAAGATTATACCTAAAAAACCTTTAAATTACAACTAAATATGGAAATATGGTATTCTATCGAAAATTAAGAACTTTACACCTTTTCAATCACACAATAACTAGATGCATAATGTTTGGTATGCGTAATTGAAATATGGATGACTTCACCTTGTTTAAAATAATCTGTATGAACATAAGGTTTTCCATTTTCATCTTTTAAAATTGAAAAATCTTTATAGTTCGTTTTTCCATGTCCTTTAGATATTGCTTTAAAGATTGCTTCCTTTGCTGCAAATCTTCCACCAAAAAACTCTAATTTTGTTTGTTCATTTGTGATGTTATCATAAAGTTCTTTTTCTAAATCACTTAGAAGTCTATCAATAAACTTATCAGTTAATAATGTTTTTAATCGCTCAAGTTCTACAAGATCTATACCTATACCTAAAATCATGATAGACCCCTGCTTTCTCTAATTTGTTCAGCAAGTTGTTTTATTTTAGTAAGTCTATGATTTAATCCTGATTTGCTTAACGGTTCTTTATATGTTTGTTCATATAAATCACTTAATTCTCTTAATGAAACATCAGGATGATCTTTTCTAAGATTCATGATGTGAATAAGTCTTTCATCTAGATCCTTTTTTTGCATATATTTTTCAATGAGTTTAATATCTTTGATTTGCTGGTTTGATGCAACAATCGTTTTCTTCTCATTAGCAATCTCACAGTTCATCACACGATTGATTGAATTGTTGAAATCTCTTTTAATTCTGATATCCTCAAATTTAAATACACTATTTTGAGCACCAACAATTTGCATGAAATCACTGACGCCTTCAGCATCTTTTAGATATGCAATGTATCCATTTCTTCTTTTAGTGATTTTCGCGTTTAACTCAAAATGATTCATCAGATGTTGAATAAAAACAATATGATCTGGGTTAGTTGCAAAAATCTCTAAATGATACTCTGCAGTCTTTGGATGATTGACAGAACCACTACTTAAGAAAGCTGCTCTTAAATAAGCTTTTTTAGCATCTGGTGATTGCGTAAGTAATTCTTGAGACTCAATTGCGTTTTCTAATAAGCTATGTTCACTAACGATATCATCAACTTTAGATAAAACTCTAATGATGACTGTTTGTTTTTGTTTAAGCTTGTTTTGCTTTTGAGTCATTAAACTGGTTTCCGCTTGATATAGCGTTTTTACCAACTGTAAAAACCGTTTTGCAACGGTTGGATTATTTGTTTTGAAATCAAGCATCTTATGTCTGTTTTCAATATGAAATTCTGTGTGAAGATTCAAGAATGCTGAAAATTCAGCAAGTTGTTCTTCTAATCCGATAGGAACTGAAACCAGTTCTTCTTTTACAGTTTTAGCAAAACTCATATTACTTCCAAGTTTCTAAATATCTTAATACATTTTGTACAGCAATTGCACCATCTGCAGTTGCAGTAACAACTTGTCTAATTTGTTTAACGATAACGTCACCTGCAGCATATACCCCAGGTACTTTAGTTTGCATTTTTTCATCTGCTTCAATATAACCATACTTATTTGTTATACCTAAATCTTTAACCATGTCAGTAACAGGTGTTAATCCAACATATTCAAAGACACCATCTGCTTCAACAGTTTCTTCTTTTCCATCTGCAGATTTAATCACTACACCAGTTAATCCTTTATCGTCTTTTAAGAACTTAGATACAACTGTTGAGTATTTAATATCTACATTTTTCATAGATCTTAAAATATCTTGAGCTTTTGGATCAGCAGTTAAGTCAGCTAAATTTTGTACAACTGTTACATGTGTAGCAAGTGTTGCTAAATAACTTGCTTCTTCAACAGCAGAGTTACCACCACCAACAACGACAACTTTACGTCCCTTATATAATGGTCCATCACAAATTGCACACCAGCTAATACCATTCATTGCAAGTTCATCTTCGTTTTCCACGCCTAGTCTTCTAGGTACGTTTCCTGTTGCAATAATTACAGCTTTTGCTTCATACGTTTGGTTTGGTGTAATTAATTTTTTAACGTTTCCGTCTAATTCAACTTTTGTTACATCATCATAGATGACTTCCACGCCTAATTCATAAGCATGATCAATCATCATTGTTGCAAGTTCATAACCTGCAACTTTTTTTGCACCAGTGTAATTTTCGATTTCATTGTATTTTGAAAGTTGACCACCTGGTGTATCTTTTTCAAACATCGCTACTTTCAAATTTGCTCTTTGAGCATAGATAGCTGCAGTAATCCCTGCTGGACCTGCACCTACAATTAAAACATCATATAACATTTTTAAAACTCCTTTTTTATCTCAATTTTTATATTATATCCCTTAGATTATCTAAATCATCAATCACATATTCTGGTTGTTCAAATAACATTTCTCTTATACGATCAGAATAAGTGACTGCACAACTTTCAATCCCTGCTTTTTTAGCAGCTTTTATATCATTTTCATGATCGCCGATATATATCGTATCATGTTTTTTAGCATTAAATAGTTCTAACGCTTTTAAAATCGGTTCCGGATCCGGTTTATGTTTTTCAGCATCCTCATAACCAATAATTCCATCTATGTCTTCAAATAGATTTGTAAGTTTTAAATGGTATGCTGCAACATCTCTCATTTTAGAAGTTACAATACCAATCTTACATCCATGTTTTTTTAAATATTGGATTGTTTTTTTAGCATTAGGATATGTTTCTAATCCCATTTCGATCATTTGATTAGATATCTCTCTATAATAAGCAACCATTTCATTGACTAACGATTCGTCATTTGTATAAAATCCAAATGTTTTCCAAAGTGTTTGACCCAAAAAATTCGTTAGTTCAGATGGTTCTAGTTTAACTTCTGGTAAATGTTTTTCAAAGGTTAATTTAAAAGACTCTAAGATGATTTTAGGTGTTTGTATCAAAGTGCCGTCTAAATCAAAGAGGATCGTCTTCATGTGTCACCAACATTTCTACATAATATTTTTGATCTTTAAATAAAACGCGTTTAAGGATGAGTAATAAAGCTCCACCACCAGCAAATAGTGTTAGTGATAAGACGATATTAGCTTTAAGTCCAAAGATATAAAGAGGATCTTGTCTAAGTGGTTCAATGATTAATCCTCTGCCTAATCCATACCATATGAGGTATAGTGCAATCATATCTCCAACTTTAAACAATTTCATTCTTCTTGTGATGAGTAATCCAGTTAAGCCAACAAAGTTCCATAATCCTTCATAGAAGAATGTTGGATGATATGTAATGTTTGTTACTGGATTTGTCATGTTTGTCTCAATAAAATTTGGTAATAATCTTAAGATAAACTCACTAGTTATTGCTGGTCCATGTGCTTCACCATTCATGAAATTACCCCAACGACCTATAATTTGACCTACCAAAAAGCCAACAGCAATAATATCGGCCATCACCCAAAAATCAATTTTCTTTTTCTTCGTAAAGAAAATCAAAAAGATAATGGTTACAATCACAGCACCGTGGATTGCTAATCCACCTTCTGTGATATTGATTACATCAATAAATGAATTGTAATTTGGAGTTGGATCAAAAATGACATAATATAATCTAGCTCCAACGATTGCAAGCGGTACTGCATATAATAATCCATCAAATAAGATTTCAGTATCCCATCCAAGTTTCTTAAACTCGAAATATGATAATGTAGCTCCTATGGTAATACCTGTTAATATGAATGTTGCATACCAAGTCACTTGTGCAAATCCTAAATCTAATGCGGTTTGATTGTTAAACTGATTAAGTGAACTATCCATAGGTGACCCGTTAAGCGATGTTACTGCGATTAATATTACAAGCATGAAAGCAAAGAGTGCTCCTCCGTATAAATAAATTAATTGTTTATGTTTTTTTATTGTATCAATCATCTTCTTCGTCCTTTCTTTGTCCTCTAACTTTTTTTGATACTGCTTCAGTTAAATCTTTAGCAGCATTGTATCCTAAAAATTTAAGTTTTTGATTCATTGCTGCACTTTCGACAAGTGTTGCAACATTTCTACCTGGTAATACTGGAATTGTCACTTTTGCGATTTCAGTGTTAAAGTATTTAACCATTTGGGTTTCTATACCTAAACGATCGTATTGTTTTCCTTTTTTCCAATGCTCTAATTCAACAACGAGTCTTATTTTTTTGTTTTCTCTATACGCACCTGCTCCAAACATAGATACAACATCGACAATACCAATACCTCTAACTTCGATGTACTTCTCTAATATTTTAGGTGCACTTCCGATTAAGACGCCATGAGCAGCTTCAAAAATATCTACACGATCATCACTAACTAATATGTGACCTCTTTTAATAAGTTCAAGTGCTGTTTCACTTTTACCAATACCAGATTTCCCCATGATGAGTGTTCCCATCCCGTGGATATCTAATAAAACACCGTGAACACTAATTCTTGGAGCTAATTTTGCATGTAGGTATGCATAAAGTGTAGAACTTAATGCAGTCGTTCTATTATGACTTTTTAGAATTGCTACATGATATTTATTGCCTAACTCTGTAAACATATCTTCAATTTCAACATTCACAGAAAAAATAATTGCAGGAGGTTTTTGTAGCATGATATCTTCAATGCGTTTTCTTTTAACATCTGGTGGAAGAAGATTCATGAAATGGTGTTCTTTTGAGCCAATTAAAACCAGTCGTTCTTTGTCAAAAAACTCTAAAAACCCTGCGAGCTCTACACCTGGTCTAGATAACATTTCTACTGTAACTGAATTTTCCAATCCTTCTTTTCCAGATACAAGTTTTAAATCTAAATCTTTAATTAAATGTTTAACTTTTAATTTCATGACTTACTTGCCCTCCAAAAATCTTATTTTCTTCATAAACAACCATCGTCTTAAATAGGTTGATAATACAAATCTTAATATCGTAAATATAAATGCAAAGATGATCAAATGCTCTACATCAATAAAATGAAAACCTTCGATCAGTATCATATCAATAAAAGCCAAAATCATAATTTGTACTAATATCGATAAAAGACCCATAGATAAAATCATAGCCCTCATAAAGAACTTAAACATGAGTATTTTAACAAAATTCTCAATTAATGTAAGTAATATAATTGCTAAAACATAACCAATGACATGTAACTCTACTAATGGTTGATTAATACCACTTGCAAGTCCAATGACAACAGCACTAATTAAAAAATTAATGATTAGAGAAAAAGTCATATGAACTACATAATTTTTATGGAGTAAAAATCCAAAGCTAACAGCTGTATTTTTACTACTTTTCTTCTTATTTAATTGTTCAATTAACTTCTTAATTTCTTCGTCGCTTGGTTTTTTTGGATCTTTATCGTTCATACGTACCCCCACGCACATTTAATATTATAACAAAAATAGTTTAGTTTTTACTATTTTAAAACTTTTTTTAAATATTGACCTGTATAGCTTTCTTTAACTTTTGCGATCTCTTCTGGTGTGCCTTGAGCAACGATGTATCCGCCCAAATCTCCACCTTCTGGTCCAAGATCAATGATATGGTCAGCATTTTTAATAACATCTAAATTATGTTCAATAACAACCATAGTTGCTTTTTCATCAACAATTCTATGTAAAACCTTAAGTAGTCTACCTACATCATCTGTGTGAAGACCAGTTGTCGGTTCATCAAGAATATAAATGGATCTTTCTGTAATTCTACGGTAAAGTTCGCTTGCGAGTTTAACTCTTTGAGCTTCACCACCAGAAAGAGTTGTTGCTGACTGACCTAATTGAATATAACCTAACCCAACATCATGGATGATTTTGAGTTTATGATATATTTTTGGATGATTTTCAAAGAACTCCATCGCATCATCGATAGTCATCTCTAAAACATCTGCGATATGACTACCTCTATATTTAATTTGAAGCGTTTCATGATTGTATCTGAGTCCTTCACAAACTTCACAAGGCACATATACATCTGGTAAGAAATGCATAGAGATTTTCTTTACACCATCACCGCCACAAGCCTCACAACGTCCACCTTTGACATTAAATGAAAATCTTGATTTCGTATATCCTCTTGCTTTCGCTTCATTTGTTTTCGAGAATAAATCTCTAATATCATCAAACACACCTGTATATGTTGCAGGGTTTGATCTTGGTGTTCTACCAATCGGAGATTGTGAGATTTCAATGACTCTGTCTATTAACTGATGATCATTGATTGCTGTATGTTCTCCTGGTTTATCTTTAGATTTGTAATATTTTTGTTGCATCCCTTTGAGTAAAACTTCATTTACTAATGATGATTTACCGCTTCCTGATACACCAGTAACAACTGTTAACTTACCTAGCGGGAAAGAGACGGTTATATCTTTTAAGTTATTGGCTTTCGCACCCATAACCATGATATCTTTACCTAATCCTTTTCTGCGTTTTTTAGGTATTTCAACTTCTAAGTCACCTCTTAAGTATTTACCCGTAATACTTTCTTCATTTTGCATCACTTCTTGTGGAGTCCCTGCAGCAACTACTCTACCGCCAGCTTTTCCAGCTCTTGGTCCAATATCAATTAAATAATCACTTGCTAGCATGGTTTCATGATCATGCTCTACAACGACTAGTGTATTACCTAAATCTCGCATTTTATGTAGTGTATCAATTAATCTTTGATTATCTCTTTGATGTAGACCAATTGATGGTTCATCTAAAACATATAAGACACCTGAAAGTTTAGAACCAATTTGAGTAGCAAGCCTAATTCTTTGTGCTTCACCACCAGATAATGTTCCAGCTTGTCTATGGAGTGTTAAATATCCTAAGCCAACATCTTGTAAGAATGTTAAACGGTTGATGATTTCTTGAAGTGCAAGTCTTGCGATTTGTTTTTCTTCAACGCCTAACTCTAAGTCAATTAAAAACTTAATTTCATCATCAATAGATAGTCTGGTAAATTCATCAATGTTTTTTCCACCAATTTTAACTGATAATGCACTTGGATTAAGTCTTGCCCCATGGCATGTATGACATTCTGATTCAACCATGAAGTTTTCAATCCATGTTCTAATCCAATCACTTGTTGTTTCTCGATATCTTCTTGATAGATTAGTGATCATCCCTTCATAGTAATCATGTGTTTCATGTTTTCTTCCTGATGAAGATTTCAATTTGAAATGAAGAGGATCAGGAGAACCGTATAAAACGATATCTAAATCTTCTCTTGATAATTCTTTTACCGGTTTATTTAAATCTATTTTATAAAACTTACATACTTCTTCAATCATTTGTGAAGTTAAGTTTTCTTCATCATTATTTTTATATGGAATTAATCCACCTTCTAATAATGGTTTTTCAGGATCTAGCACTAAATCTTCTGTGATTTCTAAACGATACCCTAACCCGTTACATGATGGACATGCTCCAATAGGAACATTAAATGAAAAAAGTCTAGGTTCCAAATCAGGAATCGTAAAATCAGAATCTTCACAACTATAATTTTGACTAAACGATACCATCGCATCATTATCGACTAAAACTTTAGTTTTTCCACCAGCTAATCTTGCGGCTAACTCTAAAGCGTCATATAACCTAGAACGAATACCATCTTTAACGATTAATCTGTCTATGACTAAGTAAAAGTCATGATTCTTGTTTTTATCTAAATCTGGGATCTCTTCTAAGAGATGGGTTTCTCCATCAATATAAGCTCTTGTAAAACCTTCTTTTAAATATTGCTCAGCTGTCTTTTTTAGCGTTCCTTTTTGTCTTTCAATCACTGGAGACATGACGATGATTTTACTACCTTCTTTAAAGTTTATAACACGCTTCGTCATTTCTTCAATGGTTTGTTTTGTAAGTGGTTCATTTGAATCCGGACAATAAGGAATCCCAATTCTTGCATATAAAAGTCTTAAATAATCATAGATTTCAGTGACTGTACCAACTGTTGATCTTGGATTATTTGATGTTGTTTTTTGATCAATACTAATCGATGGAGACAGTCCATCAATACGATCGACATCTGGTTTTTCAAAATTACCTAAAAACTGTCTAGCATATGCAGATAAACTTTCCATATATCTACGTTGGCCTTCTTGGTATAACGTATCAAATGCGAGTGATGATTTACCACTACCTGAAATACCTGTCATGACAACAAGTTTATTTTTAGGAATATCGATATCTATATTTTGTAAGTTGTTTTCTCTTGCACCAAATACTCTAATTTTATCATCCATTAATTTTCACCTTAAACGTTTCCTCATCAAGCACTTGGACACCTAAATCTTTTGCTTTTTGTAACTTAGATCCAGCATCACTTCCTGCTAAAACAAAATCTGTTTTCTTGCTTACTGATGAACTTACTTTACCACCTAATTTTTCAATGATGGCTTGTGCTTCATCTCTTGTATAATTTTCTAGTTTCCCTGTTAAAACGATGGTTTTACCATTAAACTCATGATCGATGACTTTCGTTGATTCATAACTCATGTTTAATCCGTAAGCTGATAATCTATCAATTAACTCAATATGTTCTGGTTTTTCAAAGTAACTTACAATCGATTGAGCTATCATTTCACCAATTTCATTAATTTCTATTAAATCCTCATAAGTTGCTTGTCTTAAAGCATCCATAGAAGGATAATTAGAAACTAAAACTTTAGCTACTTTAGCACCTACATGTTTGATACCTAAACCAAAAATAAGTTTATCAAAACTTTGATTTTTACTATCTTCTATCGCAGATAATAATTTTTCAACCTTTTTATCTGCAAAACCAGGAAGACCTTTTAAATCATTCTCATGATTTTTTAATGTATATATATCTGCAATCGTATTTAAAAATCCTAAATCATGTAGGGTTTCTACAACTTTTTCACCAAGTGTATCAATATCCATTGCTACTCTTGATGAGAAGTGAATTAGACGATTAATATGTTTTCCTGGACATTGATCATTTGTACAATAATAATCAGCTTCTCCATCTTTTCTTTCTAATGGTTCATGACATACTGGACAATGATCAATCATTTCAAACGGCGTTTGTTCTTTTCTTTGTGACATATCAACTTCAACAACTTCAGGGATAATCTCACCAGCTTTATGTACAACAACATAATCACCAACGCGAATATCTTTCGCTTTTATGTAGTCTTCGTTATGAAGTGTTGCACGAGAAACTTTAGATCCAGAAATGAATACTGGCTCTAGTTCAGCAACCGGTGTGACTACACCTGTGCGTCCAATTTGGAAAGTAATATCTTTTAGTTTTGTAGTTTGTTGTTCAGCTTTAAACTTATAAGCAGTTGCCCATTTTGGATATTTTGCTGTATATCCGATATTATCATGTAAATCAAATTCATTAATTTTGATGACGACACCATCTGTTTCATAGTTTAACGTTTTTCTCAAATCATCATATATGTTAATTTGATTGATAAGTTCATCTAGGTTTTGATTAAGTTTAAAATTTGGGTTCACTTTAAACCCAAGTGATTTTAAAAATTCCAATGCTTCTTTTTGTGTACTCACATAATTTTCAGCATTAACGATTTGATATAAGAATATATCTAAATTTCTTTTTGCAGCAACTTTAGAATCTAGTTGTCTAATTGTTCCTGCTGCAGCATTTCTTGGATTTGCGAAAAGTGGTAAGTCTTGTTCCATACGCTCTTCATTCAGTTTGTTAAAACTCTTATGAGGCATGAAAATTTCACCACGTACTTCGATATCTATATCTTGATTTAATGTTAATGGTAAACTCTTAATCGTTTTTACGTTCTCTGATATGTCTTCACCAATTTGTCCATTTCCTCTAGTTGCTGCTCTCACAAACTTCCCTTGTTCATATCTGATGCTTACAGCTAAACCATCAATTTTTAATTCTGATAAATATGTATAAGAATCAGTGACTTTTTTAATACGTTCATCAAACGCTTTAAGTTCATCTGTGTTAAAGACATTAGATAAACTCATCATAGGGACTTGATGTGTAACTTTTTCAAAACTATCTAAAACAACTCCACCAACTTTATCTGTTGGAGAGTTATCTAATTTATATTCTGGATACTTTGTTTCTAAATCAACTAATTCTTTTAAGCGTTGATCATATTCATAATCTGTTATGGTTGGTTGATCTAAAGTATGGTAATCGTAGTTAGCTTGATTAATTAAGTCAGTTAGTTCTTTTATTCTTTGTTTATAATTCATCTAGTCATCACCCAATCATATTATAACATTATTTAGGTGATTTCAAATGTGTTAAACCTTGTGAATTTTTATCCTAGAAGATATATCTTCTAAAAGAATAGTAAAGTCATCATTCTTCATTGTAGATTTTAGATTTGATCCCTGCTTCTTTGATGAACAAACTTGGTTTTTGTCTTTGCATATAACTATTATATCTTACGTGAGTAAAGATTAAATGTCTTTTAGCTCTGGTCATTGCAACAAACATAAGTCTTCTTTCCTCCTCTAAAAGCTCTTTTTGATATGTGTGTGATGAAGGAAATGTATATGCTTCTAATCCTAGAATGATAACTACCTCAAACTCTAAACCTTTTGCTTGATGTATGGTTAACAAATTTATATGGGTTTGGTCATATTCAAAAGATTTTTCTTTAAAATAGCTAAAGGCTTGCTGTTTTAATGTTTGGATAAGATAAAAACTTCTATGATGTTGCCTAAATAAAATCGCAATTTCTTGTGGTTTTATACCTTGATTGATATATGTTTTAATCCACTTAAATATCGCTAATGCCTCATCCTCAATGTACATAAACATATAACTTTTTATATGTTGTGTCGATGCATCATAAGGAATAAGATCTTTTTTTAAAGTTCTGTAATTTCTCTTAATTAGGCGATTTGCGTGTTCTACAATGGTTGCGTTAGAACGATAGTTAATCGTTAGTTTCATGACTTCCGCTTGATAGTCTTTAATGTACTGACTAATGATTTTTGCTTGTGCACCACGAAACTGATAAATACTTTGATCTGGGTCTCCGACACAAAGTACATGTGTCTCTTTTCCAATGAGTTTTTTTAATATCATGTATTGAAGATAGTTCGTATCTTGAAACTCATCAACAAAGATATATTGATAGTTAAGTTTACTTGAATGTTGATCAAGTAAATGATAAAAGTCTATAAGTATATCATCAAAGTCTTTTTTATGATAGGTTGATAGTTTGAACTGATATTCGTCGTAGCACTTCGGCTTTTTGGTTTTAAAATAACTATTTTTATATTTGGTAATTGCTAAGTGTTGATCTTTACTAAATAATTGGTCTTCTTCATTGTATATTTGATAAGGATAGTTACTCATATTTTTAAGTGACTTTAATGCAAACTGATGAAATGTATAAAGTTGTACTTCTTGTTGATTGATTCTTTCTTGCATCTCTTTAGCTGCTTTATGTGTAAAAGTTAATCCAAGAATCTTGTCAACTGGAACACCACTATGAATTAAATGCTTTATTCTTTCAATAATTACTCTTGTCTTACCGCTACCAGCACCAGCTAGTAAAAAAAGAAATCGCTCATTTGAGTAGACGACTTCTTTTTGCATATCATTTAATATCATTTGATCACCTCAACTCATGTTATGAGTACGGTGATGAAATTACTTTTTAACTTTTTTTATAGATGGATGACTTTCTAAAATTTGCTTAATACCATGTGGCATCGCAAATGCAATTTTAGCAATCTCTCCATCAACTGAAACGACAACACCTCTACCAAAGACTTGATGTTCAACATGGTCTCCAGTTTTTAGAATATGTGATGTTTGGTCATAGACAACATCTGGTTGTTTTTGAGGAGTAGATAATCTTGATTCTTTGATAAATCTTGAAGGATATCCTAGTCTAATTTGACCGTAAACCATCCGTCTTTCTGAGTGTGTCATGTATAGTTTTTCTTGAGCTCTAGTGATACCAACATATGCCACTCGACGTTCTTCTTCAAGTTCATATGTACTCATTAAAGCTCGATCAGAAGGGAATATCCCTTCTTCTAAGACAACCATAAAGACAGCTCTAAACTCTAAGCCTTTGACTTGATGATAAGTCGCAAGTTTTACATGATTTTCTTCAGTAACATCTTGATCTAAATCTGAATATAATGCAATTTGGTCAAGTTGCTGATTTAATTTCTCATAAAACGTACCTTCATAATAAATATCGCCTCTAGTAAATACAGATTGAAGTTCTTTTAAGTTATCGATTCTATCTTCAGCTATTTCAGTATCTTCAGCTTTAAGCATTGCCATGTATCCTGTTTTTTGCATGAGTACTGGCATGATTTGATATAGATCTTCCATACCATCAAATGCTTCTTTAGTTTCAATAATCATTTTCTTAAACTCTAAAAGAGATGATTTTGCTTGTGGTCTAAGATCGACATAATCAATAGCATCAAACATAGAGATACCTAAGGTTTGAGCTTTTTCTTCTAAGACTTGAATACTTTTTAAACCGATAGATCTTTTTGGTACATTAACAATTCGTTTGAAATAGAAATCTTGATTGTGATCGTTGATCAATCTAATATATGCAAGAGCATCTTTGATTTCTTTTCTTTCGTAAAATGATATACCACCATAAATGATATATGGTATACCTTCTTTAATCATCGCATCTTCAAACAATCTTGAGAGCGCATTATTACGATATAGGATTGCTATATCATCATAGTTATATCCTTGTTGTATCAGTTTATTGATTTCATTAATGACATAAAAAGTTTCTTGATAATCTGATTGTGCAGTGTGATAGGTAATTGGGTTTCCAAGTCCTAAATCACTTTCAAGATTCTTTTGAGAAGGTCGATTTAAATTGTTTGCGATTAGTTTGTTTGCAGCTTGAAGAATGTAATTTGTTGAACGATAGTTCTTATCTAATATGACTTCCTCAGCTTTAAAATCTCTTATAAAATATCTGCTGTTATTGTAGTTTGCACCTCTAAATCCATAGATAGATTGATCAGGATCTCCAACGACAAATACGTTTTTATGAAGGTCTCCTAAGATTTTTAATATCTTATATTGAATAAGATCAGTATCTTGAAACTCATCTACTAAAACGTGATCAAATGCAGTTTGGTATTTCGCTTTAATGTGCGGATAACTATCTAATAACTCATGTGTATAAATCAATAGATCATCGAAATCAACAAGTTGATTTTCTCTTAAATATTGTTGATATCCTTTATATATTTTTTCTTCATCAGAACGTTCAAATTCTTCCATACGTTCACATTTAAAAAGAGAGATTAATCCTTTTAATGCTTTTACTGAAAACATCTTTATATCAAACCCTAATGATTTGACGACATCACTAACAATCTTTCTTCCATCTTCTTCATCAATGACTGTAAATGATGGTTTATAACCATATGGAAGTTCTTGAATATGTCTTCTTAATATTTGTAATCCAAACGCATGAAATGTATATAGCCATACATCCATTGCATGTGGACCTGTCATATCAATTACTCTTTGTTTCATTTCACGTGCAGCTTTATTGGTGAAAGTTACTGCTAAAATTCTTTTAGGGTTAACCCCTTCCATGATTAAATATGCGATTCTTGCGGTTAAGGTCCTTGTCTTTCCAGTACCTGCACCGGCTACAACAAAAAGCGGACCACTAGGGTGGATCACCGCTTTTAATTGAGATTCATTTAAGGTTGCTAGCCAATTCATGGCTCACCAACTTTCTATTTATAACTGCTCTTTAGTGGAACAATTTCATTAAAAATAAGATTTTCTTGAGTTGAATCATCATCAACATTGAAATATCCGTTTCTTACAAATTGATATCGATCTTGTGGTTTAGTATCTTTTAATGCTTCTTCTACAAATCCTTTTTTAACATGCCATGAATCATCATTAAAACGATCTAAAAGTGGAAGTGATGTATCATTGTTAATGAGTGGTTCAAAGAAGTTAAATGTTGCAGGAACTGCGTGTGTTGCTTCTACGAAATGAATGGTACCATTTGGTTTTCTTTCATTAAATCCAGATCCTGATTTTGTTTCTTTGTCATAAGTTGCTAAAACTTCTATGATTTCGCCTTGCTCATTATACTTCACATCATAAGCTTTAATGAAATATGCATGGAACAATCTAACTTCAACATTAAGTGCTAAACGTTTATATTTTTTATTTGGTTTTTCTAAAACAAAATCATCTTGTTCAATATAAATATGTCTTGAAAATGGAATATTTCTTCTGCCCATCTTTTCATGATCAGGATGATATTCAACATCTAAATATTCAACTTCATTTTCAGGATAATTAGTAATGGTTACTTTAAGTGGATTGATAACACCCATTGCACGATAGGCTTTGTCTTGTAGGTCATCTCTAACTGCTGCTTCTAACATATCTGTTGATACTGTAGAGTTCACTTTTGATAATCCTGTTGATAAGATAAAGTTTTTGATTGCATCAGGTGTATAGCCGCGACGGCGCATACCAGCAATTGTTGGCATTCTTGGATCATCCCAACCAATCACTTTTCCATCTTCAACGATCGCTCTTAAAAATCTTTTACTTAATACAGCATTTTCAATATTTAAGCGACCAAACTCGATTTGTCTAGGTACTTTAGGCATTTCTGTTTCCTTAACAAACCAATCATAAAGTGGACGATGATCTTCAAATTCTAATGAACATAAAGAATGCGTGATACCCTCAATCGCATCTTCAAGTGGGTGTGCATAATCATACATCGGATAAATACACCATTTATCTTTAGTGTTGTGATGATGTGCATAAACGATACGATAAATGACAGGGTCTCTCATATTCATGTTAGGACTTGCCATATCTATTTTCGCTCTTAAAACACATTCACCTTCCTTGAATTTTCCTTCTTTCATGTCGTTAAATAATTTTAAGTTTTCTTCGACAGAACGATTTCTATAAGGTGACTCTATACCTGGAGTATTAACGTCTCCTCTTGTTTTTTGAATTTCTTCCGGTGTTTGATGATCAACATACGCTAATCCTTTTTTAATCAAAAGAACAGCTCTTTCATACATTTCATCAAAATAATCAGATGCAAAAAGGATATTTTTTGGTTCATATCCGAGCCATCTAATATCTTTGATGATTGCTTGTACATAACTATCATCTTCTTTAACAGGATTTGTATCGTCAAAACGTAGATTTGTGTACCCACCATATGCGATTGCACTTTCAAAGTCAGTTACAATAGCTCTTGCATGTCCGATATGTAAGTGTCCATTTGGTTCGGGTGGAAATCTTGTGACGATTTCGTCATGTTTTTTAGTTGCTAAATCTGTTTCAATAATGGTTTTTATAAAATTTGAATGATTTTCCATTTTAACTCACCTCAAGTCCTCTTTATTATATGATAATATCATATAAATCTCAAGTTATAATCATTTATTTTTTTCTTGCTTTTGTTGCGAAAAAACTAGGAATATTTAATTCATGTAAATATCCTTCTCCATTCGTATCTTCGTACAAATCTAAGATCTCAAAACCAGCTACAAGTTGTCCTTTTATTTGGTCTTCTAATGTATGAGAAAACTGCATACCGCTATCTGTTTGGATAAGTTTATCATACTGGTCTTTATTGGTCGTTGGATCAAACGGCAAATGATTTACAATTTTAGTTTCGTCTGGATCGTCTACAATAAAGTTTATGCCATTATCTAATCCAGCTAATAATAATCCATCTTTTCTCAAAACTCTAGCACATTCTTTAAAAACGTGGTAAACATCTTTAACATAAACATTTGAAACTGGATGAAAAATTAGGTCAAACGCTTCATCTTCAAAAGGTAGTTTTTCTGTCATATCTCCTTTAATGATGTTGATCTGATAACCCTCTCTATTTGAAACTAAACGTTCACCTTTTAATTGCTCATCTGATAAATCAAATACAGTGCAATCAGCACCTAGTGCCGCAAATATCGGCATTTGCTGACCACCACCACTCGCAAGACCTAATATTTTTAAACCTTTAAATGGTAAGAACCAATTTTTTGGAACAGGCTTTGTTGGTGTTAAAACAACATCCCAATCTCCTTGGGTTGCTTTGAGATATGTTTCATGATCTATGGGTTTTCCCCATATCCATCCTTCTTTGACCCATGAATCTATCGTTTTTTCATTAATTTTTACAAACTCTTTTTTCATATTTATCACCTGATACTATTTTATCACTCATTTGAAGATAAAAAAAAGGGCCTGTAAATAAATAAAACAGACCTAAACAAAAACCGAGTCTCCTAAAAGACCCGGTTTTTTGGTATAATTGAAGTATGACAAGTACTCAATTAAATCAAGTATATTTTAACGCAAAACAGTTAAAATTACCACTATCTACAGGCATTTTAATACCATTTGATAGTGAAGTAAGAACATTTGACGAAGTATTTTCAAAATTGGAGGTCAAAAAGTACTTAAAAACCGAAAGAGATCCAAGAGGAAGAATCGGTTATGATCCAGTCAGTATGCTCAAATTGATCCTGTTTTGCCAGATGGAAAACATCACAAGTTTAAGAGCGATGGAAAAAGCAGCAAGAAATGATTTACGTATCATGTGGTTAATAGACGAACTACAACCAACGCATCAAGCGATTAAAGATTTCATGGATCGCTATTTAATTAAAAATCTAGAAGCTATTTATTATGATCTCAATCAATTTTTGATTGAAGATGAACATATAGATGTAGAGAAACTTTATATCGATGGCACAAAGATTGAAGCGAACGCAAACAAATACACCTTTATCTGGAAAAAGTCATTAGAAAAATTCCG
>SWCB01003810.1_pt1 | contig 61027 bp, 46 predicted proteins | sample 4692901 | NCBI WGS metagenome assembly SWCB01 (sample SAMN10267276, study PRJNA491770) | bioreactor metagenome | isolation source: DHS bioreactor inoculated with subseafloor sediment | place: Japan: off Shimokita Peninsula | collected 2006-08 | reverse complement strand
AAAAAACAAAGCTTCGAAATTAAGATACTTGTTACCCGTGTCAATATTTCGAGCTGTTAAGTATTCTTTAAACGAAAAAGGCAAAATAGAAATTTCAATGTAACGACCGCTCAATAAAGTTGCCAATTCGCTGCTCAACAAAAAAGCATTTGAACCGGTAATATAAATATCTGTGTTCTCCGTCGCAAAAAGTCCGTCCACTAATTTTTCGAAGAAAGGTATGTTCTGCACTTCATCCAAAAAAATATAGTTGGCCTTATTGGGCTGCATTTTTTTCTTTATCTCAAAATAAATATCGCTCCACGTTTTGTTCAGGTAATTTTCAGGTAGTTCAAAATTAATAAATTGAATCTGTCGCTTTCCGATGTCCTGATCCAACAAATTATTATGGAAAATTTCAAGCAAAGTACTTTTTCCTGACCTACGCAAGCCACTCACAACTTTAATAAGGTCTTTGTCCTTGTAAGACAGTAGTTTGTCTATATATTCTTTTCGATTTGTGTATTTATCCATTGAACAAAGTTACAAATTAAATTATCAAAACTTGCAATAATCGTATCTTTTGATAATTAGTCTAAATCCTGTTGTTTGCTTTTTTACCATTAAGTACAACGGTTGGCTGTGCCCATTAATGGATTTCGAAGCACTTCAGTTTGCTAAGGCAATATAAAATCCCTTAAAAAATAAACCCTAAATTTAATTTTCCCTGAACCGTCAAGTTCTGGGAGCAGATCGGTTTTCATTCAAGATTTAGATAAACCACTACCCATATTCTTACGGGAACAGTCACATTAAACATTGTAGCACCTCCACCTAAGCTGGCGGGCAGAGATTTACAATTCCCGGCGAGACGTTTAGGTCTTATTTGTTACCGGCTGCTTGTTTTTTACTTGACATTAATTTCCAATTTTCTGCCCAGGCCTGTCTCAATTATTTTACTCAAAGTTGCAAGTTCAATATCCGAACGGTCATTCTCAATTCTTGATATATACGTTCTGGATGTTCCACTTATCAATGCCAATTCTTGTTGTGTCATTCCAGCTTTTAATCTGGCTTCACGAACCAACCTTCCAATTTTAATCATCAAATCCATTTTTTCCGGAAGACTGTATTTTAACAATATGTCAGCACCAATTTCAAATGGAACACTTAGCTTTTCCATATTTCTATTGGTAATGTATTGCTCTACATTTGACCACGACAAAGTATTACCAACGAGTTCAACCTTTTCAAATTCAGATTGATTGTAGAGAATAAATGCCGGTGAATTCTTATCTATTCCAATTTCACCGAGAAGTTTTCTAAAATCTACTATTCTGGATTCTCCATTGTTGAATACCACTGAAATGGATAAGTCTTTAATCCAATTAATTTTTAAAATTCTCGGTATTTTGATTTTCTGTCTCATTTTAATTGCGGATTAAGTTCATAAAACACTTCCAAAGCCCAATCTGAATTACCTGATAACCAATCGAAAACAAGCTTCAATTGTTTGTTAGGTAAATCACCTGCATAGATTGCTCCATTTTCAATTTGAACCAATACCTCGAATTCGTTATATTGTGCGGTATATGTGGTGGGCGATGATCTCCGTTATATACACAGATTTTGATTCCGTTGAAGAAGTCGATTGTTGGCACTGGCAAATTTTCCACAAAGGTATCTAATTAGATACATTTTTCAAAGAATTTTTCTGAATGGATTTATTTTTATACAATTAGCCACAAGTCATTTATTGCAAAATAAATTTACCACTTTTCTTCTTTCCTTCAATCCTGGAAATCATCTCAGCTAAATCTATTTATCATGAAAATACCTTATGCCCCATTGGCGTCGTGAATAATCGCCGGGTTCCCAAAAAGTGGGGACGATCATTGCAGAGTGCTCTTATTCCTATTTATTAACAACAGTTTTTGTTAATCTTCAGTCATAATGAAATCTGCATTTCGCAATTAATATTTCATCGTCTTTCACTTTATAAATCAATCTATGTTCGCCATCAATTCTACGCGACCAAAATCCTCTGTACTTATGCCTCAATGGCTCTGGTTTACCTAAGCCCGAAAAAGGATTTCGTGAAATGTCCTTTAACAAATTATTTATTTTTGATACAATTTTCTTATCAGTCTTTTGCCAATACAAATAATCTTCCCAGGACTCGTCTACAAATATGTATCTCATTGTTCTATAAGGTCTTTTTCAAATGATGAGCCTGTTTTGAGTTTTTCAATGGCCGAGTCTAATCTTTTTTCATTGGTCTTCGATGACAACTCATGGTATGTTGCATTAAGCGAATTATACTCATCTAATGACATAATAACCACACCGCTGTCTTTGCCTCTGTTAATTATCAAAGTTTCGAAGTTTTCAGTCACGCGGTCGAGATATTGTTTAATATCTTTTCTAAAATCGGAAATTGTTGTTGTCAACATGGTATTGTTTATTATGTACGTTTCAGCGTACAAATATAAGTACAAATAGTATGATATTGCTATTTTTGTCAGATTTTTTTTAAATAATTGTTAACTCGTTTCTAACAATACAGAATTACCATTTTTCTTCTTTCTTTCTATTCTGGAAATCATCTCATCTAAATCTATTTATCATGAAGATACCTTATGCCCAGTAGCACCGGGGATAATCGTTGGGTTCCAGGAAATCCGGGGCAGGCATAGCAGACCGCTCACTATTCCTATTTATTAGTGGTTTTTTTATTTATATATCCTATTTATTTGCAAATTAGAATGTCCATCATAAGTGTGATTATTGTAGATAATCTTCAGAAACTCAAAATCGGTTCCCCCACATTCACCTGCTGGATCAATTGGTCTGAATTCGAAACTAATTGTGTCAATTTCTATTGAGTTTAGTCTAAGTAAATAACTCTTTGTAATAGTGCTGTTGAATTTTTCTGTTTCTGTCCAGCAATCAAATAATTCAAATTGAAATATCTTTTTCGTCTCATCTGTTTTAAATATTATCGTGTCACCCAAATTATCTAATATTTGCAATGAGTCAATAGAATAGTCTTCAACAAAGATATTTTTATCTGCATCATTTAGTATTTCAAATTGTAATTCAACACCACAAATGGATGTCGGATCAACATACCTACACTTGTCTTTGCAAGAATAAGTTAAAACTATAATTACAAGTAGAAATAATACTTTTCTCATTTTTTCAATTTTAGTATTCCGATTTTCGTTTCTTATAAAAAGACAATTTATAATCTGGTGTTTTTAAAATACCTACAACTTTTATAAAACAACACAAACTTACCACTTTTCTTCTTTCCTTCTATCCTGGAAATCATCTCAGCTAAATCTATTTATCATGAAAATATCGCACTCTTCGATAGCACTGGGAATAATCGCCGGGTTCCAGGAAATCCGGGACAGGCATTGCAGAGCGTACATGTTCCTATTTGTTAGCGTTTCGTGCTATATCAATATACAGCAAGCATTAATTTACATATCCATAAAATTAAAAACACAAATAAACTTAGTATTTTAAATTAAGCATATTCTTCTACTCGCTATAAATCAATCACATTTGCCGCTATTTACAAGAGAGTATCTTATGTCTCAGCATTTATAGAGACTGAAGTACTATAATAAACACCAATAATAAAACCGCTGCGATGCATAAAATAATTATGCCGGCTCTATTTCCTGTCTTTCTACGTTTTTCATATAATTCTACGTTTTCAGTCAAAACAGCTTTTGCTGATGGCAAGATGGCCAAGACAACCAAGCCAAGTATGCCACCAGCAAAAAACCAGATTAATGGATTAAACCCTTTTTTAGAAGCAATAATAGCATTAATTGTTCCGAAGATTAAGAAAAATACTATCTGCATAATTGTAAGAATTAAATATTTTGCCTACTCTTTAAAGGATTTTCGGTTTGCTCCTGTGTTATTTTTTGCATAAACGTTAACAGGCATGACTAAGCGCTGGCGGGCCCTTCCGAAAACTTATCATTCCGGTCAGCACGCTTACTCAATAAATGGACAACCTTTCTCCATATCACCATGCGCCTAATAATGTTTAGCCTTTGTTGAACTAAATCTGCCTACGTAGATAGCTTTCTCAAAAATACTCAATTTTTTCTCTAATTCAAAGTTTTTAACCACTAAAATTTCAGAATATGAGAAAGGATTCTTAAAACCAGTAACACCTTATGCCCCAATAGCACCGGGTATAATCGCCGGGTTCCCGAAAAGCCGGGGCAGGTATTACAGACCACAATTATTCCTAATTTATTATATGCCGATTTTTATCAATTCTGTTCATCTGAAATTTTCGATAAAATTTCAATTCCGCTCTTTTTCATCAACTCACTTGCATTAAAATCATTGCAAATGCCCGGATGAAGTTCATAGCTGAAGATCATTGAATTATCTTTAATCTCACTATTAAAACTATAATTCGTAACTAAGTTTTTATTCCCCGATAGTTTTGCAAGTTCAATATCGTGAGTTGCTATAATTCCTGAGGTTTTGAGCTTTCTTATCTGATTAATCAATGAAAAACCTCCTCTATGTCTATCTTCCGAATTTGTGCCTTTAAACATCTCGTCCAACAGAAAATAAATGTTTTGGCTACTTTCTATTAGTTTCAGCATCTTTTCAATTCTATTTAATTCTGCATAAAAAGAAGAGATTCCTTTCTTTAAGTTATCCTGGGTTCGCATACTTGAGAAAAGCATCAGGTTCGAAACCTGTCCATTTTTTGCACAACATGGTGCTCCGGCTAATGCCAATACAAGGTTTACACCTACGGTTCTTAAAAAAGTGCTTTTCCCTCCCATATTAGAACCGGTAATCATAACAATATCTCCATGCCCCTCTGAGTGAAAATTATTACATACCCGATTATTTGAATCTATTAAAGGGTGCCCCAACGCATCAAAATGCACGTAGTTGTTTTCTTCTGTTATCTCTGGAAATATGTATGATGGGTTTGAAAAGCAAAAACCAGCAACACTATTTATTACTTCAAATTCACTGACTACTTCAGCCCATGATTTTAAAAACGCTTTATTCTTTGATTTCCATTTTTCCGTTCCAATAATCAGGTAAATATCCAATAGCAAGAAACTGTTTAATAGAGGGTACAAATAATTACCATTTATTGGCACCTTATTTACAGGTCTTTGATGTGAGAAGTCCAATATTCTGCAAAGCCTGGTAATTTCATTGTAAGCTGAATATTTGCCTTTTATTAGCTGTGATTGTAATTCGTACAATTTTTTTGACTTGAAACTTTCAATTTCAATTTTATTGATAAGCGCCCGGTAACCTCTTAAAGTGCTAAGATTCTCTGTTGAGGTTTTAACGATATCCTCAGCCAGAGGTTTTAACTTTCTCAATATCATATAGTTGATAAACAATACCAAAATCAGGAGAGATAAATAAATATACCCATCCGGTGATATCAGGTTATTCATAAAAAAGTAAAAGCTGAGTAATAATAGAACCGGAAGGATTATTGCGGCTGCAATATATATTCGCCAATATTTTAATAAAACGACAGGTGCATCAACCCAATCTAACAATTTATAATAATCACTTTTTTTATTCTGAAAGTGCATACCTGACGCCTGAAAATCCTGCCGCCAATCCAATTTTTGAGATAATTCTTTTATGGCTTTTTGCCTTTCGTTTATTTCATAATTAGGTGCAGGTTCCGACAGCCATTCTGATAAGAGAATCATGCCAGACTCTGTAGTTGTTCTGTTAAGCAATTGAAAAACTGAATGTTGTCCGAAAATATCTAAATCGGAAGAATAAGGGTGATTTTGATTAATAAACTTATGTCCGGCATCAAATTCTTCCAGATCACACTTTTCTCTTAGAATTTCAGATTCATTTATTTTTTTCAGGAATGATGTATGCTTTTTGAGGAAAGCTATTTTGTTATGATATTTGATTACAACACCAAAACATAATATTGATAGAGGGAAAACTATAAAAATGGGAGTAATTAAATTGATACTAAACAAGCTTATAAGAATGGCACCTGAAATAACAAAAATAAACAACCTAAAAAATGAAATACGATTTATTATCATACTCAGTTTAAGTAACCTGGCATCATACACTTTTATGCTATCTCTATAAATTTTCATTGTTTTTCAATTTTAAAAACCTTTGAATATTCAAATAGTGTGTTAGTTAACAGATTGGCGGTATGAAAAGTTGCTGGTTCCGGGTGTTTCAATTTCAAGTTACACAAAAGTTGAAGCGGGGTACAACCATTAATTATACTGTTATTTCGGCTATTATTTTTGTGTATTTTTTTCGCCTGGCATTTCTCTTAATTCGTAATTAGTGCTTCGTCCACCACTTGCTTCTTTTTGTAAAATATCTTTTCGTATCAAATCCTGAATGTCCCGAAGAGCGGTGTCCTGCGAACATTTATTAATCTTTCCCCATTTTGAGGTTGTTAACTTTCCGTCAAACCCATCAAGAAGTCTGTTAATTATTTTTTGTTGTCTATCATTGAAAATTGTGGTGGAATGCAATTTCCAGAATTCAGCTTTATGAAATATTTTCGATAAAGTTTCTTCTGTGGAGTCAATAGCATTTATTAAGCATTGCAAAAACCATAAAATCCATTCTGTGATGTCTGAATTTCCTTTTTGAGCTTTCTCAAGTTTTTCATAGTACTGTTTCCTGTCAACTCTAATTTGAGCAGACATACTGTAAAAACGTCTTATACTTTTATCTGAACGTGCCAGCATCATATCTGTAATAGCTCTGGCTATTCGTCCATTTCCGTCATCGAAAGGATGTATTGTTACAAACCATAAATGAGAAATTGCAGCTTTAAGAACCAAATCTATTTCATCCTCGTTCTCAAACCATTTTAGGAATTTTTGCATTTCATGTTCAATTCTGTCAGAACCTGGTGCTTGAAAATGAACTTCTTCTTTTCCCATAGGTCCTGACACAACTTGCATTGGACCTGTCGTATCTTTTCGCCAGTCAGCAACTGTAATTCTATAAAGATTACTCCAACCTGTAGGAAACAACGCAGCGTGCCAACCAAACAATCTATCTTTTGTTAAAGGTAAATCATTACGTTGCGTTGCATCAAGCATCATTTCAACTATTCCTTCAACATTGCGTTCTGATTCTACTGCCCCTGCTATATCAATTCCAAGACGTCTTGCAATTGAAGAACGGACTTGTTCTATTTCAAGATACTCCCCTTCAATTTCTGATGATTTTAAAACATCTAAAGTAAGCGTATTCAACACGGCTTCAATTTGTAAATCAAAGCCTAACGACTCCATTTTCCCAAGCAATCTACCTTGTATATTTCTTGCTTCACCAAGCCTAACCATTACTTTATGGTTATCCCATGTAAAGTTGGTCCAGTTTTCTTTTTCATGTATATAGTTTTTCATTCTCCGCAATTTATGCGACAAATATACATATTATTCTCCGCAAATAATGTTTTCTCCGCAAAATATGCCTGGATTATGGCAATTAATCTCCGCACTGGTGTTTTTTTTCTGACAGGCGGTAACGGTTACGTATATGGTTTTGTGGCGGTTTTGGAACACAAATCTTTCAACTTACACCGATGTTTGTTCATTGTTAAGTCGTTCATATTTAACACTATACCCGCCATAAACTATATGCGATGTTAGCACCTGAATTTCTTTAATTTCTTCCTTTCATAATTAATTCAATCGTATAGTCTAATGCTTTTTCAGTAGGCACTTCGTAATCGGGTATTGTCCCATGTGTGTTTTGGTCTGTTGCCCCACATTGATAGTATTTGTTATGAGAGATATTCAATTGAAGATTAGTATTTGGTAGTGATTGTTGGATAACCTCTCCAAAGCAAACAGCCATGCCACCTGACTCTTCTCCTACAACTTTCCCCATTTCAAAGTATTGAAAAGCCCAGGAAAAGCTTGCAGCAGATGAGTAAGTGTAATTATTAATCAACAAATATTTATTCCCGTAAAACCTTAAAGGGTTCTCTTTAAGCTTTTCAAGTTCGGATTCATTTCCAACTGTGCTAATACCAATAGGATATTGTTGCTTCATATTATATGCTTTTTCCTGAAAATCTATCTGTCTTCTACTTGTTTTAATTATTACTTTACCGAATTGAAGGAAATCTACTGGTGAAATATATTGAAATAAGGAGTCGCCAAGGACTGAAAAGCCACCTCCATTGTTTCGAATGTCAATTATCAGATCATTTATATTCAACTTGCTTATTAAAGTGAATGTTGAATCCATAAAAGTTTCCCAATGACCATCATCTAAAAAATAATTTAACTTTAAAATGGCAATACTACTGTCTGGTAGGATTGAAAGGGAAAAAAACCTGTTGTTTGATGGTGATTGTTGCACTGTTTTAGTTTCAAACCTCTTTTTATAAGAAATCCCTTCAATGTATTGTGTTTGTATTTGTCCATTATTCTCATACTTAATATCAAATGCTGTGTTGTTATACAGAAAATAAAATAATGAGGTAAAAGTATTAGGTAAATTTGCTGCCTTAAAAAAAGTTTTTTCTCCACTTATGTAATTATACATATCTGTCAAAATTGTTGCAATTGGTCTGTTGTTGATACTGATAATTTTTGACCCAATTGGAATGTTTGATTTTGAATTACTTAGGTCTTCTTGAATATATACAATAGAATCTCGCCAATCAACAGAAACAACAAATGGGAACAAATTAACACCTAATAATTTCAGGTCTTCACGAGGATAAGCTAATGAGGTGTGTCCATCGCCAATACTAACTACCAAGGGAGCAATTATTGTATAGAATTCAATTCGATTCATTGAATCCTTTATTTGAGATTTAGCATTCTCAAGATTCTTCTCAAATTCATCTTTTTGAATATTTGCAAACATATTGAGGTGTACATTTTGAATAATTGCATACAAACTATCTAAGTCCTCAGATAATTCGTGTTTAGTAAAAAGGTTCACTTGTGAATAAATCTGAGTTTGTAACCCAAAAAGTCCAATAAAAATCAAGATAATTTTCTTCATATTCGGCTCTTTTAATTTTGGTGCTAACTCTTTTATAACAACACAAACTTACCACTTTTCTTCTTTCCTTCTATCCTGGAAATCATCTCAGCTAAATCAGTCAAATAGCGACTCCTTCCGCACCAAAGGTGGTACCATTATGCAAAGGCAAAATGAGAGCGCTCTAAAAATAAACCCTAAACCGCCAAATTACTATCAGGTGGAAATCCTAAAGTCAAGTTTAACCTTATTTTGAAATTCAGGGATCGTAGAAAGCGCCTTTTTGAGCATATACACTTCAATATCAATCATATCCCTTGTGTTCAGGCTATTGGAATAAGGGAGTTTTTTCTCCAATAAATCAACCTGGTTCCTATACCTTAATTTCATTAGAAAATTATAGATAAACAGTACCTCATCTATGGTCGAGTTGCTTATAATGCGTTTCTCCTTTATAACTTCCAGTCGTTCCCGGGTGCTGGTAGCCAGAATCTTGTGCTGAAAAGCATAGGTTCTTGCAAGCATAATTATCGGTGCAAGGGCACTTTTTATATCAACAGCATCCGATAATTTATCTGACGAGAGCAAGTTTGATGAAAGCTGTTGCGACTTTGTATAATAGGTATTATGAGCCAGGTGATACAGAAAAGTTGGATACTCCTCAATGGCATGATTGATTGTATTTCTCAGGCTTATTGCCAGGGATTCGTCACCGTAGCAATTCCGGAAATCAAAGAAAATTGTTGCTTCCAGTAAACTTTGTGGTTCGGGAGTGGCAATCCAGTTAGCGAAGTATTTTTTCCATTCCGTTAAGGATAAACACCATTGCGGGTTTTGAGCCATTATATTTCCCTTACAATAACTATAGCCCATATAATCCAGGGCGTAACATATTTTTTCGCCAAGTTTCAAAAAATAGGCTCGTGTAAGGCTTTCCTTTTCTTTTGCAACGTCGGCATAAATGATTGCATTGTCCTGATCGGTAAACAATGTTTCTTCTTTCCGCCCCTCACTTCCCAGACAAATAAATGAAAAACCGCTTGGCGGCTCTCCCATCTCACTTATTGTAATTTCAATAATTCTTTTGATGGCTGCATCAGCAAACCCAGAAGTAATGGCAGTAAGGTTCTTAACAGACAATTCACTCTTAATTAGGGGCTTAATCAGTACTATTAGTTGACCATAAATTTGTTTGAATTCTTCGGGTGATTCGGCAATCTGAATTTTTGATATTAAGAATGAAAGTGATCGCGATATATCCTGCCGGATGGTCTCAACATCAAACATTCCAATTGTTTCACCATTGGTATTTTTTATGGGTAAATGTTGGATTTTGTGTTCTTCACATGTTTGCATGGCCTCAAAAACAGATGTATGCTCGGAGGCATAAATAACGGGCGAACTCATGATCAAATAAACCGGATTATCCAGTTTCAGATTGAGTTGAAGTATCCTTTTTTGAATATCTGTATTGGTAATTATACCAACAAAATCGTCGGTTTTGTTTGTCAGCAGCACATAATCCGTTTTTCTTCGGGCAATAAACTGTATTACCTCTTCAAGAGCAACTTCAGAACTAATTGATACCAACGGTTTGATATAGGTTCCAACGGCTTGTTCGATCTGGAACGCATTGGCTTTAAGAGAAGCTATTACTTCATTCGTAATTGCTTTTTCATTTTCAAGCAGGGTAATATCATCAATAATGCCATCGCAAATAATTCCATCATCAGCGGTGTTGTTCAAAACAATAAGCGAGATGGCAACCACGGAAAGCGACCCATCCTTCTTTTGAATTTTTAAAACCTTATTTTTAACGAAACCGTCTTCAACAAGTGAAGCCCTTACACTTTTCCTATCCTCGGAACTGGCAAGCAGGCCAAGAATATTTATTTCGGCTAACTCATCTAAATGATTAAATCCCAGTATTTTAATGGCTGTTTCATTGGCAAATATGATCTTACCCTTTTTATCAATATTGGCTTTGAAAAACCCGACATTCAGCGTACTGATTAATTGCTGATAATCCACCGAACTGAATCCCGGGTTTGCATCACCCGAAATGTCTTTTACAATAATTATATTTACATCCTTTCCATAAAAGACAGTAGTTGTGGATGTTACCAGTACTTCAATAAAGCCACCATTCTTCTTGTTCAGGTTTAATTCAAATTTGCCACCTTTGATCGTATTTCCGGAAAAAGCTTCAATGATATCGCTGTTGTTGTTTTTGCTAATGATCTCGTCTAGCGAAAGATCAACAAGCTCATTGGTATCGTAGCCCGTCATTTTGCTGATGATGGCATTGGCAAAACTAATTTTCCTGTCAATCAGCATAATCAGGCCTTCGGTGGCGGCTTCAACCAGCGTAAGGTATTTTTCCTTAGACTTTTGTAGCTCATCTTCGGCTTCTCTGCGCTTTCGTTCAATATTGAGGCTTTGCTTTATGATATAAAAAAGCAGGAAAGCAATTAAGATGGAGATGCCAACCGATATCCAAACCATTCTATTGGTCATTGCAGCAATTTCCTTCTTGGCATCTTCTATATAAATACCGGTGCCAATCACCCAGTTCCAGGGTTTAAATATCTTGACATACGACAACTTGGGAACGATGTGAAGTGAATCGTCCTTCCATTGCCACATATAGTCCACATAACCGTGCTCCGATTTTTTTACCGTTTCCACAAACTCAACAAACATCCGCTTTCCATGAGGATCCTGGAAGTTAGTTAAGTCTTTTCCGTTCAAATCGTTCCGATAAGGGTGAACAATCATCACAGGGGTCATATCGGTAATCCAGAAATAATCTTTGTTTTCTTCGCCATAGCGGAGGTATTGTATTCTCGAGATGGCAGTTTCCTGAGCTTCTTCGCGGGTTAATAATCCTTCCCTTTCATCGTTTTCATATTTCGACAAAATACTCCATGCAGAATTGGTCAGCTCTTTGATCATCTCCCGCTTCCCATTCATTATATTCTGCTGAAAGCGCGGAATAATAATTAAAAAAATAGTCAGAATAAACAACAGAATTGACAGGATAGTGGGAATTATAATTTTTAGATAGAACCTTTTCATGTCAAATACTGTAAGTATGAAACTTCTTTTGTTTCACAAAGTTAACTTAAAATACTAATTGGCAAAACACCCAATTCATACCCTTTATCAAAAGTGATGTTTTTTTCTAGTAAAATTTTTCTATTCTGGCGCCTGTTTTTATATGTAGATAATACCTCATAAAATACTTTTTAGCAATGTCATTTGATACAAAGCAGTATCTCCTATAAATTTGAATGGAGATTATATACTTAGCACTGGCCGGTATTTATAGCTTTTTCGCTTATAAATGATCTTATAGCACAACGTATCACGCAGAAGTTAAAAAACGAATTTTATTTTAATCTGTAATTAAGCATTTCCTTGCTCATGCCCAGTTATGTTCATGTGTCAGGCAAATCAAGGCTGCCATCTAAGGCAGGCTGATTTTTAAGGGCAAAGTGACGGATGAATTAGTGCTTGTATTATTTCCCCATCATACGATATAAGATTGTTTGTGGAGTAGATGTTGAGGTATGTCCTAAATCCTTACTTTTACAAAACAATATGCAACTCGACTACATTGATAAAATTAACGCATATGGCGACAATATCGTCAGGCTTTACGATTTTAACAGTGCCGAGGCTGACAAATTCATGAATATCGTCCATCAAACACTTGTTTTAAATAAAAAGCCCCTCGAACTTTCTACAATTGACTTTATAGTAGCCCGCAACTGCAAACTGACCCTTCGCATTTCGGCGGAAGATGAAGGAATTACCACCTCCGACAAACTGCAATTCTTTTGCGATCTGACCATTGCTGGCTATGAGCGAATAATTGAGCTGCTGGAACAATTTTGCAACAAAGAAACCAAGGGCTATCAGTTTCTTTACGATATTGACAGTCAGACTGATTTTTTGTTTTCGCCGGCTGGGACGTGGTAAAATAGGTTGAGATTGAGGTTAAGGTTGAGGGAATCGTGAAATTATTGATCGTAGTATCATTGAAGAATTATTCCTGACAAACTTTTAAGAGAAACAAGGAATTAAAAAATCTATTTTTACTATCAGGTATTTGCAAAAGTGATCTCAACATCAACCTCAACCTCAACCTCAACCTTAACCTTACCTTGTAAACGAATTTATTATTTTATTCAATTCATAGATAAGATCAGAATACTCACTGAAAAGTTTTTCCGTTATCAGTTCATCAAAATAACCAACTTTGCGGCCATATAAAAGGTGATTCTGGGTTTCGTATGACGATCCGCGGGCAATAATATAAAAATTGGCTTTATCCTTTTTTGTGCTTCGCCCAAATCCTTCTGCTATATTAGCGGAAACACTGTTTGACGAACGTCTGATCTGTGATGTCAAACCATAATCTTCTGATCTGGGCAGATTGGCCGTTATTTTGAATATCTCAATTGAAAGTTGATGTGCTTTTTGCCAAACAGGCATTTCAGTAAAACTTGTATACATATTTCTGAGATTAGATTATCAGGTAAAAATACAAATAATTAGATTCATTATATCAACCTTAACCTCAACCTTTACCTCAGCCTCAACCTCAACCTTAACCTTAACCTTATCTAAAATCCGGATCCATCTCCGGCGTTCTCAACCCGGCCACTTCATTGGCCACCAGTATAAAAACATTCCAGCACAAACCACGGGTTGATGTCCACCATGAGTCCGTTGTTTCCCACTTGGTAGGAATGAATTCTTTGCTGAAAGGCCAGTCAGGATTCAGGTAAATTTCGGCCCATACCCTGTTTTCCATCCGTGGAATAGCAGGTTCCCAACCATGTTTTAAACCGGTGACATAGGCACAATACTCAGCCCTGAACCAACTGCCACCATTGTAATATACGCCATCGCGCTGTCCGTTGGCATAATTGTTCTTCCCGAATTCTTCGAAAGGCTGATAAACATCATCCATGTAAGCATAGCCTTTAGCATCCCGGGTTAACCGGACACAAATGGGCGCTGTTGTGCCAAGTTCAGGGTGGGGTGAACCGGCAACCTGATTCAGGACAGGTATCTGATCCAGGTGGTTCTTCACCATTTCATCAGTTAAAATAGGCTGGTTAAACAGCCACAAAGAAAAGAACTCAGGCTCCAGATCGGTAAGTGAAATAATATCAGGATAATTCCGATCGAATAAGAGGTGCTTCCTTTCTACATCATAAAAGTTGCGGTATTCCTCCTCTGCTTTTTGGATGTACGCTGCTGAAACATCGAAACCCAATTCCTGTATGGTTCGCAAAGCAATGGCCAGCATGCCCTGATTAACCGCCAGCCGGTCGGTTTTTGGATTAAAATCCACAATGTCCACCTGACTCAGCGAAAAGTGGGATTTGCACTTTCCATCTCGGTCTGCATCAAATTCGTTCAATACATAATCCACGGCTTTCTGAATTTTATCCTGAGGAGGATCAACGCCAAACCGTCTTTTGTTCAACATGGCCCAAATCAGCCATTGTATGGTGGCTTCGTTGTCCTTGGCTTCCACCGATCCCATCAGGGGCGTGATAATGGTGCCAATGCTGCCCTGCGGAGTCTGGGTTTTGCCCCACTGTTCCCAAATTTCAAGATTCAGCGCTTTATTGTAAGTGGCTACCGTTGCAAAGAACGAATCCCGGTTGTACATGTCCGGGGCATAATTCATGTTGGGCACGTTAAAGGGCGTAAAATCCCTGGTATCGGTAATCCAGGTGAGCATGTTGAAATTGGCATACAGCATTTTCTCAATCAGCGAACCCTGAAAACCCTTTCCTTCGGCAAGGCGCGATTGTGAGGAAATCATAAATTGCTGCTGCGACTGCCAGGGCTCAACAAAAATATAGGTAGTTTTTGTTACTTTTTCGCCTAAGGGAAGTAGGTTATAAGGCTCCTGTTGTGGCTGATGTTCAATAAATTGCAGGTTTTTGATCAGGAGTTTACAATCTTTTCCTGATTGCGTACCTATAAACATGGAAACGCTATCATGCCCAATGTATGGAATGAGAATGCTTCCCTTAAACTGTGTCCACTCCTCTTCTTTCACAGGAAACTGGTCAATGTATTTGACGCCATACTCCAATTCAAGGGTCTTTTTGCCGTTTTTCACCCTGAAAAGTTTTACGGCCACCGGCGTATTTCCCTTGCACCAGAATGAAATGGTGTAAACCTTTTGATCCTTAAAAGGTGCAATAAATTCAATCCCGGCACGGCCTCCCGACTGGCCGTAAATGGAGAACAGATTATCCGTTTTCTCAACTTTGGCATTGCCTTGTACTTCATAACTGACTGGCATTTTCAGGACAGTTTCTGAACCGGCATCCAGGTTGAGCATCTCGCCGAAGGTTTGACGTATGTAATGGTTGTTTTTTGCTTGTTCATCAGGTGTGGCAACGGAAAAAAGATTCACATCGGCCAAACGGCGTATGCCTACAAAACCACCTCCGCGTCCGCTAAACCGGCGACGGGTATTGCGCGTGAACTGGTTTTTGTAACCGGCATCGGTCAGAAAACCAACAACATCATTTTGTGGCGTAATAAAACCCACGGCAGGAAATATTTCATGTACAAATCCTCCGGGGAAAACTTCATATTCAAAACTTACATATTTTTTTGGCGTTTCAGCAGGACGGGCCGTTTGTTGCAAAATATAATACATGCCTGGCATGGATGGCTGAAACAGCTCAACGGTCTTTTTCAGGAGGTGATCATTGATTACTTCATAGGTAACAGAAGTACTTAAATTTGCATCAAATTCAGGAAGATACAGGTCTCTGGAAAGGGTAATTTTTTCTTCATCGCCACTATACTTTTCGCCAGTCCAGTGCGGTAAATCGGCGGTGGTGCTCAGGTCGAGGTTTGACAATTGCAGCGAAAATTCTTCGGTATTGTTTAACAGTAAGTTTCCTCTGCGATAAACACCCACAGTATAACCATCCTGGTCATTCCCCAGAGCTTTCAGCGATAGCGTTTGGGCAGAAAGTGAATTTGTAGTAAACACTAATACTACAAAAAATGAAAATGAGCGGAATGAAGTTAAGGGATTATTCATTTTTTCAGGATTAAGAAAAACAAAAATTTAAGTAAAAGGATACAAATAATATCGCTACTCATTTTACTGACTATTGCCTGCTAACAAGGGGTTGCAACCCCTTGTTAGAGATGAAATACGACAATATTTTCTTTCACAACCCCAGACTGTTCTTCATATAGGCAATGGCTACCCAACCTACCCCAAAAACATGGTGGTGTTAATGGCAATTATTTTATCCTCAAAAACTTTTGTGTCGCGGTCATTGGATAGTAAAAATGCTTTTTTTAGTGGTTTGTTAAGCACGTCTTCAAGTCCTAGCAAATTTCTGGCGTCATAGGCAGTAACACGTTCCGATTTTTTTATTTCAAAAGCCAGATAGTGATCGGGCATTTCAATCAACAAATCCACCTCTTTACCATCGTACGTTCGTAAATGATAAGTTTGTACCTGAGCACTGATGGTAGCAATTTGCTTGTGAATTTCTGCGATTACCAGGCTCTCAAACTCACTCCCAGTTATACCGCCTTTCTTTTGCAGCACAGCTTGCAGCACTCCATTGTCCATATAATGGATTTTAGGCATTTTAGATAATCTCTTCCCCGGATTTTTTGACCAGGCTCGCAAGACGATTGCCTGGTAACTTAATTCAAAATACTGAATGTAGCGTTGAACAGTTTTTGAAGTTATTCCCAATTGGTTGGCTATCGCCGCGGCATTTATAAGGCTGGCCGTGTTTTCAGCGAGGTAGCGTTGCAATTTTACAAAAGGTTCCAAATCGCGAAATGAGGCCAAATCCCGAATGTCGCGTTCAAGATAGGTGTGAACATAGTTTTGCAGCCAAACGTATTTTTCTTCCGGGTCCATTTCCTCATCCGAAACGGCTGGATATGCCCCAAACGCAAGGTAGTGGTCCCAGGCTTTCTGTTTTTCTGCCATCTTTTTATCCAATAGAAATGACGGTAAAAATTCTCCCTCATGATTCTGCAAAATCTTCTGGAATAAGGTATCCTCCACCGGATCATTCCATGAATTTGTGCGTAACTCGGGTAAAGTCAGTGGACAAAATTCAATGATGATGCACCTTCCGGCCAGACTTTCTTTTACCTTCTCAAGCAACAATAACTGGCTGGACCCCAATAGGAAGTATTTGGGTTCTTCCCATTGGTCATAAACCGACTTTATGCTTTCAATAAGACCTGGCTCCTTTTGAACTTCATCAAGTATAGCCGTTGGATAAAGTACATTCCACTGGGAAGCGCTAAGTTGTGAATATCTTTCACGCATTATCGGATCTTCTATTGAAATATATTCGTAATCGGGAAATAAATGACGTATCAATGTGGTTTTGCCGGTTTGCCGGGCTCCGGTCAAAATGATAATTCGCCCGATTTTCCATGCGTGGCGTTGAACAATTAAATCCGAAATTTTTCTGTTTTTCATCTCCTTTTGGTTAGTATTCCCATTACAAAAATACATAATTATATGAAAAACAAACTTTCTATTCCAATATTTACGCCAATTATTGGAATGATATTCCAAATATTACGCTAAAAAAGGGAATTTGCTATGTTTCTTATTTGGTCAGTCGGGCAGGCTTCAAATCATAAATGCCGAAAGTAGGAACGTTGATTCGGGACTCAAATCCAGCTAAAGGCGGACAGGCTTCAAATCGTTGAATCTTTACCTTACCAATATCTTCCGGTTCACAACCTTTCCATTACCCAACGCTATGCTCAGCAAATATAATCCAGGTACAATTTGCGGAACGACAACGCTTATCCTGTCATCTTCCTTATTAAAATGACTAACAGCCACTTGCCTGCCATCAACCGCTGTCAATATAAGGCCGGCAATCTCTTCATTGTTGGTAAATTCAATCACAAATTCCCCGTTGGAGGGATTTGGGTATATACGCGCCACCAAATCATTTTCATCTATCCCGTAAGGTGTCGCCCATTGATTTTTCAACTGCTCAATCTGCGGAATGGGAATTTCCCTGTCCCACAATTTTACCTCGTCCACACTTCCGCGAAGGGCATACAGCGTCTCCACATTGTCCATTCGGCCGATGGTGAGGGGCTTGGTGGAGGGCTGAATTTTACCGGAAAATGCCTTGAAGGAATCCAGCATTCCATCCACATACAATTCCATGGAATAGCCGGAGTAAAGCACGGTTACGTGATAATACCGGTTGAGTTCAATGGGCGCGGAGCCATCCAGATCGGCCACGCCGGTATTGGTTTTTACCGTCCAGCGGAGATAACCTTCGGGTGTTATGGAGAGTTTATAGCGCTGTTGCCACGATCCATGCGAAATAATAAACCTTTCTGATCCAAACTGCTCACATTTTACCCAGCAACTCAGACTTACCGCATCTGGGAAGTTAAGTCCCGGGTCATTTGCGGTATAAATAATGTTCGTTCCGCTGGTGAAGCGGTAGGCAGTTGAAGGTTTTCCACGGGCATCTTCGGTTTTGGTGGCTCCGACAACGGTGGCATGGAAGCGGTTGGACGCGGCATTCTGGTTATCGGTGTCAAAAGGATAGTAAATGAGGGGACTTTGGTCCGCAAGGGTCGTATCTTTCACCAGTGCTCCTGTAGATGCTTCTGCTGAAAACATATCCTGATTGGTGACGACCACCAAAATTTCAGCCACTACCGGATCATTTGGTGCCTGCCAGCTTATGGTATTGCCCGATGGCTGCGAAAGTGTGCCGGAAGAAGCACTCCATGTAAAAGTGAGGGTTTCGCCCGGCACAGGCTCCACCATAGCGGTAAACGTGTTGAAATTGCCTGTGGCTGTGTAAGGTGAGGTAGCTTGTATTCCGTTAAGTACCGGAGGTAAAGGAATGCGGTCAACCACCTCAAGGTGAATAGTATCCGAAGCGATTTGCCCATTTGCCGAAACACTACACCTTAAAACCAAAGGGCCTGGCATCTCAGGAGCAGAAAAGTTTGCCGGCGAACCAGTTTCACCGCTTACAAGTTCATCATTCAGAAACCATGCATATTGAACGGTGCTTCCTTCCGGCACATTGCCCGGCTCACACCACGCAGTGAATTCCGTATTAACAAGGATAGTCCTTTCTTCAACAGAAAGGGCTTTGATCCGCAAATTTTCCGAATAATCGTACTGATAATGATAATCAAGCACATCGTCACCAATGTACAATTTGCCATCGAGGGCTTCGGGTTCCTGTCCCGTTTCATAAAGCCTTATGAGCCTTACTTCTCCCGAAGGGACATTTATTTGAATGGAACCCGAAGCCTCCGGAAACAATATGGTTTCAGTGATGGACTCATACACCCCAAAACTCCCCGGGGATAAGGTTAAGGTTACCAGTTTTTCTGATGTTGTAGGATTGAAATACATCCATGAACTGAATGTATTGTCACCATAAAAATCTGTTTGATTGAGGTCAATCTGCAGGATTTCAGGTACGTTGGTCTGATTGACCACCGCTGCTAAATATCCGACACTTGAGCCACTGTAGAGCGACAAATTCGTTTCAGCCCAGCCTCCTCTGATGGCATCACCGGTAGCAAAGGGTGATTTGCCCAGCCAGACTTCTTTCATGGATTCATAGGGAATGCAGGCCGTGGGGTCGTTGGCCGAAGCCCAGGCATATGAATCCTGAAGGTTCTCCGGAAGGGCATTCCAGTAAAACAGGCGGCTGGCATTGGTGACATTTAATATCCATTTGGCAATGGCTTTTGCGTAACGCTTGTCATATTTCGGCAGGGGTGCCAGAGCGGCAGCCTGTTGAAATCCATTCATGATGAAGGCATAATCGTTGCCTCCATCGTTGGCTTCGCCAATAAGGCCCGAAACATCGTAACCATTCCAGTTGCCCACAATGGAACCCCATTCGCGCAAAGCGCCGCGGTCAAAGCACCAGTCGAGCAGTTTTTGTATAGGGTAATTTGTACCTTCTACGGCATTCATGCGGGCAGCGGCAAGCGTACCATAGGGCAATTGAAGTTCATAGGAAGGATTTGTTTCAAAATCAGCCAGAAAGTCCATGGACAATTGCGCCCCTTCCATGTATTTTCGGTTTCCGGTTTCCAGATATGCATTGTAAAGCAACCAGGCAATGCTGCCCGCCGATTCAGGCTCAGGCACACCGGTTGTGAGTGGCTCGCCCGTGGCCAGATTAAAAGCGCGGTAATTCATGTAAGGCACTTCCCAGGGTGTGGTGCTGCCGCCCAATTGATTCACCGCCCAGAGCCAGCGATCAGCCACGGTGGTGAACTGTTCTTCGAATTCAGGTGCAGCATCAGGATAAAGGGATTTGAGTTGATAAAAATAGAGGTTGGGCATCAAATCGTACCACCAGTCGTTGCCCGAGGTGGTTGAATAGTTGTTCAGGTAAACATTCTGCCCGTTTTTCAGGTTGAAAAAGTCTTTGGTCATGGCTACCCAATTCTTGCCGTTTTGATTGCTTTTGTCAATGCCCGCCAGCGATGCACCAACAACTGCGGGCATTATATTGATGGCTTCGGCCTGATTCAGGTGGCCATTGGCACCCACATAGGAGTCGAGAAAAAGCGGGGTATTGTTCGGATAATTGAACTGACCAGTTGTACCGAGGCGTGACAAGGGCAAATATTGCCCGGTTTTATCCAGATCAAATACAAAATTGTCGTAATCCACCGCCACGGCGTTCCAATCCCTGATTTGAAAAGGTGTGGGTAAATCGGGCATCATTGCAACCCGCGGAATGGTCAATTGACCGGTTTGGGCAGCAACCTGCAATGCAGCCAGTATCAGGATCAAAAATAAGAGTGTATATTTTTTCATGGTTGATGTTTTATGCAGTGAATTATTGTTGTCCGGTTAAAAGCAAGAGATTACCTTCGGTGAGCTCACCGCCTCAGGCGGTTCGGTTCTTCGCTACGCTTCCAATGCCAGTTTTTGTATGTGCCTGATTATCAGAATGTGCTGGCGCGCGTTTCCTAACGCGTGCCGAAGTACTATTTTCAATTTGTCATCTAAGCTTTAAGGTTATATTTGCCGAACCTGATATCTCAGAATTACAGTTACTTACGTTATGTTAGGCACTGAATATGCTAATGCCTGTAAATTAAAAAATCGTTGGTTTTTAATTCCTTACTACCCATAAGTATATGGGCATCTGCCGGAATTTCGATATTTGTCTCCTTGCCAAAATTGATAATTACCGTAACTTTTTCGTTCTTATATACCCTGGTAAATTCAATCCTGTCCTGCTCCATCCTGAGTTCTTCATACTCGCCATATTGCAGTACTTTTTCACTGTTTCGCAAAGCAATCAGTTGTTTGTAAACATTCAGCATTGAATTTTCCTGATGAAGAGCTTGCTGAACATTGATATTCCTGTAGTTTTCATTGATTTTTATCCATGAAGTATCCGATGAAAACCCGGCATAGCTGCTGCTGTCCCACTGCATGGGGCTGCGCGACTTGTCCCGGTTGTGCGCATTACCTTCGACCAGGGCTTCGGCAGGGGTTTTACCTTCTTTCAGCGCAAGTTTGTATTGGGTTCTTCCCTGAATGTCAACAATTTCATCGTAGGCATTCGCTTCAATATTGCTCATTCCGATTTCTTCACCATAATAGATAAACGGAATTCCCCTGGCAGTAAGCATCAGTGCAGCCAGGGCTTTGACCCTTGCGGGATTTCCATCGGCCAGGCGGTCCATCAGTCGGGGCATATCGTGGCTGCCAAAAAACAGCGTGGGAAAGCCGGGCATTTTCGCTTCCATGCTTTGCAGCTCTGCAAAAATCCGTTCAACAGAAAATTCAGGGATGCTGCCAAAGTTGAAGTTAAAAACCACATCCATCAGATCCGGAGACTGGTATTCGCGAAGAATATTTATTTTATCGCTACCAATTTCGCCCACCACAAACCTGTCATTATACGCATTTACGGTGGATTTTATCCCACTCATGGCATGTTTCACTCCCGCTTGGTCAATGTCATAGAGATGTTCCTGTTTTCCATCTATTACAGGATTATCCCGGGTCACACCATCGGTGGTCAGAAAATTAATGACATCGAACCTAAAGCCATCCATCCCCAGGTCGAGCCAATAGCGGATTACCTGATTAATTTCTTCTGCTACTTTCGGGTTCGACCAGTTGAGGTCGGCCATACGGACATCAAATTTATGATAGTAGTATTGTTGCGTTGTGGAATCATACGCCCAGCCACTTCCCCCGAAAAACGATTCCCAGTTGTTGGGCTTATCACGCCAAATGTAGTAATCCCGGTAAGGATTGTCTCTTGATTTTCGTGATTCCCTGAACCAATCGGCATCCGTTGAAGTATGGTTTACCACCAGATCCATAATTACTTTTATATCGCGTTTGTGTGCTTCATCCAGAAACGTTTTCAGGTCTTCCAGATTCCCATAAGTAGAATCAATTTCATAATAGCTTGCCACATCATATCCATTGTCCACCCTGGGGGATTTCATAAAAGGTGTAAGCCATATTCCTTTAATTCCCAGATCGTGCAGATAATCCAGCCTCTCTATCATTCCTGCAAAATCGCTTAAACCATTTCCATCGCTATCCTGAAATGAAGGCATATAAATCTGGTAAAAAACGGTTTCCTTGGGCCATTGCGTTTCCTGTGAAAATGCAGCAAACGAACAGAGAATGAGTAAATAGCTGAGGATACTGCGTAGCATTTGGTGGTGTTGTTGAATGGTTTTTTGTTTCAGAAAATAATTTTCTGATCTGTCGCTGGCGCGCGTTTCCTAACGCGTGCCCAGTTCTTTTCATTTAATTATTTAAAATGCCTTAAAGTTCCAATTCTGCCACTAACGCAAATATCATTTGTGTATGTTTGATGCACGCGTTAGGAAACGCGCGCAAGCACATTTTTTATCGCTGGCAAAGCCAGCACATCCTTTACATGAAGCATATCAAACCACAAAAAACCTTTGTGCATCTTCGTGTCTTAGTGTCACTTCGAGTGGTTCGACGAAAAGCTCACCAACCAAACCTCAGTGCATCGCTTTGTGGCAAAATAGCCTTGCAGCAAAAAACAAAAGATAAAAAGGGCGGCTCAACCTTCCGCCAACCACTATCCGGAATTATTGAGCCAGCCCCTATTGATCACACACTTGCAATCAAACCAACCAATTAAGGTTTTTCGTCGTTATGCAATTTAGACACCTGTCCATCGGTCAGGGCGATGTTGTATATTTTCAGTTCGTCAATGGCACCTTTGAAAGAAGCTACATTTGCAGTGTTTATCCAATCAAAGTTACCTGGTTTATCAGCTATTTCGGCATCTGTTGCAAAAGAGCCGATTAAAAATGGCTGAGGAGTATAAGTATTTGCTCCATCAACAAAAGAAAGGGTCTGAGTCAATGGACCTACTCCATCTTCTTCGGTATAGGTACGGACATTCACACCATCAATGTAAAAAGACATTGTTTTGGTCGCACTATTAAGTGAAACTACAACATGAGTCCATACATTAGGTGTAACTATGCCTGCATCCGCATCCAAATCTTTAGCACTATTAGCATCAATCCGTTCGGTAAAAAGAGGTTTATCTGCTAATTGGGTTTGGAATTTATATCCCCACCAGTAGTTTTGTGAAACGATGCAATTGTTTTCCCAACCTTGTACTTCATTTTTAATCCAGGCAGAGATGGTAATACTGGCAGGCAGAAAACCTGGTGAATAGGGCACCTGTAGGTGTGCTCCCTTATCCAAATGGATAGCTTTCCCTTTAACACCATCAATCCAGGTAGGCATCTGTGCATCAGTACCTAATAAAGCAGTCCATCCTTTCGAAAAGGTAGCTACTTGTTTAGCTGTGGAGAAGGATGTGGCTGTTGTTCCTGTTCCTTCATCGAAATTCCAGCCAGCAACAAGATATAAATCATTGTCAATAAATCCATAAGCCTGTGAATCAAAAGTGTTCATGGCTTCGGTCAACTGGGTTTCCAGATTGTCAATCTGTATTTGCGTAAGCGGTGTTGCAGCAGTGGTTTTTACTGTTGCCAGCGTTGAGTTAAATGCATCAATGGCCGCTTGCGGATAGTCCGCTGTAGTAGCAGAGCTTACAAGCGCTTCGGCCTGGGCAATCAGCGCATTTAATTCTGTTTTGTCTCCTTCAACGATTCCATCATCGTCATCGTCATTACAGGAGCTCATAATCATTGCCGTGCTTATAAAAAGCATCAACAACAGTGTTTTCCATTTCATTAGGTTTTTCGTTTTCATAACATTTTGGTTTTTAGTTGGTGATTGATTAAAAGATTTGAAAATTTGAAAATTTGATCCCGAATCGTCGTTCCTCCTCTCGGGATTTGAGGTTGAGGTTAAGGTTAAGGTTGAGGTTGAGTTCTTGCTTAACCTCAACCTTAGCCTCGGTTGCTGAGCGTAGCCGAAGCATAACCTTTTTTAGCCTTAGCTTTAAAGATACAAAATATTTCTCCATCAATTACACTCCTTTCGTTTAATTGTCCTTTTCCGCGTTCCTTGCGTCCCGATAGCTACCGGGATTGCGTGAGATTTGAGGTTGAGGTCTTGTTTAACCTTAACCTTTCTTTTACGGTAAAGCCTGATTGGCATCAATTTCGGCTTGAGGAATGGGCTGATAGCGATTGGATTCGTAGTTGAAATCCTGTCCAAGTGCGGCTTCGGCAACTGCTTTTCCCCAGCGCATCAGGTCAAAATACCGGTGAAATTCCTGTGCCAGCTCCACCCGGCGCTCATGGTGAATAATGGTGCGAAGTTCATTGGCGTTTGTAGTGATAACATTTGTAAGCAAATCAGCGGGAAGTGTACCCTGAAAGCTTGCACGGGCACGCGCCCTCACCTTATTCAAATTGGCCAGCGCCGAATCGGCCTTTCCGGTTTCGTTAAAGGCTTCGGCTTTCATCAGCAATACATCGGCATAACGCAGATAAATGTAGTTCAGGTCACCATCACCCTTGAGCGATGAAGAAATTTCGGATAACGGCTGCTGGTGCTTTTTGGTTAGGAAACCGGTAGGCGACCATGAAGCATTGAACGGCTCCCCGTTGAGCCAGGGTTGACCATCGCGGCCAATCGAAGCATCTAACCTCGGGTCTGCTTCACCGGTGGTACTCGTTTCAAATGCATTGACCAAATCCTGGGTAGGTGCATTAAAATAGTACCCGCCTTCGGTTGGAGGTGCAAACCACTGGTTCAAGGCACTTCCCGTGAAGGGATCCTGATTGGTAAGGTGTTGAATTTCAAAGATGGACTCCTTGTTGTTTTCAAATTCAAGCTTGAAAAGATCGGCATAATGGGGCAATAGTCCATATTCACCAAGGTTTTCCACCTGGTGAAAATAGTTGATGGCCTCTGACCATTTTTGCTGATACAGGCTCACTTTGCCAAGCATGGCAAGGGCGCCACCTTTGGTTATACGGCCAATATCGCCACCGGTATAGGAAGGTGGAAGCACCATAGCGGCATCGGTCAAATCTTTTTCAATCTGCTGATAGATGGCCGAAATTTCACTCAACGGCACATGAATGGCATCCTGCGTAAGCTGTGGTAGAAGTTTAAGCGGAACCCTGCCGAAGATATTCACCAAATTAAAGTAATTGTACGCCCTGATAAATTTGGCTTCCCCTACAATGCGGTTGCGCAGGCTTTCGTCCATCTCTACTGCCGGCACACTGGTAATCACGTTATTGGTGCGGGCAATATTCTCATAAGCAAACGCCCAGTAATTGCTGATGATACCATTGTTGGCATCGGCGTTGAATTCATCAATGTAGGTTATTTCAGCCTGGTCGCCGGGATTACCCCCTTTTACGGCATCGTTGGAAGCAATGTCGCCAAATACCCACAGGGCATTGTCGAACCTGCTAAAAGCCAGTCCATTATATGCACCGTTTACTGCCTGCAAAGCCTGACTTTCATTTTTATAGAAGGTGGAAGAAGAAAAGTCACCTTTCAGGTCTTCGGTCAGGAAATCGGTGCAGCCGCCTGCAATCAACAGTAGCAGGGCAAGCAGAACACTTCCGCTTATGCGCAAGCCTTTAAAGGATAAAAAGGCTTTATGTTTGATGTTTGATGTTATGTTTTTCATAGCCTGTCGCGATTAAAAGGTGATGTCAATTCCAAGCATAAATGTCATGGCCGAAGGATAAGTTCCCCAGTCAATACCGTTGGCGCGTTCGCCCTCCTCTTTCGAGTTGTCGCTCACCGTCATTTCAGGGTCAAGCCCCGGATATTTCGTAAAGGTGAGCAAGTTGGTTCCCGAAAGGTAAACACGGGCTGTTGAAATTCCTGCCATATCCAGCACCTTAGTGGGAATGGTGTAACCAATCTGCAGGTTTTTCAGTCGGATGTAGGAACCGTCTTCGAGAAAGCGCGACGAAGGCCTGGCGTTATTCGATTTGGATGTCCATGAAGGCCTCGGCTGGGTGTTAGAAGTACCCTCGCCGGTCCAGCGTTCGTCAAAATAGCGCTGTGTAACCGCAAATCCGCGATAAAAACCTTCGATGTCCTGATTTATCTGAACATAAATTTTATTGCCATACGATCCCTGAAAGAACATGCTCAGGTCAAAACTTTTGTAATTGGCATTAAAATTCATACCAGCCATAAGTTTGGGAATAGCGCTTCCCAAATGGACCCTGTCCTCGTTGTCGATAAATCCATCACTATTCTGGTCTTTGTATTTAACGTCTCCCGGGTGTATATTGTTCCCCTGGAAAGCCGAAAGCAGAATATCGGTCTGGTTTTGAAAAATGCCTTCCATTTCGAGCATGTAGAATGAACCAATGGGCTCACCAACTTCTGTTTTTGTGGCATAAATTCCGGTTTCAACCCTTCCTCCGGTGAGCGGGGCATCCAGTTCAAGCACTTCATTACGCAGCAATGTAACATTTCCGCCAATGGAGTAACCCCAGTCTTTTTTATCATGGCGATAAAGGGCCTCCAGCTCAATACCAGTGTTCAGTACCGATCCGCTGTTGATCCAGGCGGCTTCAGCATAACCTACCGATGGTGGCAGCGGCTCTTTCACCAACATGTCCTCGGTTACTTTGTAAAAATAGTCAACAGAAAATGACAGTGCGCCTTTCCAAAGTTCAGCATCCACACCTCCATTGTATTGATAACTGGTTTCCCATTTCAGATTTTCATTGCCAAGGGCTGTTTGTGCATAACCGCTATTGGAAATTCCACCGAAAGGGTAGTTATAATAGGGCGAAATACGATCGCTGTATGCATACAGATTTACTTCCTGGTTTCCGATGGCACCATACCCCGCCCTGAGTTTCAGGTTTTCGAGCCATTGTACATCGTTGAGGAAACTTTCCTGTTTCATTATCCAGCCTGCTGAAACGGAATAAAAAGTACCCCATTGGTTTTCGGTGGTGAAACGGGAAGAACCATCACGGCGCAGTGTTCCTGAGATGTAATATTTGCCTTTGTAGTCATAATTTGCCCTTCCAAAGAAAGAAGCAAGGGTGGAGGCAAATTCGCTTTGTGTAGTAAGCTTATTGCCCAGCCCGTTTCCTATGTATATCAGTTCATCCTGCTCAATAGGAAAATCAGCATCGTTGGCATACAGGCCTTTCCCCTGATTTTTGATGGCCTCGAAGCCGAGCAGGGCAGAGAAGGTATGGTCTTCGCCAAAAGTATTTTCATAATTCAGCAGGTTGTTCACCGTCCAGTTGGAAACGCGCTCGTTGGCGATGTTCAGGCTGTTGACGGCATTAATGCGGTCGAAAGTTCCCCAGGTAGGATTGAAACGGCGGCTGTTGCTGTTGCGGTAATCCATGCCGAGGTTGGTGGTAAACTTCAGTTTTTCCGTAATTTTTGCTACAAACCAGGCTTTACCCAAATAACTATCATCGCGGCGGTTGTTGTCAATATAGTCGGCCATTCCGATAGGATTGTAACCATCGCCCAGGAAGGAGTCGTATATCTGTGCACCAAAATATTCGGCAGGGCGATCCACATAACGACCATCATCGAATTTAACAGGAATGGCCGGATTACGGAAAAAAGCATAACGTACTACGCTACCGCCATTGCCCCCGGCACCATCGCCAGAGCTGCCAATCATATCGGTACTCGACATGCCGGCCAGCATGCTCATCCCTGCATCAAGCCATTTGGTGGCCTCGGTGCTTACATTAAGCCTGACGGTTCCACGGGTATAGCCGGTATTTTTGATGATGCCTTTCTGGTCGTAAAGAGAGGTGGAAAGCAAGAAGGTGGATTTTTCGGTGCCGCCCGATACTGAAACCTCATGGGAGTTTACCGGTGCAGTGCGCAAAAGTTCATCCATATAATTGACATCGGCAAACCCTTCGGCATCTTCAGGGGTAATCAATCTTCGCTGAAGTGTAGGCGGCAGGAAAGCGTTGTCGTTGGTAGCTGCTTCGTTATAAACGGTAATATAATCGGCAGTGTTCACCATTTTGGTGAGGCGGGTGGCCTGCTGGAAACCGGTCTGGCCACGATAGGTAATTTTGGTTTTTCCTTTTGTGCCTTTTTTTGTGGTAATCAACACAACACCGTTGTTGGCACGTGAACCGTAAATGGCTGCTGCCGAGGCATCTTTCAGCACTGTCGTGTTTTCTATGTCGTTGGGCGACAATATCTTCAAAGCATCAGCTGTTGCGATACCATCTACAATATACAGCGGGCTGTTGCTGGAGCTGATGGAACCTGCCCCACGGATACGCACCGACACTCCTTCTCCCGGAGCACCTGTATTCTGGGTAACCTGCACTCCGGCCACTCGGCCCTGCAGTGCCTGATCAACACCGGCTACAGGCATACGCGTCAGTTCGGTATTGTCAACTTTTGATACGGCACCCAGCACATTGCGTTTTTTGGTCGTACCATAACCAATCACCACCAGTTCATCCAACATGGTCTGCTTTGCCTCTAATTGTATATCGATGGTGTTGCGTGCACCGGGCACTACTTCCTGATCAGCATAACCAACGTAAGAAAACAATACCACAGAGGTGGCGGTGAGTCCATCCGAGGTCAGCACATAATGCCCGTTAATATCGGTGATAGTACCAATGGTGGTCCCTTTTATCTGAACAGTTACACCGATGAGTGTTTCACCGGATTTGGCATCGGTAACCGTGCCTTCGATGGTCCGCTGCGCAAACAGAGCCCCTGAGACCGAAAGCATCATCACAAGAAACAGTAGTTTTTTCATCATCATGGTATTGTGATTTTATTTTCTGTGAATGTTATTAATTGTAAGCCACTACCGATTTCCCGGCAGTAAGTTTCTTGCCATCAGAAGTCAACCGGGTACCGGCAGGCAGTTCCACCACCAAAACCGCTTTTCCGGCAGGAATCTGAATACTGATATTTCCGCTTCCGGCTTTAGCCAAATAAGTCTTTGTCAACACATTAAACAAATCAACAGGTGTTTTGGTGCTATAAGTCACCGTTTTATCTTCCCCGTAAGGATTGTAATACAGGTAAACCGGGAAGGGATTTTCGGCATAAAAGTCCGTGGCATTGCAATCGAGAGCCAGAATACCTTCCACATCCGTGGGACGCACTATGGCGCCGAAAACCCCGGCAATAGAAGTGCTGTAGAGGCTAAACATAGTTTCTTCCGGCTGACCTTCCACCCACTTAGGTCCGTCGCCTAATGAGACAGGCGAAACGCCTACCAGCTCAGGCTTTCCAAAATCATCTGTTTTACGAACGCCTTCATAGCCAATGATACCCTGGGTGAGGTTTTTCTTTTCGGGCAACCACTGATGGACATTATCCACCTCGTCGGGATAGAACAAACGGCTGGCATTTACTGCATTCAGCATAAATTTTCCAATGGCTTCGGCATATTGGGGCTCATATTTTACCATGGGTACCAAAGGCCAGGCCAAAGCGACCGAATTCATGAAAAAGGCGTATCCGCCGCCATCGGTGATACTTCCCTGCAGTCCCGAAACATCAAAATCGCCCCACTTGTCCGCAATCACGCCCCAGCCATAACGAGCCTCTTTCGACTGGCAGCCGTCAAAGGTATGGTTCAGCAGTTTGGTTACGTCATAATTGGTTCCCTGCTCGGCATTGAGGCGGGCAGCAGTGTAGGCGCCAAAAGGTAGTAGTATTTCGTAAAAACGGCTTTCTTTCTGATCAACCAAAGCCTGGGTAGCCCGTTTTGCACCTTCAAGGTAACGGGGGTCGCCAAATTTTTGATATGCGGAGTAGAGCACATACGAATGTCCGCCTGCTACATCCTGTTGCCAGGGAATGTGGTTCCTCATGCCCTGCATGGAGGAATAGTCAAAATAGGAATAGTCATAATTCCCGTTAAGGGTGGAATCGGCTTTGTAAAACTGCTCGGCAACCGTGCGCTGGATATTTTCGGTGTTTTCTACATTGGGATACAGTGCAGCCACGCCATAGTACAACACATTGGGATACACATCGTACCACCAGTCGCGGCCATAACCACCGCCGGCCATTGCCACCTCGGGGTTGGTGTTGTTCATCACAATGTTCCAGTTGTTGTCGCTGTTAAAATAATTTTGCGACATCTTCACAAAGTTGTAACCGTGCTGACTGGTTTTGTCAATACCCAACAAACCGGCACTCACCAATGAATTGAGCGATGTAAGGGCTTCGTGAAATTCACCGTTGTAATTTTCAGGTCCCTGGCGCACATCGCCAATCACGGTGTATAGCCCGTAAGTTACCTGATCAATGTTGCGGCGGGCGCTATCCAACCAGATCAAAGAGCCATAATCGGCGGTATTATTGAAATCGAAAGCCAGACTATCGAACTGACGAGCCTTTGTTTCCCAGTCAATAATATGCATGGGTTGCGGTAAGTCAGGCATCTGGCTGATGCGCTGAATGGCGGTCTGCGTTACCACTTCGCCGGGCTGCCTTTTGCATCCTGCAAAGGCCAGTACAAGCACAGCCATAAATAATATCAGATTAAGCTTTTTCATTTTCTTCAGCGTAAGAGTTTTTCATAATATTTTTTGCCAGAGGTATGGCCAGCATTTGAATAAGCGCAACAATCACCAGTGAATACCTTAGCGCGAATTCTTTCGAAACATAGAAAGCCAGTCCAATGAACAAAACCAGCCCAAAGAAACGGCCCAGATACAGTCCAAACTCATGGTTAAAGATGTATGCGTACTTACTGCGGTTCTCCTTTTCCGACAGCATATCGATTACCTGCATCTGAATGGGGAAATATGCGATATCGTGCAAGGGCATAAACAATACTTTACACAAAACAAACACAATTACTCCAATGGCAGAGAACAGTATCATATTGGTTAAGGCTCCAATGAGAAAAATGATCATACCGGCAGCAAATATGATAATCCGGTGTTTTGGCTGTGTTGTTCTTCCCAGAAAATAGAGGAGAAATGCAGTTAGTATCCCACTTATGCTTTGTATGGTACCCAACGCAGCTTCATCGCCAACCAAGGTCAGAATCAGAATAGCGGGTGCAGTAACCAGATAACCCTGAACCATCCCCTTTAAGGAGGCCAATCCCAGCATCTTTCTCCATAGTCTGTCGAAGCGCCAGTAAAGAAACTTCTTCTCTCTGGGATTCCTGAATTTATGTAAATGAATGACAATGCTGGACAGAATAGTAAGCAGCATTACCACAACAGTTACGGCTTTGTAGGCACCCTGTATGCTTCCCCCAAACCATTCGAGGGAAGTGCTTTTTACTATGAACCAGCCAACAACGGCGGGAACTATAATAAATGTAATGGTGTAGAAGAAGGTCTCCACACCGTAATAATAGTTTCTATTGGAATCGTTGGTGGTGTCCAGGGTTAGAAAATCGCGGTTGGCCCAGAAGAAACCAAAGGAACCACCCATTATAAATCCGGTGATGGATACGCCCAGCATGTTTATATCACTGAGTGTCATCATGAAAATCATGGAAACACCGCTCAGCAGCATACCAAAGCTGTACAGATGTGATATATTAATTTTATTCAGTAAAAAACCGTTGATTAAGAATGCAAAAGGTATCCCCGTGTAAACGCACAACTGGTAAACCGCAACCATGGAAGGATCATTGGAGCTGCGCATAATGTAGGCGCCCACAAAGATGTCAATAATGGGAATAACAAATGCGTAAATCATGTTGGTGATAAGCACAAGGCGCATATCCCTGGGCATAGACATAAAAAAGCTAAACTCTTCTAAGATTTTTTTCTTCATAATATGTCTGCTGTCAAATTGAGTTCCGTGATTTAATTATTTTGCTTCCTGAATTATTTAAGCGTTTCCAGAATTTGCTTTATGGATAACCTTGCGCCACAAATTACCTCATCGCTGGCACCGTAATACATAAAAATGTCGTCTCCTTTCACATAGTGGCCGTTGGTAAACACTACATTACCAAAAAATCCGGTTTGTTCGTAAAGCTGAGTTGGCTCCATAATAGGGTTAATGCTGCGGGCAAGCACTTTTGTAGGGTCATTGATATCAAGCAGCAAGGCGCCCAGGCAATAGCGATGATCGGCATTGGCGCCGTGGTAGATTTCGAGCCAGCCTTTTTCGGTTCGAATGGGTGCAGCACCTGCTCCTACCCTGGCCGAATCCCAGCTTCCAGGTCGAACGGTGGCGATGCATTTGTGTTGTCCCCAGTGGATAAGGTCGGGCGACTCTGCAATCCAAATATAATTCCCGCCAAGCTCGGGGCTGCTGGGACGATGAAGTGCGTAATATTTACCATTTATCTTTTCATCAAAAATGGCGCAATCCTTATTGTGTGGCGGAAATATCATGCCTTCGCGGCTGAAGTTTTTCCAGTCGCTGGTGCGGATTAACCCAACACCCACACCAAACTCCGATACTTCGGTGAACGACAGCGCGAAACCATCCTTCATGGTGGCCACGCGACAATCTTCAATGCCAAAGGTTTCCAGTTCTCCCTTGCCGAAGATGGGAGGGTAGCCTTCAGGTTCGTAAAAGTTAATCCCGTCGTCACTGCAAACCAGCCGCAGATAGCTAAGCGTAGTCAGGTAGTCCTTCTTTTTATAGTTGATTACGCGGGGGTCGGAGGCATCTAATTCGGGATCATTTTTATCGAAACTCAGAATTTCAATATTTCCGGCCTTATTATATACCGGGAAACTAATTTTACCTTCGATTTGTTTTGGCCTTTCGGCAACGCGCAACACCAACCAGATTTTACCGTCCATTTCAAAAACGCCGGGATTGAGCAGGCAGGTAATTTCCATGCCTTCGATGCCTGGTTTAAGGTCGAAGGGCCGCAGCAGCGGATTTTGGGGGAAACGGGTGGCTATGTCCATAATTGTTTGATTTTTCAAAAAGACCCACGCGGAGACGCAAGGACGCAAAGATTTTTATTATGATTTGTTAAACACAAATACACTTCTGAATCAGGGAAAGAACAACTCACATGCACCTTTGGCAATGCATTGATAAACCAGGCGCTGCTTGTGAAATACAAAGTTACAATCGTTTGCGCTAAAGGTGTGTACGGTATGTTCCTGAATGTGTACGGTGGGGTGTGGATGTTCGATTTCAGATTGTGGATTGCGGATTTCAGATTTATAAAAGGGACGAGGGACGCCTGGAAGGGACGGGGGACGTTTGGTTTTGTCGAAGTTGCTGCCATTGTCTGGATGGTAAGAGGAAGTCTCTATCTCATAAATCGATTTCGAAGAATGAATTTATGTTAAGGAGTTGCCACAAAGAATTCTCCGATTGATGCCATGTAATGTTTTTACAAATGAATTAATCCCTACATTTGATGAGGATATATGCAGCGTCAGAAATGGAGAAAGGTGCACATTATATCCGGTTTTGGATGTGATATGTGCACTTACTGAGGTAAAAAGGTGTATATATAAACAAGTTACCAACCATAATGAAACGAGACACCTACTAAATTATAACTATGGATTACAAATATGACATTGCCTTATCATTTGCTGGGGAAGATAGAGATTATGTTGAGCAGGTTGCTAAATTTCTATCTGCGAATGATGTGAGAGTATTTTATGATAAATTCGAAGAAGCGGACCTTTGGGGAAAAGATTTAGGAATTCATTTTGAGTTTGTATATAGTCGTAGTGCTAAATATTGCATTCCATTTATTTCTACTAACTATGATAAAAAAATATGGACAAATTATGAGATTCGAAATGCTATATCAAGAGCAATAGATACAAAAGAAGATTATATATTGCCAGCTAGGTTTGACGATACAAAAATCGAGGGACTTAGAAATACTATAGCATTTATTGATTTGAGAAATTATACCCCTGAACAATTTGCGCAATTAATTTTGAAAAAACTCGAAAAAGAATCAAATGCGCCATTAATTCAAAAAGTTCAGGACAAGGTAGCTGAAATTTATTTATCTCAAAACATTCTCATATCAGAATATCAAGGAGTAACAGGTGCTGCGATTGGTGTTACTATTACAAACTTGACAAAAGAATATCGTTACTATTCAGAGCCATATTTTAAGATTTCAAATGGATTGGAAGGTAAATATGATACATTTTTATTGACTGGGAGAATGGAGAGATTAAATTTCCCAATAAAAATGGAATGGGGACAGCCATTAACTGTAAATTATGAATTGAAACCAGGAGGAATTGCTCAATGGAAATCTTTGCCCGATGACACAACACTGAAAGCAATTGTGACAACATCAATTGGTGAGAAATTTGAGTCAAATGAAGTGAATATTAAGGATTTGACAAGACATTTAAAATAAATTACGGTTGGTAATAAGTAGGAATATGAGCGGTCTGCAAGACCCAGCGATTATTCCAGGTTGAACTACATCCCGGTAAAAAGTGATGATTTTTATTCCTATGTACTTACTGACGGTTTTAGTTATTAACTATTGGAAAACAGGAAGTTAATAAGTTGCTTTCAGAGGTAAAAAGCAGTTCGAAAAAGAACTATTGGACAAATGTAAGAATTTAATAAGACATGTTTCGCTATTCGAAGGAAAAAGAAAAGAAGGTAAATGCCTGGATTGATTTTATTTTAATGAAATGTTCAGTCACTCAAAATGGATAATTATCTTTACTGTAGCTATCCCGCAGGGATTTAGTTCAACACGCGGTATAAAACATTGGGGTTTAAATAGTTATTCGAGCGTTCTGCCACGCATCAAGTTCATTGTAACTTGACAGGAAAGTCGCCCGCAATCCCCAACGTTTCATACCGCCAACCGTTATCGGCAACTGAAATCACTGAATTAACATCATTATAATTTAAAAATGGAAAAAATTTCTGGAATCGTTTATAAATACCATACGATAAATTCTCACCTTGAGAATCTATTTAAAAACAAAACTATTTGGCATTCCCCAGCCGATAGTTTTAATGACCCTTTTGAATTCAAAGCTAAAATAATTGAAAATACCAATCCCGAGGAAATTAGAAAATGGTTTGAGAGCACTTCATTAAATTATGATGAAGAAACTTTAAGTAAATTAGCAGATGCATGGTTGCAAAAAGATAGTAAGGAAAATGCGGCATGGCTAACCAAAACTTGTCAAGATGTTTTAAAAAAAGGAAGTGTGTCCTGCTTTTCCCTTCGTCATGATAACTTGTTAATGTGGGCACATTATGGAGATCATCATAAGGGAGTGTGTTTAGAGTTCAATGTTGAATATGATCCAACCTTTTTTAAAGATATATTGAAGGTTAATTATCAGGAAGAATATCCAAAGATTGATTATATCGCAAAGCATAAAGACGCTATCACTGAAATAATAACTACAAAATCTACTCATTGGCAGTATGAGGAAGAATATCGATCATGTAAAAAGAATCATGGTGCGATACCATTCAATCCAGAAGCATTACGGGCCGTAATATTTGGTTGTAGGGTTGATAAATCTATTATTAAGAAAAATATTCAGATAATTGAAAGTGCAGGATTTAGTCATGTAAATTTTGTAGAGGCTAACTCCAAAAATGATTCTTATGGTTTAGATTTTAATTATATTGAAGTAAATAATTCCGATCAAGAAGAAATTCCTGGTATTGTAATAGTTAAAAACAAATCGGATGGAAAGGAAATGCCAATTAAATTTAAAATAAAAAAATAAAATTACAAATGAATCTCTTTAAATTTTAGAACAGCAGCCGATAACAGCTGGTCAACAAAAAGCGGGGTTTAGATGGGTATTTAAACTTTTTTGCTATCTTTAAACTTCATTAACGGCGGATAATGAAACGCGGCGAAATCCCCGCCATTTGTTACCCGCAACACGTTGTGGGCAAGGCAAGAAGACTAGCGAGTATACAATAAATTGAACAAATGGAAGATAACAACACAAGAATTCATAGCACACTTGACGAGGGATATGATTTTTTCATTATTGATAAATGGGGTAATGAGAAACACTTTAAGATTGCAACATTTGAGGTTCCTTCAGGCGTATTATCAGAGGCATTCGAGGTGATTAAAAGTAATATTAATGATGAGCCTCGAGTTTTTCATATTTTATCAAACTTTGATTCTGATATAGAAAAAGCAGAGTTGCAACTAAAAGAAAAGATTAAAAAAGGAATAAATAAGAGATATTTAGATAATAAAGATGGCGACATTTCAATACTTGATGGTCTTGAAGTAGCAGGTCGGATTTTATGGGATGATAATCTTGATAATTCAAATTTTGATTATTTCTTTCAAGTTGATGGTAAAAAGATTACAATAGAAAAATTTATTGATCTACTAAAAGGAGTTGAGGGGTGGAATTTTAAGTTCCAGATTATTGACACAACCGATGACATTGATTAAATAGAAAAAACGATGCCATATATTCCATTTCATGACATTTGCCCAAGGATTGCTGAAAAAGAAACAAGGGTAATTACATTACAACAAAACGACAATGAATTTAATCTTCCCCAAGGAGATTACGTTTTTATTGAACTTTTTTGTGATGAATGCGATTGCAGAAGAGTATTTTTGCAGGTTATTATGAATCAAAAAATAGTTGCCACAATTGCATATGGGTGGGAAAAGCTTTCATTTTACAGAACTGAATTTAAGGGGTTTAAAGAAAATGAAATCAAAGAATTAAAAGGACCATCCATAGACTCATTTCAGTATCAATCTGAGATTTCAAATCAAATATTAAGAATGTTTTATAAAATATTATTCTCGGATAAAGAATACTTAAATCGGATTACGAAACATTATGACCAATTTAAAAAAACATTAAAAACGAAAAGGGACTAATAATGCCCAGCCCACAATAAATAGGAATATGAGCGGTCTGCAAGAACCATCGATTATTCTCGGTTGAACTACATTTCGACAGGCTCAATGCACCGCATTTCGACAGGCTCAATGCACCGCATTTCGACAGGCTCAATGCACCGCATGCCGGTAAAAAAGTGATGATTTTTAGTTCTTTGTACTTACTGACGGTTTTAGTTATTAACTATTGAAAAACAGAAAGTTAATAAGTTGCTTTCAGAGGTAAAAAGCAGTTCAAAAATGAACTATCGGACAAATGCAAGAATTTAATAAGATAAGTTTCGTAATTCGAGGGGAAAAGAAAAGAAAGGAAATGCCTGGATTAGAGCTTTAATTTATTGCGACTATGATGCAGATTGAAACTTTTGTTGTAACCAAAACGCACTGCGCATATTGTCAACGTTACCTCCAGGCAGAAAAAAATAACAGTGCGGAGATTGACAGCTCTAATCTAAGCATATTTTGCGGAGAAAGTTTTATTTGCGGAGAATAAGTAGTATATTTGTCGCATAAATTGCGGAGAATGAAAATCTATATACACGAAAAAGAACACTGGACTGACTTCACCTGGGACAATAAGAAAGTGATGATAAAACTAGGTGAAGCCAGAAATCAACAGGGTAGACTTATTGGAAAAATGGAATCGCTGGGTTTTGATTTGCAAAATGAAGCAGTATTGAACACGCTGACTCTAGATGTTATTAAATCATCAGAAATAGAAGGCGAGTTTTTGGAAATAGAACAAGTACGTTCTTCAATTGCCCGGCGACTAGGAATTGACATTGCAGGAGCAGTGGAATCGGAACGCCACATTGACGGAATAGTTGAAATGATGCTTGACGCTACACAAAAATATGACTTGCCTTTGACTAAAAACAGATTGTTTGGTTGGCATGCGGCATTGTTCCCTTCAGGATGGAGTAATCTTTATAAAATCACAGTTGCCGGCTGGAGAAAAGACACGACTGGACCTATGCAAGTTGTCTCAGGACCTATGGGAAAAGAAAAAGTTTACTATCTAGCTCCAAGTTCTAACAGAATAGAACCTGAAATGAAAAAATTCCTAAAATGGTTTGAAACCGAGCATGAAATTGACCTGGTTCTTAAAGCAGCTATCGCTCATTTATGGTTTGTGACAATTCATCCATTCGACGATGGAAACGGACGAATAACAAGGGCAATTACAGATATGATATTGGCACGTTCAGACAAAAGTATTAGGCGGTTTTACAGTATGTCTGCTCAAATTAGAATTGAAAGGAAACAGTATTATGAAAAATTAGAAGAAACACAAAAAGGTAATTCGGACATTTCTGAATGGATTTTATGGTTTTTGCAATGCTTAATAAATGCGATTGACTCCACAGAAGAAACATTATCGAAAATACTTCATAAAGCAGAATTTTGGAGATTACATTCCACCACAATTCTCAATGACAGACAGCAAAAAATAATAAACAGACTGCATGATGGATTTGACGGAAAGTTGACAACCTCGAAATGGGCGAAAATTAACAAGTGTTCACAGGATACAGCTCTTCGAGATATTCAAGATTTAATCAAGAAGGATATTTTACAAAAAGAAGCTAGCGGTGGACGAAGCACAAATTATGAATTGAAAGAAATGCCAGGCGGTAACACGCGGTCATAAGGCATAGCTTGCCTCAGGCGCAACACAAGCTACGCCTCATACCGCCACCGTTACTCAGTTTTTCATAGGAAGTTCAGTGGTTAAATCCCTGCCTGCGTATAGCTGAGAACCGTTAGACAAATTTCATAATTTCCTCCCCCTGTAATAGTTCAGGATACAAAACTCACCCCTTCCCCTATATTCCAGCGGTGAACAACCATAAGTTTTGCCAAACAAATCATAAAAGTGGGTGCGGCTGGTGAAACCGGTCTGGTCAATGATTTCACTTACGGTAAGCGTGGATGATTTAAGGAGAATAGCCGCTCTGTCCGAATCAGGAATAGAACTATTCGAGTGCGTCATTTTCAATACATTGATATCCTGTGCGTTGCAACGAATTACAAAGTTACAATCGATTGCACCAAATGCGTGTACGGTATATTCCTGAATGTGTTTGGTGGGGTGTGGATGTTCGATTTCAGATTTTTGATTGCAGATAGCAGATTTAAAAGGGATGCGGGGCGCAAGAAAGGGGTGAGGGACGGTCGTTCTGTCGAAGTTTCCTACTTCTGTCTGGATGACAAGGGGCTCTTCGACTAGTTCAATTATCACAAGGAAGGACAAAAGGAGATTGAGCATACGAAATTTCCATAGATAGGCAGATTTGGCCATTTACACCAGCAAATACTGTAATATGATGGATAAGTAAAAAAGGATTATCTTTGTATTAAACAAATTACAATTGAAATGAATAAGATCATTTTAAACATACCTGAGAATTTAAACTTAAAAACTTTCGATCTTTCAGTGTATGTCGCATCCAAAATGTACGAAGACGGGCTTGTCTCTGCAGGCCAGGCTGCTGAGATGGTTGGCATATCGAAACGCGCATTTATAGAAATATTAGGTAAATCCGGAGTTTCATTGTTTAGCCAATCTTTAGATGACTTAGAGAACGACATAGCAAATGCGTGATATAATAGTTATTGCGGATACAAGTTGTCTGATTGCGCTGACAAAAATTGAAGCAATCGGCCTGTTGAAAGAATTATATCAGGAAATTTATATTACAGAGGAAATAGCGCTTGAATACGGAGAGAGTCTTCCTGAGTGGATTAAAATTAAAGAAGTTAAAAACAAAAGATACCAACAAATCCTTCACTTAATACTTGATCTGGGCGAAGCCTCGGCAATTGCTCTTGCATTAGAATTGGATAATGTTTTATTAATTCTCGATGACCTGAAAGGAAGAAAAGAGGCAGAAAAACTAGGGTGTAGAATTACCGGAACTATGGGAGTCCTGTTCAAAGCAAAAAGTGTTGGTTTAATTAAGGAATTGAAAACCCATATTGAAAATTTGAAATCCGCTGGCTTTAGAATCTCACCTAAGATTGAGGATGAAATTTTAAGAAGAAGTAACGAATAGGTAGGTGATGATTCAAATTATTTCCTGTTATGCGCTTGTTTCCCTGGTTTTTATTTACGACAATCTTCGCAGTAAAACTCACCTCACCCCCTCCCCCTAAACTCCAGCGGCGAACAACCATACGTTTTATTGAACAAATCGTAAAAGTGGGTGCGGCTGGTGAAACCGGATTGATCTATAATTTCGCTAACTGTAAGCGTGGATGATTTTAATAAAATAGCCGCCTTGCCAAGCCGCCGCTGGTTGATGAGGCTGTGGGGCGTGGTGCCCAGCACCGATTTGGTTTTGTTGTACAGGGCAGATTTACTGACGGCCATTTTATCGCATAACTGTTCTGCAGAGAGTGACTCATCGTCAATGTTTTCATCGATATAATCCAGCATTTTTTGAAAAAACGGGTCAGGGATTTCATTTATCAGTGTTGAATTGTCATCCGATTTTCCAAAATACTCCCTGATGTTTCTCCTGAGCTGCAAAAGCATTTGAATACGAACCTTTAAATGCTCCGGATGAAAGGGCTTGGGGATATAGGCATCTGCCCCGGCTTTCAGGCCGGCGATTCGGTCTTCAATTTCGGCTTTCGCGGTAAGCAAAATAAGCGGCAGGTGGCTGGTGTCAAAGTTATCGCGTAATTTGCCACACAGTTCAATGCCATCCATTTCGGGCATCATAATATCCGAAACAATCAGGTCGGGTTTGGCTTCCTGCACCTGATGCATGGCCTCTAACCCATTTTCAGCAAAAAGTAAGGTATATTCCGTCTGCAGAAAATCACGAAGCAATTCTAAAATCTCCGGGTCGTCATCCACAAGTAAAACAACAGGTTTGTGTTCCCCTGAATCCTTCGTTTGCTCAACGGAGGGTTCATTGGATTCGTTTAAATAATTGATTTCTTCAAACTGGTCTTCGGTTTCACTAACGATGCTGAGAGAACTAAGTGCATGTACGTCAGGAAAGGTTAGGAAAAAACGCGTGCCTTCACCGGAAACACTCTCAACCCGGATACTGCCCCTAAGCAGTTCCACCAGTCCTTTGGTAACGGCCAATCCAAGACCTGTGCTGCGGTAACCTGGAAAGCTGCCCCTCTTTCTGGCCGATGATATACCAAAAGGCTCAAAAATCTTCTGAAAATACTCCCGTTTAATTCCTACTCCACTATCCTCAATTTCAACCGAAAGTGCCTTGTCTTCCATTTTTACCTTTACATTGGCGAAACCATCGGGCTTGTTATATTTTATTGCGTTGGATATCAAGTTGGTAACAATTCGATTGAATTTATCGGGATCGGTTTTAAAAAGCAAATCCTTATCCGTGGCAGTCACCTCGCAGCGCACGTTGCTCTGCTGGGCAAGAGGTTCAAGGTCCGATATCACTTCGCCAATAATGTCCACCGGACGGCATAGCTGAATGTTTAAGGGCTCTTTCCCTTTCTCCAACTTGCGGAACTGCATGATTTCAAGCACCAGCTTCTGCAATTTCAGGCTGTTGTTGTAAACCTTCAGCAGCCGGGGATTTTCGAGGGTGTTCTTTTTATCCTCAATCAATGCGTGAATGTGCGAAGTAATCAGTGTGAGCGGAGTTCGGAATTCGTGGGCCACATTCGTAAAAAACTCAATCTTGTAGCTCTGCATCTCGGCTTCCTTTTTCTGCTCGAATTCCTGTTGAAGAATGGTCTTTTTCCTTGCTTCGCGGCGACGGTATGCCAGAAAAAGTATCCATTGTATCCCTATAAAAAGCAGCACATAGCCTATGATGGCCCAGGTGGTGCGCCAGAATGGCGGATGAATGGTAATGGCAATCTGACGCATTTCATCCGACCAGGTTCCATTCTCATCACTTACCCTGATTTGCAAAACATAATCACCCGATGGCAGGTTGGTAAAGGCAATGGGCTGATTTGGCGGGTTGATGGTCCAGTTGTCGTCAAAATTTTTCAAACGGTATGAAATCCGGTAACGCTCCTGTCCCCAGAAGGCAAGTGGCGCCACCTGAAAACTCAACGCGTTTTGATTGTAACTCAAATCAAGGAGTTGCTGATGGTTGATGCGCGACTGCAAAACGCCTTCTTCATCAGGCTCAACCAACTGATTACGTATTAAAAGTCGGTTGATGCCAATAGGTGGGAAATAGGACGAAAAACGAATATCCCGTGTTTGGACAATGTCGAGCCCCATGGTGCCGCCCACAAACAGCCGGCCCGAAGCCTCGTCAAAAAAGGAAGCTCCATCGGTATATTCAAAATTGATCAGTCCATCATCAACACTGTAGCTACGCACATTTTTACCCTTTGGGTCAATCAGCGACAAACCCTGATTGGTCGTCACCCATAAATTGCCCAGGTTATCTGCCTCCATCGCATGAATGCTGGTATTTTGCAGATCAGACTGAAACTGCCACGACTCAAACTGCACGGAATCGGGCGAAACAGGCACAATTTCAAACAAGCCGTTGCTGGTACCGGCCCATATGTGTTGGTTTTTATCTGTAAACAATGACAAAATATCGTCATTGGTTACCTTTCCGGGATATAAACCGGCATCGTACCGCGCCATTACCCTTTTTGTTACTGTATTGTAACGATAAATCCCCATTCCGCGGGTACCTATCCAGATGATGCCCGGCTTTTCAATGGCTAAGGCATACACAATCTGCTTTTGCGGAAGATTTTCATCCGGAGAATTATCCAACACCAGTTGCTCAGCAGCCGTTGGCCGGGAGCTTGCGCTATTGTCAAAATCAATCCTGATCACACCATATCCGCTGGTACCAAGGTAAAGGTCGCCATCAATATCTTCAACAATGCGGTAAACCGAGGCAAATGCCGGCGCGGAAACGGAGGGAAAGTCGCGTGGGAAGTTGGCAATGGTTTTTAATCCGGGTGAAATTACATCAATACCCTGGCCATCGGTGCCCACCCAAACCGAGCCATCCGCCCTTTCGTGAAACGACAAAACCGAGTTGTTGCTAAGCCCATTCTTCACCGAAATGTTCCGTAGGTGCCTGCTATTGTCATCAAAAACATCAATGCCCCCACCCTTGGTGCCTACCAAAAGATGGTTGTCTCGCGTAAGCAGTATGCCTCTTACAATAGGATAGGCGAGCAAACGGGAGGGCAGACGCTTGTTGGGAAATTCTTCCAGTTTTAGGGTATAGGCGCCATTTCCATCGGTGCCAATCCACAACAGACCGGGGTCGGCCTCAAAAATGCTCAGTACCCGTGTGGCAATGGGATTGTCCTCCGGCTGCCCGGTTGACAGGCTGAGTCTGTCAAACTGGCCTTTGATAAGGTTGTAGATGTAAATCCGGCCTTTTTCAGTGCCTGCCCACAGTTGATTTTTCTTTCCCGAAAGGGCAAATGAAGTGATAACATCATCAGGAATAAGCAATTGAGTAGCCTTTTTCGCGTTAAGATCAACCTGAAGTGCTGCTCCACCCCGCTGCGTGATCATCAGGAAGGGCTGCTGATTAATAAGCAAGGTAACCGATGAAGTTAACGTAGATGTAACCGGCAAATCCATCAGCAAGTCGAGTTGGTTCCCCGAAACAGTCCATAGTTTGCCCACGGCATCGAGGCAATAAATTTCATCTCCCAACAAATGCAGCCGCTTGATGCTGAGCGAGGTCTCGTAGGATGTTCCCTGAAAAGCGAGTTTTTCAAACTGCATGGCAGCAGCATCATACCTGAACAGCCCGACACCAAAAATAGAAACCATCACGCCATTCTTTTCGGACTGACCAATGGAAATATCGTTCTCAAAGTTGATTTGCTCCAGACCCTCATCAAAATAGGATGTAAAACGGTCGTGAACATTATCATAGCGGCACACCCCTTTGTTGGTAAGCATCCAAAGTGGACCTTCCGCCGTGGGATATAGCTCGCGCACCACGTGATTGTGTATGGACGACGGAAATTTCCCAGGAAGATAAGTGAGCATCTGACTACCATCGTATCGGTTAAGCCCGTTCCATGTGCCTAACCACATATAGCCTTCGGCATCGCGCACAATGGTATTCACCGCGCCATTCGACAAGCCTTCCCGCCTGTTGATTAGTTGCAGGTTGGAAGGTTCCTGCGCCAGCAGGGGCGAAAACCCCGGCAGGCAAAGCAGAAGGAAAGAAATCAGGAATCTGAGTCGCATGGCATAGTTAAACAGAAAGACAAAGTTAAGCATAAGTGGGGAAGGGTAGAGAAAAATGGTGTATACATAATCAGGCAGAGCCTGAAATGATATAGTGGTAGAGGCAGGAGCCTCTGCCAAACTGTGACAGTGTTAATAAAAAATACCAGCGTTAGCCTGAGGTTCTGCCTCAGGCATCTTTATCACTGCAGGCTATTTACCAGCTAATTAGCTTTTATAACGCTAAATACTAAAAGGCACTTTGCGTATTCAGGCAAAGCCTGAAATGATAAAATGGCAGAGGCTCTGCCTCTGCCAAACTGTGATAGTGTTAATATAAAATACCAGCGTTAGCCTGAGGCTCTGCCTCAGGCTTCTTTATCACTGCAGGCTCTTTGCCTGCTTAAAGTTTTTATTGTATCTGAAATACTAGCAGGAAATGCATAAATATTTCCCTGCAGGTTGAAATTTTCATAATTTTATAGTAGTAAATACAATACTTATGTCAACAGCTTATAAAATTTTGGAAAAGGAAGGAGCGTATTTTATCACTTTTCAAATAGTTGGTTGGGTTGATTTATTTACCCGTAAAGTATATCGCGATATAGTTATAGAAAGCCTTAAACACTGCCAGGTCAACAAAGCACTAAACTTGTTTGCCTATGTTATTATGTCCAATCATATTCATCTTTTGGCTCAAAGTGGAGTAGGCGATTTGAGTGGTTTTATTCGTGATTTTAAAAGCTATACAGCAAAAATGTTTTTGATGGAAATGGATAAAAATACTGAAAGTCGAAGAGATTGGATGAAAATGGTATTTCAATATCATGCAAAATATAAAGAAGGACAGGAATTTCAAATTTGGACACATGAGAATCATCCTGAGCATATTCATAGTCAAAAGTTCATAACCCAAAAAGTAAATTACATTCATAATAATCCGGTTAAAAACGGCCTCGTGTCACAACCTGAAGATTATTTATATTCCAGTGCACGTAATTATGCTGATATGGAGGCAGTTATTGATGTTGTTTTGCTCGATTTAGGTGTAAAGTACTTTTAAAGTTTAGATATTTATAAACAGGCAGTTTGCATAATCAGGCAAAGAGCCTGAAATGATAAAATGGCAGAGGCAGAGCCTCAGCCAAACTGTAGGTTAGCCAGAGGCTCTGCCTCAGGCTTTTATATCACTGCAGGCTCTTTGCCTGCTATATGCCAACAATTTGTTTCATGAACATCCTTCCAAAAACCGTGTTTACTAAAAAACACATTGAAACAACATGAATTATCCCAAAAAAGTAACCATTGGCGACATTACCGTGCGCGACGGTTTTCAGCATGAAGAAAAATTTATTCCTACCGAAGCAAAGCTTTGGGTAGCTGAACAACTGATACTATCGGGTTTTAAGCACATTGAAGTGACCAACTTTGGCAATCCCAAAGGCATGCCACAGTTTAGCGATGCCGATAAGCTAATGAAAGCCATCCGCAAGAGCAAGGTGGTAGCCGACAGGATAAAGGATGTAAGCCTCACGGCCATCACCATCCGCGAAAAAGCCATTGAGCGCGCCATTGAAGCCCGGAAAGAAGGCTGGGGTCCGGACAGGATTCTGCTGATGGTTTCCACCAGTGAGTCGCACCACAGGAAAAATTCGGGCTTGTCACTGGAAGATTACTGGAAGATGGCCGAAAAATACATTCCACTGGCGCACGATGCCGGGCTAAAGGTTAATGGAACAGTGAGCACCATTTGGGGCTGCCCCATTGAAGGACCAACCAAAATGGAGAAGGCCATTGATTTCACCCAACGCTGGCTGGACATTGGCGCCAACGATGTGGAACATGCCGATCACGATGGCTCGGCTTCACCCGACAGGGTTTACCGTTATTTTTCGATGTTGCTGGATAAAGTGGAGCGTCCTGAAAAACACATTGTTCACCTGCACACTACCCGTGGCTGGGGACTGGCCAATGTGCTTGCCGCACTTCAGGCTGGCATGACCAACTACGAATCTACTTTAGGCGGTATTGGCGGACAACCGGCTAACTTTGTTGATGGCGTTCCCGTGACCGGAACAGGTTCGTATTATTATAAGGATGCAGGGATCACCGGACTGGTCTCCACCGAAGATATGGTGGTGATGATGGACGAAATGGGCATTGAAACCAACCTCGACATTGACCGGATCTTAGAAACCGGAAATATGGTAGAACGCATTGTTGGACACCGTTTACGCTCCGAAAGCATCAAAAACGGCAGGATTCCCAAATCGCTGAGCGGAAGGGAATAGCAAGAAAGTATAAACACTAAAAGGAGGCTCAGTTTCCCGGGCTTCCTTCTTTTTTTTGCAGTGTTCAGAATTTAAAACGGCAAATCGTCCTCTGGTGCGGGCACTGCAGGGGCAGAAGATCCGCTTGTTGAGCGTTCATTCGAGGATGATGAATCTGACGAATTTTTGTTTCCCAACATAGTAAGGTTATCACATTCTATCTCCGTAATAAACCTTTTCTGTCCGTCCTTTTCATAAGACCGCGATTTAATACGTCCTTCCACGTATATTTGAGAACCTTTGCGCAGGTATTTTTCAGCCACCTCTGCCAGACCGCGCCACAGCACAATATTGTGCCATTCCGTTTGCTCCATATCCTGACCTTCACGCGTTCGATAGACTTCGGTGGTAGCAATAGAAAAAGAGGCCTTTTTTACACCTCCATCAAAACTGATGACCTCTGGGTCTTTACCCAGATTTCCAATCAAAATAACTTTATTTACACCTCTTGACATAGCGATTATTGTTTAAAGATTTATTTAACAAATATAAGATGAAAACTACATAAAAACAAAGACATGGGCAACCAGAGGACAACTGACAACGCTTAATGCCTGTATATCTAATATTCATTGCCAGAAATTATCTGAATATGGTTATATTTTTTCATTTTTAATGATTCAAGAAATTTTTCAATCATGCGTGAAACCGGTAAACCGGATGCCAAAGGATCACGCTGCCATACCAGAGCCTCCGCATTTGAGGGAAGTTGATCAACATAGAAATAGCGTGCATGAATTACCTGATGGGTAAGAATATGGCGCACATCCTTAACTTCATGAACAAGTTGAACTGATTCTGCATCAAGCAATGGATGTTTAACTTCCGAAGGGCTCAACAATCTGTCAGCTTCAATCAAGGGAAACTCCCACAAGTTTTTCCAGATATCATTTTCATGGCGCTTTTGCATCAGCAGCGAACCATCAGCTTTTTCAAAAACCAGATAATTGAAAAATCGCTCACGCTTTAATAGGGCCACTTTTGGAACAGGCAATTCATTGACCATATTTTTATTAAAGGCAAAGCAATGCTTCTGAAAAATACATTCGTTGCACATTGGTTGCCGGGGTTTGCACAAGAGAGCACCAAACTCCATAACAGCCTGATTGTAAGTGCCAGGGTCATGATTATCAATAAATTCCAACGATTTCTGATACACCTGTTTGTACCCGAGAGAAGAACCCACGGGTTCATACAGCCCAAAAATGCGGGAAAATACCCGGATAACATTGCCATCTACCACAGGAACCGCTTCGTTGCCACAGACAGAAGCAATAGCAGCAGCTGTGTATGGTCCAATGCCTTTTAAAAGGATAAGATGTTCATAGCTTGAAGGAAAATGGCCATCAAACTTGTCAACCACCATTCGTGCTGTGACGTGCATATTCCGGGCACGACTGTAATAGCCAAGGCCTTTCCAGACAGAAAGCACCTCCTGTTCAGACGATTGGGCCAACTTAAGTACCGTTGGAAAATTATCCAAAAAACGATAATAGTAGGATAATCCCTGATCAACGCGGGTTTGTTGAAGAATTACCTCAGAAACCCATATGGGATAAGGCTGCTTAGTTTCGCGCCAGGGTAAAAGTCGTTTATTATTTATGTACCACTCGGAAATAATTCTGTTAAATTTCATAGGCAAGTGCGAAAATCACTAAAATTGAGGCAATTGTGATTAATTTTTATGTTTAATTTTCGTTTTGTTTTTAAAAACCTGTATATTTGCACCCCGTTTAAAAAATTAATTCTCAAATCATTAAAACTTTCAATCAACATGACAAAAGCAGAAATTGTAGCTGAAATTGCTAGTAAGACCAATATTGAAAAGGTTGCTGTACAGCAGACTGTTGAGGCTTTCATGGACGCAGTTAAGGATTCCTTGGCTAACGGCGAAAACGTGTACCTCAGAGGGTTTGGCAGCTTCACTACGAAGAAAAGGGCAGAAAAAACAGGTAGGAATATTTCAAAAAATACTACCATCATTATCCCTGCTCATAACATTCCCGCTTTTAAACCTGCCAAAACTTTCGTCAACGAAGTTAAGAACAAGGTTAAATAAATTGTTGTTCATCTAAAAAAAAATTTATCATGCCCAGCGGAAAAAAAAGAAAAAGACATAAAATGGCAACGCACAAACGGAAAAAACGTTTGCGCAAGAACAGACACAAAAAGAAATAGGTTTTCTTGATTTCGGGAAATACCATCGCATGCCCCTATAAATATGCGGGCATGTGATGGAATTGTTCCCTGATTTTGATTATGTCCTTACTTTTTAAGATACGGTGTGTAACACATCCGTTTCTTTTAGTATTTTGCCACTTTCTTAAATTCGAGTATTTTGAATAAGGAGTTGATTATCGATGCAGGTCCTTCAGAAGTAAACATAGCACTTCTTGAAGACAAAGACCTGGTTGAGCTTAATAAAGAGAAAAGTAACAGTAGTTTTGCAGTAGGCGACATATATCTCGGGAGGGTTAAAAAGATCATGCCCGGGCTTAATGCTGCTTTTGTGGATGTTGGTTATGAAAAAGACGCATTTCTCCATTATCTGGATCTCGGCCCTCAGGTAAATTCCCTCAACAAACTTCTCAAATTATATCTTACAGGAAGGCCTGACCTTCCGACTATGGCCAACTTTGAGCCGGATCCGGACATTGAAAAAACCGGAAAAATAAGCAATGTGCTTACCTCAAATCAGCAGGTGCTTATTCAAATTGCCAAAGAACCCATTTCAACAAAAGGCCCCAGGGTTTCATCTGAAATTTCGTTTGCCGGTAGATATCTGGTACTCGTTCCCTTTTCAACACGTGTTTCTGTATCGCAAAAGATTAAAAGCGCCGAAGAAAGAAGCCGTCTAAAACGCTTAATTACCAGCATTAAACCGAATAATTTCGGGGTTATTATCCGTACAGTTGCCGAAAACAAAAAAGTAGCCGACCTGGATGCCGATTTACGCAGCCTGGTTATTAAGTGGGATACCTGCCTGGCTAAACTCGCAGGTGCAAAAGCACCCCAGAAGATTTTAAGCGAAATTGATCGTACTACGGCCATTCTCAGGGATTTGCTGAATGAATCGTTCAACAATATCCATATAAATGAGCCCGGGTTGTATGAAGAGATCAGGACATACATCAAAACCATTGCACCGGATAAAATTGATATTGTCAAACTTTTTAAAGGAAAAGTGCCAATCTTCGAACATTTTGGCATTGACAAACAGATAAAAAATTCGTTTGGCAAAATCATCACCATAAAAAGTGGCGTTTACCTGATTATTGAGCATACCGAAGCTCTGCACGTGATTGACGTGAATAGCGGGCATCGTGTGAATTCGGAAATTTCGCAGGAAATGAACGCCCTTGCAGTAAATCTGGAAGCAGCGGCTGAAATTGCCCGACAACTGAGGCTCAGGGATATGGGTGGTATTATCGTAGTGGATTTCATTGATATGCACGAGGGTACCAACCGGCGAAAACTCTACCAGAAATTGAAGGAGGAAATGGGCAAGGACCACGCCAAGCACACCATACTTCCCCCAAGTAAGTTCGGTCTTGTACAAATAACCCGTCAAAGGGTGAGGCCGGAAATGAATGTACAGATACTTGAAAAATGTCCAGCCTGCGGAGGAACCGGTGAAATAAAACCAAGTATCATCATTATTGATCAGATTGAAAATAATATCAGGTATCTCATTCAGGACCAGAATGAAGCGTTTGTGAGGGTTGCATTACATCCTTTTATGTACGCTTATCTGGTGAATGGATTTCCTTCGCTTCAAATGAAATGGTATTTAAAATACAAACGATGGATCAGGCTGCGGCCAATGCCTTCATACCATTTCCTTGAATACCGGTTCTTCAACAAGGTTGATGACGAAATAAAAATCTGATTTCCCGCTTAATTCTTTAAGAATCAAAATCCGGCAGCAAATCATTGTATTTTTGCGGCTGATAAATATTGAATTGTCTTTAAAATCAATAACACTTTACTAAATGGACACTGTTGTAAGTGGCATCAGGCCTACAGGAAACCTGCACCTGGGAAATTATTTCGGGGCGTTGCGGAATTTTATAAAAATGCAGAATGAGAACAACTGTTATTTTTTTATAGCTGATTATCATTCACTTACCACCCACCCTACCCCTGCCGACCTTCATGGCAATGTAAAGAGTGTATTGATTGATTATCTGGCCGCCGGCCTTGATCCTGATAAAGCTACCCTTTATCTGCAAAGCGATCTACCCGAAACCGCTGAACTATACCTGTTTTTAAACATGAATGCCTATTTAGGTGAACTGGAGCGGGTTACTTCTTTTAAGGATAAAGCCAGGGTGCAGCCCGATAACATCAATGCCGGATTGCTTACCTATCCTACGCTTATGGCAGCCGATATCATCATTCACAAGGCGCATAAAGTGCCGGTGGGAAAAGATCAGGAACAGCATCTTGAAATGACGCGCACCTTTGCCAACCGGTTTAACCGCTTGTATAATGTAGAATATTTCCCTGAACCGGTTGCCTATAATTTTGGCGAACAGTTGGTAAAAATTCCGGGACTTGACGGGAGCACAAAAATGGGTAAATCAGAAGGCGAAGGCAATGCCATTTTCCTGAACGATGACCCCGAAGCCATTCGCAAGAAAATAATGAAGGCGGTTACCGATAGCGGCCCAACAGAGCCCAATCAACCCAAACCGCAGGCCATTGAGAATATTTTTGCCTTGATGAAAGCACTTTCAAAGCCCGAAACACTTTCTCATTTTGAGGAGGAATACAATGAATGCCGCATTCGCTATGGTGATATGAAAAAACAGCTTGCTGTCGATGCCATTGCCTTCACGGAACCTTTCCGCGAAAAAACCAAAGAAATTGGTTCGGATGAAACTTACCTCAGAAAAGTGGTAAAGTTGGGCAGGGACAAAGCCCACGAAAGTGCCTCAAAAACCATTCAGGAAGTGAGAGACATTATTGGTTTCAGAAAATTCTGAAGCTTTTACAGCATTTGAAATCCATCCACAAAAAATCCCGGTAGCTTTAACGGGATTTTTTATAACACGTATTAAGGCCGATTCTTTTGGTATCCTTATCTAGCTGTTGTAACCTTATCGTCTTCAATTTTTACAATATAAGCCTCGCTAAAGCCTTTGGATTTAATGCTACCAAGCAGACTTTCTGCCTTTGAACGGTCAGTTTCACAGCCTGCCACGTATTTATTCAATTTACCAGAGGAATACATTTTTAGATCCTTCACACCTTTAAACCAGGGATCGTTTAAGGGTAATTTATTCCCAACGGCAGCAATTTGAACACCGTAGCAAAAGGCTACAGGTTCGGCTGTTTTGTTAACATCATTGGAAGTGCCGGTATTTAATGGCAGCTGACGCTTAAGGCTCTCCGACTTCTCATCAGAAGACTTCTTTTCGCCCATGCAATTCCTGAAGAAATCGGGATCAAACAAATAAATATCCACTTCATCACCCGCTTTAAATACATTCGGATTAAAGCCATTGTCATTGACCCGCTTTTCGATGCTCAGAATTTTAAACTCGGTTCTCCGGTTTAGCTGATGTTCTTCTTCGGTACATGATACACCATCAGAACATTGATTGACCAAGCGGGTCTCGCCATAACCTTTGGCAACAAGTCGCGATGGATCCACACCCTGCAAGGTGATGTACCTTACTGCAGCTTCGGCCCGCTTCTGCGAAAGCTCATCATTGTAAGCCTGAGAAGCACGGCAATCGGTATGGGAAGATAATTCAGCAGTAATCGGATATTTCTTCATGATATCAACCAGGTTGTCGAGTGCCGGTTTGGCATCATCACGGATAAACCATTTGTCAAGATCATAATAAATGTTTTCAACCCTGAAAGATTTATTAACCTCAAGTTTGTCGAGCAATAATGGACGCGGGATGTCAAAAATAGCCGCAGTATCACCATCCATAATCCTAAAATTCAGGCAATCATCCATATAATCAGACTTCACTGCCTTGCTGATGTAAAGTACATCTTTTTCAGCGGGTAAGGTATAAATACCGTCGGGACCTGTCTCAAACACTTTTACTTTGTTGGTTTTGGTATTAAGCACAAAAACCATGGCACCTTCGAGTGGCATTCCGCTGGTTTTGTCTTTAACAAAGCCTTTCATCCTAAGGTTTGCAACCTGGGCTTTGGCAGGTACAGGAATTGCTTTAACCGAAAGTTTGGCGTTGCGGAAAGCATAAATATCATCACTTCCCATTCCTTCGGGTCGGTTTGAGCTGAAGAATCCTGAAGTCAGATCTTTCAATACGGCTACAGAGAAATCATCGTAGGAAGAATTGATCGGTGCATGTAAGTTTTCCGGAACTGACCATTCGCCATCCATCAACCGTGAAACATAAATATCCTGGCCACCATAGCCTGAATGAGTATCGGAAGAGAAATAGAGGAGTGTGTCATTTACAAGCGCAGGAAATACTTCATTCCCGATAGTATTCAGTGTTTCGCCAAGATTCACCGGGGCACTCCAGGCACCATTTGAGAGCGTAGATTTGTAGAGGTCAGTTCCGCCAGTGCCACCGGGCATATCCGACACAAATATCATTGTATTTCCATCGGATGAAACAGAAGGATGCCCTACAGAATATTGATCGTTATTGTATGGAAATGCTTTAAATTCTGTTTTACCATCATGAATATCCGCAGAGAAAATTTTAAGCAGATAGGTAAGAATTCCTTCTTGCTTCTTGTCACCGGATTGTTTGGTGGTGCGGGTTAAAAAGATCTTTTTACTATCGTGGGTGAAGAATGCCGGACCATCATGAAATGTTTGATTAAACTGCGATGACATAGCTACCGGCTGCCCCATGTCGCCCCAAAAATCTTCAAAATACTTTGGTGCAGATTGATAAAGGTTCAGGTAGTTATAATTTGTCCATCCATACCGGTGTTCTTCTATCAGGCTTGGGTTACGGTCAGAAGTATAAACAATACCTTCCTGGTAAAAGGCCGGACCAAAGTCAGCATACTTTGAATTCAGGTTTTTGGCATTTTTAACTTCCGCAGATGGCTGTAATTCCTGCCACTCATTCATTTGACCACAAAATCCGGCAAAAAGTTCACCTCTCGGATCATTAGGCACCAATGCGGCATATTTTCTGAAGGCTTCTTCGGCTGATGAATATTCCTGTAAAGTACGTGCAGCCTGACCCAGATAAAAATAATTTATTGGAGCAACATCACCATACTGCACTGACCGTTTATACCAGGAGCGCGCTTCAGCAGCATTGTTTATCATCCGGTAAGATTCGGCAAGTTTAAAAGTAGCCTCTTTTTTGACTTCCTCCTTTTTGCTGTTTGCCGCCTTAAGATAATAAGGTATCGCTCTGGAATATTCATACAACTTGAACAGCTTGTTGGCCTTTTTGATTTGCGCATAGCCTGAAGTCGCTGTAACAAACAATATAAAGGTCAATAGACAGGTTAATTTTCTCATTTCGTTTATTTTTTACTCAATACACCAGTAGTTGTCAATTCACACCCAAAACATCTTTTAAAAGAAGAACCTCGGAGTCAACATTCTGTCATGGTACAGGTTAAAGTCAAATCCAAGACGTATTTCATGCGAACCCTTATTCTGGGGCAGCAGTTCATTCAGATACATGTCGTAGGAATATCCAACCCTAATCTTTTCGGATATCCGAAATTCGGTCATCAAAACAATGGCATGTTCCGAACGATAGGACGCACCAATCCAGAATATATTATCGAACAATAAACTGGCATTTACATCCACCTGTAAAGGTGCATTTTTTACAAACTTAATGAGCGTTGATGGCCTGAATACCATTTTCTCATTTATGGGTATAGCAACCCCGGCCATACCATAAAAGTGGCGTAACAGCTTGGTATAAGTGGTTTTGTTGTCCACTTTTATTACTCCGTACTCATTTTGAAACAATTGTTTGGAGGACAACCCAACGTACATCCGGTTACTTTGATAATAAATGCCAAAATTCGCATCAGGTGTAAACCGCTGTATATCCTGTGGACTGAATGTGTAGTCGGGATCTTCAACATTGATCTGACGCCAGTCAAAATCAAAGTATTTGAACCCTGCCTGCAAACCAAAGGCTAGGTTTCCCCTACCCAATAACAGGCGATAGGCATAAGTAGCCATCAATCCCTGGTTGCGGGTAGGCCCGAGCACATCCTGATAGGCATAAAGTCCCAGTCCCACTTTGTTGTTTCGGGTTGATAGGTGTGCCCCGGCCGAGAAAGTACGCGGCGCCCCATCGATGCCCACCCATTGATAGCGGTTGAGCAAATCAACGGTGAGCATCTCACGACTTCCCGCGTAGGCGGGATTAAGCGCAAGTTTGTTGAACATATACTGGCTGAAAAGCGGGTCCTGTTGGGCGAAAGCTGTTAAACTGATGAACAGGAAAAGTAAGCCGGTTAACTTTTTCATATTGTTAATGTTTTTTTATTTTTCAGAATCAGTTTTCACTTCTTACGTAGATCCAACCCGTAAATGTTTTCACATCTTTGATTTCGAGAATGTAATAATAGGTGCCATCCGGTACACGATCACCTTTTTTGTTGGTAGCATCCCAGAATACATTGATGTTGTCATAGCGGTCTCCTTCCCAGATTTTGGTTCCCCAACGGTTGAAGATTTTTACTGTATTATCAGGGAATCCTTCAATGCCCCTGACTTTCCAGGTATCGTTGTTTCCATCTTCATTGGGTGATACACCATTGTATATGACCAGATCATCAATGTCGGGTTCAGGCATCACTGTGATGTAAACCATGGCATCATCACAAAGCACTGGTTCACCTTTATCACAAATGGTATAACACAATGAATCGATTCCGGAGAATCCGGCATACGGCAAATAGGTTATGGTTCCATTGGAATTCACAACTACCAGTCCGTTCAACGGATTACCGCAAATGCTGACGGTTAAGCCACCATTCTCAGGATCGCTATCATTCCCCAACACATTAACCATTACCGATGTATTGAACGCAGTGGTATCATAGTCATCCACAGCAACCGGTGCGTAATTAATACCTTCGAGATGAACGTTAACCGAATCAAAAGTCTGACAACCCGTAATCAAATCCGTTACCAGTACCGTGAAAGTAGTATGGTTGGTAAGGATATGGGTCAATGGACTGCTGGTATTTGAATAATAGAGCAGGTTTGCAGGTTGCCAGTTAAAGGTATAAGCACCTGAACCACCAGTAGCTGTAACTTCGAGCTGTGTACTGGTATTAAATGGTATTGAAAGATCAGGGCCAGCGTTGGCGATAACCGTTTCATGAATGGTAAGCAACATTTCATCAGTAACCTCCATACTTCCACAACCTTCGGCACCTGTAACTTTGATAATGAGGGCAATAACCCCTGTTTCACCATTGGCTGGCAGATACGTTGGAGTGATTGTGTTTCCGTTAAGAAGTGTACCATTTCCGTTGGTTGTCCATTCGATGCTTACATAATTTTCAGCACCTGCAAGGAATACAGTATAATCCTCACCCTGGCATACTTCCATATCGGGACCAGCCGTTACATAAGGCTTGCCATCTATGGTGAGTGTCATGTTATCACTAACTGGTTCGCATCCGTTCTCCGATACCGCAGTAATGGTAAGTACAACCTGTCCGTTGGCTATATCGCTAACACTAGGAGTATAAACAGGTTTCTGGATGTTGACATTACTAAACGTTCCGGTTCCGCTGGAAGTCCAGTAAACTGAAGTCTGGTAAGTGGCTGAAGCACCCGAAAGTGAATAACTTTCACCTTCGCAGATGCTGGCATCATCCCCGGCCAAAGCAACAGCCTGACGCGAGATATTGAGCATCATAACATCTGAAACAGGTGCACATGAACCTTCGGACTGGGCAGTGAGCGTTAAGCTTACGGTCCCGGCCACAATATCCGTAGTACCCGGAGTATAAGTGGTGTTCAACTGGGTTGCATCACCAAAGTTTCCATCACCTAAAGTAGTCCAGAGCAATGCGCTTGCATTGGCCGCAGAAGCAGAACTGGTGTTAAAGATGTCATTTTCACAAATGGTTGCATCCGCACCAGCATTAATCACAGCTTGTTTTGAAATGGTAAGCGTCATCTGATCAATCACGGTTTCACATGGGAATGTAGCATTACCTGTAATGGTCAGTGTAACTGTTCCATTCAGTATGTCAGACTGACTAGGAATGTACACTGCATTCACAAGAGCCGGATTGTTAAATGTACCTGATCCTGAGGTTGTCCACAATACCGATTGGGCAAATGCAGCAGTAGCACCCTGCAGGGTGAAAGACAATCCTTCACAGGTTTCATCATCACTACCGGCCGAAACCATGGTTTGCCTGTTGATGGTTAATACCATTACATCCGTAACCGGATCACATGGTGCGGGCGCCTGTCCGGTAAGGGTCAGGGTAACCGTTCCACTAATAATGTCAGCCATACTCGGTGTGTAAACAGGATGAATCAGCGTGGCATCATCAAATGTTCCTGTTCCTGAGCTTGTCCACATCAGACCAATGGTGTTCAATGATGTGGCTCCAGATGGAGTATAGGTTGAACCTTCACAAATGGTTGCATCTGCACCCGCAGAAACAGCGGCTTCATTGCTCAGCGTAAGGGTCATTGCATCGCTTGCCGAGGCACAGTTTCCATCAGAATAAGCAGTGAGTGTCAGGATAACCTGTCCATCATCAATATCATTCTGACTTGGGGTATAAGTAGGATTAATCACAGTTTGGCTACTAAAAGATCCGGTTCCGGAAGTTGTCCACATCACCGAATTCTGGAATGTTGCCGAAGCACCGGAGAGGGTATAAGAACCTCCTCCACAAATGGTTGCATCCGCACCAGCGCTGGCTGTTGCCTGACGGTAAATGGTCAGCGTCATGGCATCACTTGAGGATGCACACGGACTGGCCGAACTACCGGTAATGGTCAGAATAACTGTTCCACTGGCAATATCGGCTGAACTTGGTGTATAAACCGGATTGACTGACGTTGGATTTGAGAATGTTCCTGTTCCACTGCTTGTCCAGGATATGCTACCGGCAAAATTAGCGGTAGCCCCCGAAAGCTGGTGGGTGGAGCCCTGGCAGATGGCGGCATCCGATCCTGCATTCACCTCTGCCTGACGGCTGATGGTAAGTACCATTTGGTCGGAACTGCCACCACAAGGCGATGCTGAAGTTACCGTCATAGTCAGGATAACTGAACCATTCAGGATATCGGCATTACTTGGTGAATAAGTCGGATTTTCAATCATTGCATTGTTGAACGATCCGCTTCCACTGCTTGTCCAAAGTATGCTTTCCGGGTTACTGGCAACGGCTGATGACAGCGTGTATGCTGAGCCTTCGCATAGGATAGCATCATCACCGGCATTAGCAGTAGCTTGCGGACTTATGGTCAACACCATCGCATCAGAAACACTACCGCAAGGAGCACCTGATTGTGCTGACAGAGTAAGCACAACAGAGCCAGCGGTGATATCAGCGGCACTCGGTGTATATACCGGGTTCAGTGTACCTGCATTGTTAAAAGTACCTGTTCCGTTTGTGGTCCACAGCAGATTGCTCGCAAAAGCAGCCGTTGCGCCATTCAGTGAATACGTTGCGCCTTCGCAAATTGCCGCATCGGCACCTGCATTCACCGCTGCCTGGCGGTTGATGGTAAGTACCATAAAATCAGCGTCATTGCCACAAGGTGCTTCAGAAGTAACATTCATGGTGAGTACTACTGAACCGTTCAGGATATCAGAAGCACTTGGCACATAATATGGGTTTTGAATGTTGGGGTTGCTGAACAATCCTGTTCCACTGGTGGTCCAGAGAATGGATAGAGCATCTGTAGCTACAGCAGCAGTGATGTTGTATGCACTGCCTTCACAAATGGTTACATCCGGGCCGGCATTGGCCATAGCATTTTCACTGATTGAAAGTACCATTACATCACTTGATTCGCCACAAGGTGCAAAAGATTGTGCCGTGAGGGTAAGTGAAACGCTTCCAGCAATTACATCGGCACCACTTGGTGTGTATATCGCGTTCAATGCTGTGGCATCAGCAAACGTACCTGTGCCGGAAGTTGTCCACAATAAGCTTTCAACATAAGATGCTGTTGCTCCGCTGATCGTATATGGGCTTCTTTCGCAGGTAGATCCGTTTGGTCCGGCATTTACCAGAGCCTGGCGTGAAATGGTAAGAATCATCTGATCCTGAACATTAGCACATGGTGAAATGGCATTCCCGGTAAGGGTTAGAATAACTGAACCATTGATGATGTCAGCCATACTCGGAGTATAAGTCGGATTAACCAGTGACGGGTTATTAAAGAAACCTGTTCCACTTGAAGTCCATAGCACCGAGGCTGCATTTTGAGCATTTGCACCCATTAGTTCAAAGGCGGTGTTCTCACAAATTAAGGCATCTTCACCTGCTGATACAGTTACCTGCGGGCTTATGCTCAAGACCATTTCATCGGTTACTGCAATACATGGGAATGGAGCCTCACCCGTGAGTGTCAGAATAACAGAACCAGCGGCAATGTCAGCATTACCCGGAGTGTAAACCGGATTTTGAGATGTTTCATCGTCAAATGTTCCATTACCGGAGGTTGACCAGAGGAGCGAAACCGTGTTCAGGGAGGTTGCTTCTGAAAGCTGATAGGTACTGGTTTCGCAGATCAGTGCATCGTTACCGGCATTGACGTTAACCGGAGCCTGAATGGTCAGTATCATCTCGTCAATAGAGGTTAAGCAGGAGCCTTCAGAGAAAGCAGCAATAACAAGGGTAACCTCACCATCATCAATATCATTCTGACTTGGAATATAAGTCGGATTGATGCTGTAAGGGCTGTTGAATGTGCCGGTACCAGTCGTTGTCCAGAATACTGAATACTGGTTGTTAGCCGTTGCACCTGATAAAGTATATGGAGTTGCCCCGCAGATGATGTCATCCGGGCCAGCATTGGCAGTTGCCTGACGGCTGATGGTGAGTATCAGTTCATCCTGATCGATAGGACAAGGTGCAGATGATTGACCAGTGATGGTTAGTACAACTGAGCCATTGTTGATATCGTCAGTGCTTGGCATATAGGTTGCGGCGAGTAAGGTTGGATCATTAAAGGACCCGGTACCGCTGCTTGTCCACAACACACTGGTTGTGTGAAGGCTTGTAGCTGTATTGGTAATAAATATTTCGCCCTCGCAGATTTCATCATCAACTCCGGCATTTACCATCGCCTGATGACTAATATTCAATGTCATCACATCCATTGCGCCTGGACATCCGGCAAAAGAAGTAACCGTCATGGTAAGTGTTACCATACCGTCGTCTCTGTCGTTCTGACTTGGCGTATAAACCGGATTCTGAACTGTGGTGCTGCTGAATGAACCTGTTCCGCTGGTGGTCCAAAGGATAGAAGCTTCGTTGGCGACAATGGCATCGACCAGTTCATACGTTGAACCTTCACAAATGGTCGCATCAATACCGGCAAAGGCAGTTGCCTGCGGGCTGATTGTCAATACCATCACATCGCTGACTTCAACACATGGAGCGGCAGACTGACCGGTCAGGGTCAGGGTGACGGTTCCATTGGCAATATCAGCTGTGCCTGGTGTGTAGATCGGATTCAGCGCTGTTATGCTGTTGAAGGTTCCGTCTCCACTTGTGGTCCATTCAATACTGGTAGCATTGATGGCTGTAGCACTACTTAAGGTATATGTTCCTGTTTCACAGATGGTGGCATCAACACCGGCGTTTACAACAGCCTGACGGTTGATGGTCAATGTCATCTGATCAACGACGTTGGTGCATGGTGCGGCAGAAGTTACCGTCATGGTAAGGATAATCGAACCATTAAGGCGGTCGGCTGCACTTGGTGTGTAGGTCGGGTCTTCGATGGTTGCATCGTTGAATGAACCTGTTCCTGTCGAAGTCCAGAGGATAGTGGCTGCGTCGGTTGCGGTTGCATCCAAAGTGTAGGTTGATCCTTCACAAATCGTAGCATCTAATCCTGCATTGGCAGTAGCCTGTGCATTGATGGTCAATACCATTACATCACTGGCTGCTACACAAGGAGCGGCAGACTGACCGGTAAGGGTCAGGGTTACAGTTCCTGCAGTAATATCGGATGCACTTGGCGTGTAAACCGGATTAACCAGGGTAGCATCGCTGAAAGTTCC
>SWCB01013605.1_pt4 | contig 62094 bp, 39 predicted proteins | sample 4692901 | NCBI WGS metagenome assembly SWCB01 (sample SAMN10267276, study PRJNA491770) | bioreactor metagenome | isolation source: DHS bioreactor inoculated with subseafloor sediment | place: Japan: off Shimokita Peninsula | collected 2006-08 | reverse complement strand
GGGGGGGGCGAGCAAGACATTGCACATTCTATTCAGCAAACAACAGATGGGGGTTATATAATTGCAGGGCAGACTGAATCAAATGATGGAGATGTATCTGGTAATCATGGAAGCCTTGATATCTGGGTTGTTAAGACTAATTCATCAGGCACTATTCAATGGCAGAAATGTTATGGAAGATCAGATGGGGACTGGGCATATTCCATTCAGCAAACAACAGATGGGGGATATGTTATTGGTGGTACGTCCGAATATCCTGAGTATGATTCCTATTATAATTTACTCATTAAAGTTGACCCATCAGGTGAAATAATATGGCAGAATTCATTTGGTTCATCTCAAGAGATTACAAGTGTTAAGGAAACCATCGATGGAGGGTTTATACTTGTTGGAAACAATATGGAAAACTACTGGGCTGCTAGATTATGCTACAGTGACCCTATATCTATTGCCATTTCTGATACCTCTTATTGTCTTTCTACTACACTTACAGCAACTGATGGATTTGAAAGTTACTTATGGAACACAGGTCAAACAACCCAAATGATTGATGTAACTACAGGTGGAAATTATAGTGTGGTTGCAACTAATTCAATTGGATGTGCATCAAATACTGAAATTGTTGCTCCACCTCCTATACAACCTTACGGTAGTGAACAAATTTGCATGGTAACCATGGACGAACAAACAGGGAATAACCTTATTATAATTGAAAAAACATTGAATGTTGGGACGGACTCTATTTTGATCTATCGGATGGACAATTATACCAGCCAGTACATATGTATTGGTGCCATTGGAATTGATGAGATTAGCATGTTCGAAGATGAAGATGCAATCCCTGAGCAACAAAGCTATCAGTACAAAATATCAGTTAAGGACATTGAATGCGGTAAAGAAAGTGATTTGAGTGATGTGCATCGCACTATATTATTACAATCTAGTGTTGGAATAAACAATGATGTCAATTTGCTTTGGAATCCTTATGAAGGGTTTACTTACTCAAATTTTCAGATCTATAGGAGTAATGCAAACGGAGTTTTTAATTTGATTGCTTATGTACCTAATAATAACTTTTCTTTTACTGATCTTACACCTCCTTCAGGATCGAATAGATATCAGGTAAGAGTCTCACCAAATACTCCATGTAATCTCACCAGGTCAACTTATAACTTTGTATCATCAAATATTGTTAATCCCCTCACTGTTGGTATTGATAAAAAACCTGCAACATCATTTTCGATCAAACCGAATCCTGTAAACGATCATTTGTCTTTGAGATCAAATAATAACTTGATAGGAGCAAAATTTAGGATTACTGATTTGACCGGAAGGGTGCTTCTAACGGGCATGGTAACGGATGAAGACACAGACATTAATCTCTCGTCGTTATCAGCAGGCGTATATATACTAAGAGTTGAAGGGGAAAATAATTTGGCTACTAAAATAATAAAGAAATAGATTTTAGTTAGGGAAAATACAAAAATACGTGAAGAAACCTAAATCAATCCACGGAGCAAGAACCATGATGTTTGCTGAGTTGGAAAAGGTAATGGCCTATTCTCTTGATGATGATGGCTTTATGGAATCATTGAGGGAAAATGTTACAGGCAAGAAATCAAATTCAGGTGCTTTAAAAACAGCCAATTATCTAAAAAGGCTTTATGGGTTTGATTTACACCATCCTGCATTTGCTGCCTTCAAATACTTCTGGAAAATTTCAGAGCCTTCCGAAAAGCCATTGATTGCCTTTATTTTTGCTATCAATAATGACGATATACTTGCAGAAAGCATTCAGGTTCTTCGTGACACAACGCCTGGTCACAAGGCAGCTGTTGAAACATTTGAAGAAGAAATAGAAAAGTTCCATCCCAATCAATACTCCCCGAACACCCGTAAGTCGATGGCTCAAAACGTTGCCAGCTCCTGGAAACAGGCAGGTTTTATTGTTGGGAAAGTAAAGAACATCAGAATACAACCAGAGATTAGTTACCGTATTGCTTGTTTCGCATTTTTACTGGCTTATCTCAATGGCGACAGGGGTGATTTCATTTGGAACAGTACCGGTGTAAATGCCTTGTGCCTTCATGAGTCTAAACTAAGGGAATTGGCTTTTGAATGTTCAAAGAGAGATTTAATGCAGTATCAATATGCAGGAAACGTAACCGCAATAAGTTTTACAAACCTTCTAAACAAAATCGGAATTGATGGCGACAAGAATTGATTTATTGGTAGATGCCTATGAAAAGGTTATAAATGAGCCCTGGTCAGGTTCTTTATCCGGACAGGAAAGAGTTTGGTTTCTGGTGTACGATCCGGCAGAACAGCGCAAAGTAGATTTGAGGATGGGTGATTTTGAAACTACAACTATCAAGGCTGGCAAAAGATGGATTACAATTTCTCTTAAGAAATGCTTCCCATTGTGGATGGCTGGCCACGAGTACAAAGAAGAATACTTTAGCGAGCCGGGAATTTTGGTTGATCAACTGGAAGCTGAGTTTAAACAATTTGCCATAGATTTCTTAATTCAGGAAATGGATAAACTGGGTACTGATGATCAAACCCTGATTGCTGTCCGGGATATATCTTCCTTATTTGGCTTCAACCGAATGTCGGATGTGTTAAACGGGTGCGCGAATGCTTTCAAAGGCAGGATGCTCATTTTCTTTCCGGGTGAATACGATAAAAATCATTACCGCTTATTAGATGCCAGAGATGGATGGAGTTATCTGGCAAGACCAATTACTGCTTAATCTAACATACCTATGAAAAATAAAGAATTATTCACATTAAATCCGGATGAAAACAACCTCATTAATGATGGTGTGGTTGAAATTAATACGGCCAAAGATGAAAAAGGGCTAAAAATCATTCGCCATGAATTGAAAACATTTGTTTGTGAAGGCGAATACCAAAGAGGCCTGTACAGGATATTAGATACGTATATAAAGCACCTTGATCAGCCCAAGCAACCGGCAGCCTGGGTGAGTGGTTTTTTTGGAAGCGGAAAGTCTCACCTGGTTAAAATGTTGGGGTATTTGTGGGAGGATTTTAAATTTCCAAATGGCGATACCGCCAGAACCATAAAGCCTTTGCCGCAGGAAATTAACGACTTATTGTTTGAATTGGAAAGTAAGCAGAAAATAAATGGAAGGCTTTCGGTTTCCGGTACCTTGAAGGATTTTCCTTCATCCGACATTCGTTATTCGTTTCTGCAACTATTTCTGAATGAACTGGGTTTGCCACAACAATACCATCATTTCAAATTTGTATTTTGGGCCAAGCAGGAAGGCATTTACGATGATTTAAAAGCATTGGTGGAAGCCAAAGGCAAGGATTTCAAAAAGGAGTATGAAAATCTGTTTGTCTCATCGACTATCGCCAAAGCACTACTGGAATTGAAACCGGAGTTTGCTGAAAATGAGGCTATGGTCAAAGAGAATTTTAAGGCCAACTTCAAACGAATTGAAACCATTAATCGGGTACAGTTGATTGATACCATCAAAACCGAAATATTGCCCATGTTCTTTGGGGATAAAATTCCATTAACGATTGTCGTTTTAGACGAAGTGCAGCAGTTCATTGGTTCTGATGGTGATAAAAGTATTGACCTGCAAAATCTGGCTCAGGATATTTGCAGCAATTTCGATGGTAAATTCTTACTCATTGGCACCGGTCAGAATGCACTTTCAGAAACGAGTTTATTGCAGCGGCTGCAAGATCGGTTTACCGTTAAAGTTTCCTTATCTGATACCGATGTGGAGACAGTAACCCGAAAAACCGTTTTAGAGAAAAAACCATCCGCCATCAATGCAATCGATAAAAAACTGGAGGGTTCTTTGGGTGAAATCTCTCGTAATCTTTCAGGTTCTGATTTTGGATATGTGGTAAGCGATAAGACCAATTTGATTGCCGATTATCCAATCATTCCTTCTACCCGAAAATTCTGGAAAAAGATTCTGCAAGCAATTGACACAGCAGGCACTGCCGGCCAATTAAGAAGCCAACTGCGAATTGTAAATGAGAGCATCAAAACCGTTGCCGACAAAGAGCTGGGTTATATTATTCCTGCCGATTTGATATTTGAACAAAAGCAGTCTCAGTTGTTGCAAAATGCACTTCTTCTTAACGAAACCAATAATTTAATTGAAAACAGGAAATCGAAGGGTGGCGATGATGCACTGGAAGGCCGGATATTAAGTGTTGTTTTTTTGATTGATCAGTTGCCGAAAGATACCACAAATGGTCGTTTAAGGTCTGATGAAAACACCATTGCAGACTTACTCATCGACAACCTTAATGAACCATCTGATAAATTCAGAAGCAAGATAAAGGAACTCATTCGGAAATTGGTTGATGCGAAAGTTTTGATGCCGGTAAACGACGAGTTTAAACTGCAAACCAAAGTTGGATCTGAATGGGAGCAGGAATACACGGCTCAGGCAGTGAAAATTAACAGCTCGGGTGATGACCAGATTCAAAACCTGCGCCGGCAAAAGATAATTGGTTTCTTTAACGACAAAACCAAAACCATCAATATTCTGCAAGGAATCTCGAAGCAAAAACGGGATTTCGATGTTTGGGATAAAGATACCAGGCCGAATACCGAAAACAAACTGAATGTCTGGATTCGGGATGGCTGGTTTGAAAACGAATCGGTTGTATTGAATGAAATCAGGGCTGAAGGTTCCGATGCACCATTGGCTTATGCCTTTGTGAAAAAATTTCGTGACCCAGAACTTCGAAGTGAAATTATAAAATTTCTGGCAGCAAACTTAACCATGGATGCCAAGGGCATGCCTTCTAATCCGGAAGGAGAACAGGCCAGAAAAAGCATGGAAACCCGAAAGGGGCTGGCCAAAATAGCCATCGATGAATTGATTGCTAAAATATGCATGGAAGGGGCTGTTTATCTTGCCGGAGGAAATAAAGTGGAGACCGGGACCATCCGGGATAATATCAGCGATGCATTAAACAGCATTGCTGACCGCCAGTTTCCTGACTTTAAAAGCAAAGCCGATTATCCGAACTGGGGGCAGGCCTTAACCAAAGCCCTGGGAAACAATCCTGATGCCCTGGTTGCCATTAACTACAGGGGAGATGTGGATAAACACCCGGTAGCTATTGAAATACTCCGTTTTATGGGCAATAGCACCAAAATCGGTAAAGATATACGCAACCATTTCATGAAATCCCCTTACGGTTGGCCACAGGATGCCATTGATACCCTATTGATTATGCTGAAAAACATGCAGCATATTTCTACCAGTGAAACTGACTTAAAGGTGGCCAGAATAAATCAGGCTTCTTTCAAAAAAGAGATACACATTCTGGGTGCGAAAGATAAAATAGCCATTCGCAAACTGTTTCAGGATGCCGGTATAAGCTGCCCGCCCAGTCATGAAATATTTCCCTACTCCAATGAGTTTTTCGACAAACTGAAAAGCCTTGCTGCACAGGTGAGCGGTGATGCTCCCCGGCCTGAACCCATCAATATTGATTTCATCAAAGAAATGGAGAATAAGGAAGGCAATGAGCGGCTTTTAGATATTTTGCAACAAAAGGATGTATTGCAGGCTAAATATTTGGAATGGAATGCAAAAGCCAGACTGGTTAGTGCACGAGAGCCCCTTTGGGCTTTATTGGTTCAATTAAACAATCATGCACCCGATGAGCCTGAAATGGAGCAACTGTTGATTGAAACCAATGCCATCCGCGATGATCGTTTACTGCTTCAGGAGCCTGATTTGATTCAACCCCTGTTAACAGCCATTACTGATAAGTTGCTGACCATCCTCAACCAACGCAAAGGGCAATACAATGACGTGTATGATTTGCATATGAATAGCCTGCAGGCAAATGAATACTTCAACAAACTAACCCCTGAGCAAAAGCATAGAATTTTAGCCAACCATCAGTTGCTGGTAAAACCTGAAATCAAAAATCTTGATGCCCATGCCTTGCTCAATCAATTGCAAAAGGCTTCGCTTTATACCTGGGATACCAAATTGGCGGCTCTGCCCGGTCAGTTCCAATCCGCTTTGGAAGAGGCTATTCAAATATTCGCACCACAGGCGAAATCCTATACCCTTCCACGCAAAACCATCAACAATCAGCAAGAGATAGATCGCTATATTTCAGAACTGAAAGCTGAATTGGAAAACCTTATAAAAGATTCAAGTTCAATTATTTTAAAATAAATAAGTCATGAGTAAGGAGCTTGCTATAGAAGTAACATACCATGAATTGCTGAAGGAACTCAAACAGCATATACGTTCTGCCCAGGCGAAGGCGGCTTTGGCCGTCAACAGTTCGTTGATTCAGCTTTACTGGAATATGGGCAAAATGATTTCCGATAACCAGGCACTGTTCGAAGGCCGGAATAACTATGTGGAGAAACTGGCAAATGACCTGAAGTCCGAATTCCCTGATATGAAGGGCTTTTCAAAACGCAATATTTTTTACTTCAGAAAACTGTATCTTTTTTATAGCGGGAGTTCAGTGCAGCAAGCTGCTGCACTGAAAGTTGAAAATACGGAAAAAATAACAGTGCAGCAGCCTGCTGCATTGAGCGCTGAAGCCTCAGTCCAACAAGCTGCTGGACTGAATTGGAATATACTTGGAGTACCATGGGGGCACCATATACTGGTTCTTGACAAGGCAAAAACATCAGATGAAGCCCTGTTTTATCTGCAACAAACCATCGAAAACAATTGGAGCCGGGCCATACTCACCATGCAAATGGAACAGAATTTATTTGCCAGGCAGGGCAAAGCAATTACCAACTTTGAAACTACTTTGCCTGAACAACAGGCTTTGATGGCCACGCAAATACTCAAAGACCCATATAACTTTGGCTTTCTCACGCTGGAGCCCAAAATGCAGGAACTGGATATTGAAAAGCAACTCATCGACCACATTACCAAATTTTTATTGGAGTTAGGCAAGGGCTTTGCCTTTATAGGACGCCAGTATCCTCTGGAAGTTGGCGAAAAAGATTATCGTTTGGATTTACTCTTTTACCACATCCGGCTTCGTTGCTTTATTGTAATTGACTTAAAAACGGAAGAGTTTAAGCCGGAATATGCAGGTAAAATGAACTTTTATCTCTCGGCTGTTGACGACCTCCTGAAAGCCGAAACCGATCAACCCTCTATTGGAATTATCCTTTGCAAACATAAAAATAAGCTGGAAGTGGAATATGCCCTTCGGGGTATAAGCAAGCCCATAGGGGTAAGTGAATTTACCCTTACCCAGGCATTGCCTGCCGAATTGAAAGGCACTTTACCCACCGTAGAAGAATTTGAAAACGAATTAATTAAAGACATTGAATAATGGCCGTACTCACCCCACAACAACGTAATACACTGGAATCAGCCGTAAAACTGGCGCGACAAGTAGCTGAGCTGGGTGCTTTCAATGCCTTGCACAGTATGGCGGTGGATTATCCGGAACCATTTGCCCACATGAATCCAGCGCAACGTAGTTTGCGGAACATACTGCGCAGCAAAGCCCGGTTGTTGGGTGACGCATTACCAGCCAATGGAGCGCAAGAAATTGACAACCTTGGTTACGAACTGGCTTACGAAACCTGGCATAAAATGTTGTTTGCCAAGTTTTTGGAAGTTAACGATTTGCTCATGCATCCGGATGGAGTGGCCGTAACCATGGAGGATTGCGAGGAATTGGCCGGTGATGAAGGTTTTATAGATAAATGGGACGCAGCCGCCAATTATGCGGGCAAAATGCTACCTGCTATATTTAGAACCGACGATCCTTTAATGCAGGTGGCCTATGCAACCGATGAACGCATTAAGCTGGAAGAGATTATTGATGACCTAGAAGACCAAATCTTTATGGCCGATGATGCACTGGGTTGGGTGTATCAGTTTTGGCAAAGCGAAGCCAAGGCAGTAATCAATGCAAGTGGTGATAAGATTGATGGCGAAAGACTTCCGGCAGTTACCCAGCTATTTACCGAGCCCTACATGGTTAATTTTCTAATTGACAACACATTGGGGGCATGGTGGGTAAGCCGAAACCCGGGTATAAAACCACCTGTTAAATTTGAATACCTCCGGTTTTCTCCTCCCCTTTTAGGGGGAGGCCGGGAGGGGGTCCCCGCAGCCGGCAATTTTGAAGGCTGGCCTAACAAAACAGCAGAAGTGACTTCCCTTGACCCATGTATGGGTTCCGGTCATTTTGTAGCCTCCCTGTTTCCGGTATTTGCTTCCTTGCGTATGCACGAAGAAGGCTTAACCAAAGAACAAGCTACCGAAAAAGTAATTTCTGAAAACTTACATGGTCTTGAGATAGACCCTAGATGTACACAAATTGCCGCCTTTAACCTGGCATTGACAGCTTGGAAGTTTTGCGGACATTACAAGGAATTGCCCGAAATGAATTTGGCTTGTTCCGGCATTGCGCCAAAAGGCAAGGTAGAAGATTGGGTAAAGCTGGTTGGGAAAGTTGATCGGTTTGAAGATAAAGAGCGAATGGAAAACGGGATGAAGATGCTTTACGAGCATTTTCAATTGGCTCCAGAGTTGGGTAGCCTATTGGATCCTACTACTATTAAAGCAGATGCGTTTACTGCAAATTTTGAAGAGTTAGAGCCTGTATTAAGACAAGCATTAGAAAATGAAAGGGATACCGAGCAATTAGAGCGTGGGGTTATGGCCGCAGGTATTGCAAAAGCCGGGCAATTACTGGCTAAGAAATATACTTTACAGATTACCAACGTGCCTTATCTTAGTCGTGGAAAGCAGGATAATTTAATGGCTGATTATTTTGAGAGAAATTATAAAGAAGCTAAAGGAGATTTAGCTACAGTATTTCTCGATAAGATGCTCAAATCGAATACGATTGGTGGCATCTCCTGTAGTGTAATTCTTCAGAACTGGCTTTTTCTTACCACTTATAAAAACTTTAGAGAAAAACTATTAAAAAATGAAACATGGAGTATGGTCGCCAGATTAGGTCCCAAAGGTTTTCAAACACCCATGTGGGATTTTAATGTGATGTTAATTTCTCTATCACATCAAAAACCTTCGCCCGATCATGTAATGGTTGGTTTGGATGTTAGCAAAGCTCCCAATGCAGATACTAAAGACAAAGCACTAAAAACCATTGTAATCAAAGTAGTTAATCAAAAGCAACAAATTGGTAATCCTGATTCAAGGATTGTAATTGAAGAAATTATACACGGAGATTTGCTTAGCAAGTATGCAAAGGCTTTGCAAGGTATTGCCACAGGTGATTTCTCAAATTATGGAAGATTATTTTGGGAAATTCAAAATATAGACAATGACGTTTGGATATATCAACAAACAACATTTTCCACTAAAGCCAATTTCGTTGGAAAAGAAAATATTATCTTTTGGGATAGTGGAAAGGGAGCATTAAAAAACTCTCCAGGCGCAAGAATACAAGGATTAGATTCTAAGTTACGAAAGGGTGTTGCAATTTCACAAATGGCGAAATTGGGTGCTACTTTAAATCTCAAAAGCACATTTGACAATAATGTTTCTGTGATTCTTCCGGAAAAGGAAGAATTTTTAATGCCAATTTATGCTTATTGCACAACTGAACAATACCATGACGATGTTCGAAAAGTTGACCAGAAAGTTAGCGTTACAAATGCAACATTAGTTAAAGTCCCTTTCGATTTGGAATATTGGAAAAAAGTTGCAGCCGAAAAGTTCCCCAATGGTATACCCAAGCCATATAGTGATGACCCTACACAATGGCTGTTTCATGGGAATCCCATTAAAACTGACAATCCCTTACAAGTTTCACTGGCCAGAGTATTGGGTTACCGCTGGCCTGCGGAAAGTGATACTGAAATGGAATTGGCAGATGAAGCTAAAACCTTAATAGAAGCTGTAAAAGCCTTTGATCATTTAACGGATGAGGATGGCATATTCTGTATTCCATCTGTAAATGCAGAGCAAGCCGGTGCCGAACGTCTGCGGGATTACCTGCAACAGGTATTTGCAGGTGAATGGAATATCCAAACCATCACACAACTGCTGCAAAAAGAAGATGCCAAATCAACCAACTTAGAAGCCTGGTTGCGGGATGAATTTTTCGCACAGCATTGCAAAGTTTTCAAAAATCGTCCTTTTATCTGGCATATTTGGGATGGCCGCAAAGATGGCTTTTCGGCTTTAGTCAATTACCACAAATTAGATAAGGATAACCTTTCCAAACTCATCTTCACCTATTTAGGCGATTGGATTCGCATGTGCGAAAACCGAAAGAAAGCTGGTGAAAGCGGTGCAGAAGGTTTGCTCAGTGCTGCACTCAAATTGAAAGAGAAACTGGAAGCTATTCTGGAAGGGGAAGATCCTCACGATATATTCGTTCGCTGGCAACCCCTGGAAGAGCAACCCATTGGCTGGGAGCCAGATTTGAACGATGGTGTACGCCTGAATATTCGTCCCTTTGTGGAAGCCGGTGTGCTGCGCAATAAATTCAATGTAAAATGGGGTGTGGACAGAGGTAAAAACCCACCGGGCTCGCCATGGGGGGAGATAAGGGATAATGATAGGCATTTGGGGTTGGAGGAGAAGAGGAATGCGAGAAGGTAATAATCCATTTAAATGAAAGCAAATGAACACGAACAAGATTAAAGAATTTGTTGAACGGTTTTTAACCTATCGCAAAACAGATGATTATGCGGAACGTCTTGCACAATCTGCAATAACTGTAGTTTATAGAGATATCATACAGGAAACATTAAAAAATAAGCAGTTGACAAATGAAAATCTGACCGGGCTTATTCAAATGTTCAAGTACGGATGTAAGGATAAGACATTCGACAAATATCTGGAAATAAACATCACAGATCCTGGACGCAGAAATGAAATATCCGATAAATACTACGAAATAGATCAATGGGGCTATACTGGTGCAGGCTTAAATGCAGTAAAGAAACTTAAACCAGAGCAGGTGAGAATGATAAAAAAGTTTCTTCAGAATGCTTTTAATGTCAATACAATAGAGGGAGCAATAGACTTATGCAGCAATTTTGATAATGAAGATATCCCATTTGTAAAATCAGGAGTTTATTCACCCTGGTTACATTATATCAACCCGCAACTATTTCCAATAATCAACAACTCTCATTATGAGTTCAGAGAGTGGATGGATATTCCGGCAGATTATCCCTCTTGCATCAAATCGTTTAATGAATTGAGGCTTCAGGTTAAAGAAACAACCCTTGGTATGTTGGATAAATTTGCATATAATTTCAACTCAGAAGAAGAATCATGGGATTTAGGATCATTCCTGGATGACTTACATAAAAACTTCCCAACGATCTGGAGATGTGCTACTTCAAACCAATGGGATGAATTCAGGGAAAGAAATATTTTATCCGTCAACTGGCTTAAAGCAGATACAGATTATTCTATCCTGGAGGAATTTGGCCCTGGTAAAATTGTAAAAAAACGCTGGGCAAATGAATTAAAAAAAGGTGATTTAATTGTAATATTAGACAAACATAAATATTACGGGATAGCAGTAGCCAAAACGTCTTATAAGTTCAAAGAGAATGATGTTGAAATTGGGAAAATCCTCAGGCCTTGTATTGAAATAGAGTTTTTGCATGAATTGGAAACGCCTGTAAATCATAAAATGAACATCACTCATAAAAACCCTGCTACATTCTATGAATTAAATGGGCTGAGTTTTAGTGAAAAGGACACGTTTCAATTCCTCGAGAAATCATTTCCTAAAGCTATTAATAAACTTAACGAATATATGGAAATCGCAACACCTGCATCTGTTCAATCTCGGTCTGCTCACCTAAATTCTGCAAATAAAGATATTCCTAGGAATAAAATACTGTACGGCCCTCCGGGCACAGGTAAAACTTACAGTACAGTGGATGAGACGCTAAAAATATTAAACATCGATACTTCATCCTTAACTCGTACTGAGGCAAAACAGCAATTTGCCGAACTTCAAAAAAGCAAGCGTGTGTTCTTTACCACCTTTCATCAAAATATGGCCTACGAGGATTTTATGGAGGGAATTAAACCCGTTGACCCGGAAGATGATGATGAGTTTTTAAAATACCAGATTCAGGATGGGTTATTTATGCAAGCTTGTGTAGAGGCTGCCTTTAATTATATAAATTCTAATTCAGAACAAGAAAATATCGTTCAGGAATTATTAGATTTCAATGGGTTATTCGATAAACTTTTTGACAGAATAAGTGATGCCGGTTCAGAGGAACTAGAAACAAAGAGTGGAGGTAAAGTTACTGCAACGGTCACTTCACAAGGCAATCTGTCAATCAGGCATGCCGGAAGAGATAAACCTTACACTGTATCAAGAGACAGGCTTGGTCGCATCTTCGAGTTATACCCCGAGCCCGATGAAATCGCGAATATTCAAAATGCCTTTAGGAATGCCATAGGAGGATGCAATGCCACGGCCTATTGGGGGGCTTTAAATGCCATAGCCGAAATAAGAGATACTGAGGGTGGTGAAACGGTTAAACCCACTGCTTCTACAACTGAATTGGCTTATTTGGATAAAAGAAAAATAGTTCAGAAGTACTGGAACAAAAACGAGTATTCAGTGCAAACTATAGATAAATCATCTCCCTTTGTTTTTATTATTGATGAAATAAACCGGGGTAATGTGGCACAAATCTTTGGGGAACTTATTACTTTGATTGAAGAAGACAAACGCATGGGAAAACCGGAGTCCATTAGTGCTCAGCTGCCCTATTCAAAAAACTATTTTTCCGTTCCGCCAAACCTTCATATTTTGGGAACAATGAATACGGCTGACAGGAGTGTTGAGGCACTCGATTCTGCGCTAAGAAGAAGATTTTCATTTGTGCCGATGCTGCCTGACGAAGCAAAACTTAAGGCAGAATTTGAGGGCATTAATTTGAATGAATTGCTCACTTCTATAAACAAAAGATTAAGGATTTTAAAAGACAACGACCATACCATTGGTCATGCCTGGCTTTGGAATGTTGATAATTTTGAAAAATTAAAAATTGCATTCAAGGAGAAAATTATTCCGCTATTACAGGAGTATTTCTACAATGATTATGAAAAATTAGAATTGGTTTTGGGAAATAAGTTTGTGGTCGTGCAGCACACAGCAAACAATCAAACCTTTGCACGTTCTTCTAATTCGGCTGCTCTTGCCAATCAATACAAGAACAAAAAAGTTTATGCAATAAAACCGGATGCAAATGAAACCACTTGGTCTCCTGCAGATTTTATTTCTATCTACTTTCAACCGGCACTTGAAAATAATGAGTAATAAAGAGCCAATACAAATTTTTGAATATGATTATCTGCGTGTTGGTCAGCAAGGCTTTGATTTGCCCCACCTGGATGCTTTAGTTAAGTACAATGATGCTCATAAGGGGAAGTTTTTCACACTGCATCACCAAGCGGTTCGTTTTCAACAGTATGTTGGCGTTATTCAGGCAGGTGACCTTACGATTGAAATACTTCCTAAAATCGGTAAAGAAACAGATCCGGGTGGAAATAAAACAACCTGGCAACAGGTATTGATTGATATGTTAAGGGAGTGCAACTGGATGAAAGTTCATTCTCATGAGAAAGCAGCTTTACAGTTCAAATTTAACAGTATTCTTGAAGCCTATTTGGAATTGTTTATCACTGAATGTGAAACGCTGTTACATTTGGGATTGATTAAGAAATACAGGCAAGAAGATGGAAATGTGATGGCCTTAAAAGGCAAATTGTTATTTTCAGAAAATATTCAAAAGAATTTAGTTCATCAGGAACGGTTTTATACCCGTCATCAGGCATATGACCGAAATAATATTTATAATCAAATACTGTTTAAGGCCTTGAAGTTAATTCCGGAAATTAGTGACAGCCCTTTTCTAAAAGATCGGGTTTATAGACTTCTGATGGCTTTCCCTGAACTTGATATTATAAAAGTCAATGAGGCGACATTTCAAAATTTGGTTTTTGACCGTAAAACAATTGCATATCAGGAAGGCATCGAAATAGCGGCTATGATTATTCTTAATTATCGTCCGGATGTAAGTTCTGGTCAAAATCATATCTTAGCTATTCTTTTTGATATGAATAACTTGTGGGAGGAATACGTGTATCGTCAGATTGTAAAAAATAACAATCGGGGTTGGTATGTTGTGCCACAGGAATATCAAACAGTTTGGCGAAATGGCAACTCGGATTCAAGTAAAGGCATCAAACCTGATATTGTAATCGATAATGGTATTAGAAAACTAATTGTTGATACCAAATGGAAATTACCTGAAGACGATCTTCCCGCTGATAGTGACCTGAAACAAATGTTTATGTATAATGAGTATTGGGATGGGGCTAATGCTGTATTGTTATATGCAAAAATTAAAGGCGAAGTAATTTACGAGCCTGGATATTTTATTACTGGTGGAAGGGTAAAAAGCACTGAAACTGGATATAGGCATTTATGTGGGGTTATGAAAGTCAGTGTTCTGGATGAAGAAGATAATTTACTTGTTGATTTCGGTAATGTGATTAATAAAAAAATAAACAAAGAATTTTTAGAAAAATGAGGCAAAGCATTCACGATAAAGTAATTCAAGCCTTAAAGCAGGCCGAAAACCACAACAGCCATGTGATGGTAAGTCCGGAGGTCATTCTTTGGCCTGATCCGGAGAACCAGTGGTGTGAAGTGATAGATGTATTGCAGCAAAGCATCCCACATCTGTTGATTTATGGAAGCTACGCACCTGAAAAAAAACAAGGTCCGTCCATCTGGCTAAAGTGTATGATTGCGAAGACACTTCCTGAGGCCAATTGGGATTCAGAAGCTATTCCCATCATCTATCTGCCGGGTGTATCAAAGGCTGATTTGCGAAACGTAGAAAATGCGGTATTAAATTTCCAGCCTCTATTGGAATATCAATACACCGGAACACTTTTTATGCAGGAAAACGGCAGGGAATGGAGCATCCTTGCCTTTGTAGAAAATCCTTCCCTGGGCTTAGGTCTAAAAGTTGCAAAAGACAATGCTACCAAAGAGGCATTAAAGAAAACATTGCCTTCAATATTTCAAGATAAGGGTGTATTGGCCAATCAAACCATCGTAGATGCCGACTATCTTAACAATCAATTGTTTCCGGATATTGTCCCAACCATTCTAAAATGGATGTGCAAAGGTGAAATCTTCTTTCAAAATATAAAAGACGGCAAAAGAGAAGTGTTCGCCAGCCTGTGCAAATCACAGTATGAATTTGAGCCCGACCACAAAAACATCAAAGCCATAGCGGAAAAACTCGGTTCTCAGAAAAATTCCTGGAAATTCGTTTGGCAGCTATATGCCACAGCTCCACACAAGTATCCTGAAATAGAAGAGTTGCTTCGTTTGGCAAAACCTGCCGATATGGGCACGGGTATCTTTGCATTGCCCGACGAAAGCTGGCCGCAGGTTAACGAAGAGAAAGAAGAGGCTTTGGCGCAGGCATTGAAGAAAGCAGCGACACAAGATAGCCCGAAAGCATTGGCAAGCCTTCAAGAGCTTGAAAAAGAACACAGCGTAAGGAGAAGCTGGGTTTGGTTTGAATTGGAGAAGTCACCCCTTGCTGATGCCCTGAGTTATCTGGTGCAAATGGCTTCAAAAGTGAATGAATCCTACTCATCCTCATCCATAGAGGATATAAAAAACTACTATGTTACGCAGGGTTTCATTGTGGATCAATTTATGCGTAAGGCTTTGGTTTCGGTGAGGTCAGAAAAAGACAAAACGATAGTCATATCAATCATCCGGCTTTTTTATCAACCGTGGTTAGAAAATATCACACAAAAGTTTCAAAAGCTGGTTGAACAGGATGCAGGAATTTTTACTTCACAACATGCGGTTGATGAAACGGAATCATTTGTGCTGTTTGTTGATGCGTTCAGGTATGAATTGGCAGAGGAGTTCTGCAAACGATTGGCAAAATACAAATGGGACTTTTCTTTACAGGCTACCTGGTCTGCAATCCCCACTTTAACGGCTACGGCAAAACCCAATGTTTCACCCATTACTACTGAAGTTTCAATAGAAAGTGGCATTACTGAATTTCGTCCTCAATTAAAAAACGGTAAAGATTTACTTACTCCGGTATTTCGTGACGCATTAAAGACTGCCGGGTATAAACTGGTTACTCAGCCCGGCGATATTCAGGGCGAAGGTAAATATTGGCAGGAGATAGGCGAAATTGACACCAAAGGCCATGCGGAACAATCAGGCATGGTGAAACGTATTGAAGAATTATTCGCTCAAGTACACGAAGCCATAGATATTGCTTTTGAAAGAGGCGTTAAAAAGCTAAAAATAGTAACAGACCATGGGTGGCTGTTGCTGCCCGGTGGTTTACCTAAAACAGCACTCAATGCCGGTTCAGCTCTGGACCGATGGGGCCGTTGTGCATTGATTAAAGAGGGAGCTGCAACAGATTTATTGCATCTGCCGTGGCGGTGGAATCCTTCTGTTTTTATCGCGTATGCTCCGGGTATCAGTTTCTTTAAAGCCAATCAGGAGTTTGCCCATGGGGGAATTTCAATACATGAATGTTTGGTGCCCACGTTGCTGATAGAAAATCACAATGAGGGATATATTGACGCTGAAATCAAAACGGTAAAATGGGTTAATCTCAAATGCACCATCCAGACCAACGATCTGCCCGATGGGTATTCTGTCGATATGCGCACAAAGTACAACGATGCAAAAACCTCCGTTGTATTATCCCCAAATAAAACACTCAGAGGCAATACTGTAACCCTAATGGTTGATGATGAGGCCGAATCAAAGGCTGTAACCATTGTGTTGTTGGATGAGAATGAAAGAATATTAGATAGAAAACCAACCACAGTAGGTGGTTAAAAAAAGAAGACCATGGACTTAGATAAAATAGACCTGATAGCTGCAAAAGCCTTTGAAGGTTATGTTGTAAGAAAAGATTTGCTGGAATCATTCCGCAAAACGTATCCGGTTCCTACTTATGTCATTGAGTTTCTGTTGGGGAGGTATTGCGCCACCACAAATGAAGAAGAAATTCAGGAAGGACTGGAAATTGTGAAGCGGCAATTGCAGAATAGAACAGTGCGTCCGGGTGAAGAAGAATATTTCAAGTCAAAAGCCAGGGAACAAGGTTCTATCAAACTCATTGACATTATCACTGCCCGGCTTGACACGGGTTCCGATAGCTATGTGGCCACTTTACCAAGTTTGCAACTGAACAAGGTGAGGATTTCATCCGAAATAGTAAATGCCAACGACAGGATGCTAACCGGTGGCTTTTATGCAGAAATTGAATTGGAATATGATGCAGCCATCGCCCAGGAGAACAACGGACGTCCTTTTGGAATCAGCAATATCAGGCCTATTCAATTGTCACAGAGGAACGTACTGGATATTCTCTATAAAGGAAGAGAGAGCTTTACCCTGGAAGAGTGGAAGGAATTGTTGATTCGCAGTATAGGTATGGAACCGTCTTCATTAACCGAAAAGGCAAAGAATGCGCTTTTTGTTAGAATGATTCCTTTTGTGGAGCGCAATTACAACATGATTGAATTGGGTCCACGAGGAACGGGTAAATCACATTTATATCAGCAAATTTCTCCATACTCTCATTTGGTTTCCGGTGGCAAAGCAACAGTTGCCAAAATGTTTGTCAATATGGGAAGTGGCGAAAGGGGACTTGTATGCAAATATGACGTCGTTTGTTTTGATGAAGTTTCCGGTGTTTCCTTCGACCAGAAGGACGGAGTAAGCATAATGAAGGGTTATATGGAAAGCGGAGAGTTTAGCCGTGGCAAAGAGCCTATACGAGCTGATGGAGGTATTGTAATGGTTGGGAACTTTGACGTTGATGTAGAGCACCAGCAACGCATCAGTCACCTGTTTGGTCCCATGCCAAAGGAAATGAGAGACGATACAGCATTTATGGATCGTATTCATGCTTTTGTACCGGGTTGGGATTTCCCAAAACTCAGTAAAGCCTATTTTACGGATCACTTTGGACTGGTAAGCGATTTCTTAGCTGAATGCTGGACCAGGCTGAGGGATACGAGCCGCATTTCTTCCGTTTTGCCACGTATTGATTACGGTGGCGCCCTTAGCGGCAGAGATACCACAGCGGTAAACAAAACCTTGAATGGTTTGCTGAAATTGATGCAGCCCAATCCCGAATCACCCATTTCAGATGAACTGTTGGAATGGGCTATCAAAATTTCAATGGAATACCGTAGAAGAGTAAAAGAGCAACAAAAGCGTATTGGTTCTGCTGAATTTCGCAATACCCATTTCAGTTACCGTATAGGTGAAGATGGTGTGGAAACTTTTGTAACTACACCCGAAATTCACAGCGAAAATACCATCAGTGAAGATCCATTGCCTCCAGGCCAGATATGGGCATTGAATGCCGGTGGTCTTGAAGAAACAACCGGCTTGTACAAGATTGAAATAAACTCAGCTCCGGGTGCAGGGGTCAAAATACTTAACAGGCCTGCACCACCACTATTCCAGGAAAGTGTGAGATATGCCGAGCAGAATTTATACAGCAAAAACAAAGAATTAATTGGTGACAGAGATGCAAGGATGCATGAATTTTCAATACAATTACGTGCCTTTGATGCATCCAAAAGTGGAAACGGTATGGGAATGGCTGTATTGATGAGTATGTGCAGTGCAGTGCTTGAAAAGAACACCAGGGGAGGTCTGGTTATAGTTGGTCAACTGAATTTGGGCGGCTCACTTGATATGGTTTACAATGCCGTTAACCTGGCAGAAATAGCCGTGGAAAAAGGAGCAACTACGTTGCTAATTCCACTCAATGCAAGAAAGCAATTGAACGACCTTTCGGACGACATGATAACAAAAATCAATATCCAATACTATACTGATTTAAAGGATTGCTTGATAAAGGCGCTTGGAGAGTGAGGGGGTTGTAGAAATGGAGAGTTGATTTTGGTTTATGTGAAAATTGAAAATATGGTTTCTGCAATTGACCTCATAGCTCTATCACCTTTTTAAGTATTCTTGATAATTTCTTGATGACTTCAAAATATAGCTGCGTCCTTCAACCACAAAGCCATCCAAATTATGCTTTTTGACATATAATGAAAGGTCGTCTATCTTATTGATAAAGCCTCTACCATTGAAATTCAGCGACGTATTACATAAAACGCCGTAACCAGTGCGGACCCTGAACGCTACCAACAAGTTGTGTAAACTTAGGTTAGTCTCGGACGACACTGTCTGAAGGCGAGCAGTCTTATTCACGTGAGTAACAGCGGCCAATGCATCTGTTTTTGCAATGTACGTATAAAGCATATAAGGGCTAGAATGATCGCAACCAAACCACTGCGCAGCCTCTTCTTCCAAGCAAATTGGAGCAATAGGTCGGAATTGCTCACGCTGCTTGATCTCATTTAACCGTATTCTGGTGCTATCTTGAAATGGTGCAGCAAGAATTGAACGGTTCCCCAATGCTCGTGGACCGATTTCATATTTGCCGTTCACCCATCCTAGAATAAGATCATTTGCCAACATATCGGCTATCATTTCATTATTAGGCTCATAAATATCATACTGTGCCATATCGAAAGAAGGGGTAGAATCGAAGCTAAGTCCAGAATAGACACTCCAGTCGATTTTTGGGTTCCCTGTAAATTGGAACTGTGCGTCGATCGCAGTTCCAATTGCAGAACCTGAATCATTAGCCACAGGAGGTACAAAGATTTCAGTAAAAAGACCAGATTCCTTCCATTTACTATTCCAATCGCAATTCAAGCCACACCCACCTGCGATAATTAGTGGCATTCCTTTCTTTAAGTTCGCTTTTGCGAACTGATAAAAGATATCGAATAACTTGTCACTAAAAATACCTGCGAAATTGCGAAATTCTGGATCATCCATACCCACATTATAATATTGCGAATCCTCAAGGTTTTCGTACATGCTCAGTTCCCCGTATGAACCATGTAGTAGAAAATCGAGCAACTTCCTTTCTTCAGATGAAGGCGTACTGCGATTTGAAAATGACGCCAACGCCATGAGCTTTCCTGCATCCTGAAAGCGAGGATATGGTCCATCCTTAGGAAAGGTTGGATCGGCTAAGCCGTAGAGTAGGCCATAGCGATTTCCAACTTGATTCAGAACATCAGCAAGTAATGTTATGTTCAGCTCAGCATCGATCTCATAGAAAGCGCCTATCGCACCTTCCCATATCAATGCATAGCATGGGGTGCCAATCGGCAGTTTGGACATGCCGAAAGCGCAAAGAAGATGTGATCGCTCATGAGAAGATGAGAAATAGTGAACCGGCTTTCCCAATAGACGCCGTTGATCTATGATAACTTCGCTCTTCGAGATGCCACGGTACCCGGCATGAACTTTCGAGCTATTTAGATACTCGTGATGGTCGCGTGGCCACCACCCACCTGTACAAATGACGTCGGGGATTTCGTCGATTTCGCCAAGAACGTTGAATACGTCTGGACTGGAAACAGGAGAATATCGATAGTTCGAGTTCTTCTCTGTCTCAATAGATAATATCAAATGACCATCTTTCAGGTAGGCGATTGCTCCGTCATGACCTGGATTGTAAGAAAGTATTTTCATAATATTAGTTAATTATGGTGTCTATTAGCTTCAAATGATATAGATTTAACAAAAGTGGATGTAGGGAGTCTTTGACTAACCAATCGTCCAGCAAGTTCTTTAGAATTAGTAGGCCAAGCGTTAACATGGAGTGACATTGAAAGATGAGGGATAGGTGTTGGATACCAATTAACGCGCTTATGGACTAAGCGATTGTCAACAAACCATCTTATCTCGGATGGCCCCCATTCGATTGCATACTGATGGTAGGCTTTAGATGCATCAAATCCAAGGTTTATATAGCTTGCAGCACCTCTATATCCATAGTCAAACTTCGCACCCTCACTACCAGGGTTGTAAAAGACATTGACCATTAGACGATCTGTTCGATTTCCAGCAATCTCTATATCAATTTCCTGCCTTGGTGAATCGCGATGAAGAAAAAAACCGGTAACCACTCCGGGTAGGTTCGATGCCTTAATAATTGCCTCAAATCTTCCGTATAAGTATCGGTCCCGGCTGGTTAACGCTGCAGCACTATAATCTCGAACACCCAGAGATTCCCTTTTGATACTAAGAGCAACTCCAAGCCCAGAATGAAATTCAATGTTTGAGGGACGAAACAGCGCCATGTTGCCAGTGAAGGTATCGTCTCGCATAGACCAGTTTTTTGTATCGAGAAATTTCATAGAATCATTGATTCTAACTGGGGTTGCTGAGATATCTGATTCTCCTTCTAGCGCGACAGTATGAATACCTTGCCACCCCTGACTTGCTTCCACAACCCATGGCGACTTATCTCGTTTAGGAATATCACAATTCAGAATTGTGTCCACTTCAACGTTTTCACAAAGGAGCTGTCTTTGTCCAAGGTCAGCTACCTTAGGAAAGGAACAAGCAGGCGGTGCGCATCTGAGATGTTCGCAAACAACCTGCCATTTGTTAGATGCCTCTATGTTAAGAACCGCGATATCCAACCCATTGAGATCAGCTATGATTTTCAAATCGTTATCATCTATAATTCCAGACCTGCTCTTGGTTATAATAAACTTAGCCTGTGGATAAAGCTCGCGGAGGACAATGGTTTCCCCCGCTAAAGTTCCAATATTCACATATGCATCAAAAACTCGGTCACCTCTTCCTGATTGGAGCATCTTACTTTCAGCTTGTGGCAGCGTTTGGAGATCACTGCAGCATCTGTATCCGAGCATGGACAAAGCCATTGCTAATGATGAAAGGCCAGAATCTTTAGGTCCAAAAGCAAACACAGGTCGCTCACTTGGTCGAATGTGAAACAATGATGCACTCTCGCTGGTGATAGCACCAATTTTTGTGAGCGTTGGAAGTATTGAATATGAGTTAGTGGAGCTTACATCTCGCCTCTGGTCGATGATGGATCGTCTAATCGCACGGACATCTAAAAATTTGAACTGGTGGTTTAGCCATAGATCAACGGGGCCTCGACAAGGGAGGAGATTAATGAGCTTCTCAGCGCCTTTGCGTGAAACAACATATCCAGAAAGAAACCAAAGACCACGCACTGGTCGGAACACATTGCCTGAAAGGAAGGTCTTCGGTGCTCCATGTTTTGCCTCCTCGTAGGAGAGGTATAAGATATCAAATTTACTTTTTCTATTGACTTCGGCATTGATTTCGGCCCACGCTTTGTCTAGATTTTGGGCAAAGTTGGATCGAAGCCATATATCGTCTTCAAGAATGAGGACATACTCATAATTACCTGCCGCAATCTGTCGCCAGATGTCTATGTGTGAGCGAGCGATTGCAATCTCGGGTCGACTCATTGGGATCGGAGAATTGAGCTCTAGTCGGGAGGGGATAGTTAGCGGTTGTGGCTCTACGAATAGTTGATCTCCAAGTGTATAAAATGGATCGATGTCCGCATCTTTTAACGTATCTTGCAAGAAGTGAGTAGCATCTACGGCAGCAAACCGCTCAGTAAGGGTCCAAAGTTCAGATCCAGACCAATCCAACACGTGTTTTAGTTCCTGTTCCATCTCGGTCCAACGAGCGGGTTGGCGGTCCAAATTGATGACATAAATATGTCCTATTCTTGGATGCTCCTCAGTATTCAATGCGCCAAAAGCTGCAGATCTTTTTTTCGGCTGCAATTTCCTACATCTCAACACGATGCGAAATAAGAATTTTGAAGTTGCCGACCAGGGAGAAGCTAGATTCATAGATACTCAATTATTTTTAATTATATTATTGTTTTTTATATTCATGGCAGTTCGAAAGCCTCCAATTCCTGGTATCGTTCCTATAACTAAGCTCCCATCTACTGCTGGCTATATCTTCCCAATTGCATAACACAAGAAGCTCCTGTTCGATATTAGCATTCTCAGTTACAACATCAAATATTGATTTAGTAAGATTCCCAGGTCCAGTTGTCGATTGTATTTCAGGCAAACCGTTCGTTATTTCTCTCTCAAGAGATAATGTGGCTTGAGTTAGTGCACGTTCAATTATAGGGTGCCTACTACAAGCAATTAACGGATTGTTGTTAAAGTAAAAAATCCAACTTTCAGCATTTGCTCCTAGTTGAGTGAAAAGCGATGGGGGTACCATCATATTCGTTGTCGTATCATAGCATAGAGGTTGAATTTTTAATCGACCATCGATAAAAAGATATTGAATTTGAGACCCATTGTACACATCATCTGCATCTATATAGGAACCACCCTCTACGAAAATGTAGCAGAGTCTAAAATAGTCTGACTGCATTGCCGGATGATAACACTTGTCGTAGGCTCTTAGGTACCTTAGGCCCAGTTCTCGATGAATAAAATCTCTTGCTTGTTGATTATCGAAAAGGAGTCTCACAAAACCTTGTTCCTCTATCTTACTCCAAGTCTCTAAACATTCACCCACATCGTCAGGTAGTCGATCCAAATTGTCCCAAAACTGCACAATCCTCAATGGGATTTTTCTTGACGATACTGGAGATGCTGAAGCGGGGCAAACTGAACTCTGCACAACCTTCCGAATGAAACATGAACGTGAATGATGGTCTTCCTCTGTCAGATTATTTGTATTCATAAGAAATGCATGTATAGATGTTTCGTTCATCGGAGCAGAAATAAATCTCCTGTCGTCCGAATCTATTGATCTTTATCATTCATCTTTTCTTGTCCATAGTGTAAAAGTTTAACTAAAATCATTTTGTTTGCAAAAAAAAAGCGCCAAATAGTGGCTTTTGATTGCTAGTGCCGCAAAATGCCTTCTCTAATTAATTTTTGTTCCCGCTTAACAATTTGCGTTATAATCTTTAGCCAATTGCGTGCTTAGTTCGTGTCAAACTGCAACGTCGTTGTTATGGACTGTATAGTTTTCTGTTCTAACGACACCGGCAATTAATTATAGAGGCGTGTTATATCCACACTTTCAATTTCTCAAAGATTATATCTAATTGCCGAAGCAGCACCCCTCTTCTTTAAATGTGCAATTGACTTATTTATGTATTTATTTCTAATCTCCGAAGGCGCAATTTCTCCGTTAAACCCAAATCCAATTTTTGTCTGCCCATATCTTTGGGCATTTGGTAAATAACCTCTTTCTTTGGGATACCAATTATTTACTTTGAAAACTTCTACAATTAGTCCACGGAATTCGCTCAAAACATATTTTAATTGCGGTAATTTGCTTTCACGAATTGTCCATGTCTCTTTGGTTGCTTCATATATTGTTTGCATTCCTTTTCCTCTTTGATATTTTCTATTGATATTAATTAGGATGCAATCACTGTCAATTTCATTTAGTGGCTCAGCATTGTATAATCTTATAATTTCCTCGGAAGTCATCAATCCTTTCTCAATCGAGTTGTGTCCACCAACTTTGTTAGAAAGTAAAACTCCACTGTAAATAAAAGCGTCTATCAAAGAGGCTTCGATTATAAATGCTTCATCTTCTGTCAAGTCGTGTCTCACGATAATATGACCAACTGCTTGACCACATTCTTCAATTTCTCTTATTGTGTCATATTTTGCATTCGAAATATCAATATCTGTCAAAGCACGATTTAGATGGTTGAAAACTCTATTCTCCATACCTTTCCCAATATAAAAGGGTCTTTTGTCTCTTGGGTCAAAAAGCATATAAACATAGTATCTTAAATGCTGGCTGGTCTTTTCATCGAACATGCTGTGTCTGTTTTAAGTTTGTCCATAAATTTATAATATACACTTTATCTTGCCAAAGGGCATACATAAACTCCTATAACCTGGAATAGAGTGTATATATACGCTATCAGATGTAGCATAAATTCGCAACGAATATAGAACCATTTTCAATACAAAGCTAATTCAAAAATCATATTAAGGATAAGGAGTTGATAACCCAAAACAAAAAGGACCTTTGGATGAGAAAATGTTCCCATTAATCTTATATTTTCAAAATTGCATGCATCACTTTTGCGTGTAATTCTTTATTCCTAGGTTTGATTTGTTTTTTAAGCTCTCAGGAGACCTAGACATACTCTTGCCGGATAATAATAGTTTGCACTATTACCATTATTACAGTATAAGGGCTTAATGGTCGGCTTTGCCATTATTACAAACCCCAAAGGTCGTTAATTCTATAATTGAATAAAGAATTAACGACAGATGAGGTAAAGTGTATTTTTGTATTTGAACATTTTAGAAAATCTAAAAGGAAGTTAACCAATCAAGAATCTAGTATTATCAAGTTTCTACTCAATAAAAATCTTCTTTGCATCAGTTAGAACAGAGTTATAGTAATTTTCATGGGATATTCTACTTTGGTTTGGATGATAGGCTTTAACAAATTTACTTCTGGACAGAACTCCTGTTTCTTCAATTATATCTCGTATAAAATGAAAAGTTCTCCCACAAATTATAATATCAGGTTCATAAGCTCTAATCTGCATGACGATTAATTCTTTATTTGTTTTGAAAGCTTTTCTTAATTCTGGATCTTTACTTCTTCCTGCGCCAGGTGTTTTTTTTATGTTTATTAATGCGATGTCACTAAAAACTTCCAGTAGTTTTTCACTCCCTAATTTGTTCCAATCGTCAAGAGATTCTTCCCAAGATTGAAAATTCCTGAGAATCCCCCAAGTGCACAACATTATTAGTTTGTATGTATTTTTCCATTTAAAATTATCAGTCCTATTTATAAGACCATAGGGGCTTGAAAGATGTTCCCTCATATCCCAACCACCCCCATTTTTACAATGGGGGTCTTTAAGTATCCATAATAACTTTATTTTGTTTGCTTTGTATTTTTCACGGTTTACTATTCCATCTTCAATTATAGACTTATCAGTTTTTTTAAGTTCTGCAAAATAATTTTCAACATTGTCAATCTCGTTGTCATTTCTCATGGTACTATTTTTTAGGGTTAATATTAAATTGTTTGTAGATTATTTTTTAATAAAATCGTAAAATACTTTAGTGTATATATTCTCTAATGCCTCTCTCATAGGAATGTTTCCATACAGTCGACATTCTTCTAAAAGGTAAATAAACACAATATTTTCATGGTTTCCTAAACGCATCCTCATTTTTTTCATTTCATTTTGCAGCTTCTCTCCTACAAAATTAAATGGTAAGTAAATATAAGCGTGATATTCCTTGCGGTTATTCGTTAGCGATAAAAGTAAAGAAAATAAAAGTTTACTTTCATTCAGAGAAGATGGATCTGCAATTATAAGCAGCTTCGAATTTGTTTTGTTAGTTTGCTCAACCAATAAAGGCAGGTTTGTGGTTGAAAAAGTCTCTACTGATAGTGTTTTGTCAAAAATTAATCCTTTTTTAATAAACAATTCCTTAGTTTCAATAGCCATATTGCCTAATGAAATGCAATTAAGAGAATGACTTTGAAATTGTTGATTTCTGATTGTGGATATAAATGGCAATCCAAGTGCTGTCAAAGTAAGTTGAGTAATAAATTTTCTTCTTTTCATTTTAGTTTTAGTCACAAGACTTTCAACCCCGCTCAGGAACGGAATTTCAAACTATGGGAGCAAAGGCCTATTTGGTGGCGGATATAAAAAAATGAGTTAGGCTGTATTTTGTGTGCTTACTAACTCAATACATCTAAGAGATAACGGGTAATCTTACTATTCTTATAGATTCATCAACAGGGAAATCTTTTCAATTTATCCTGCTGGTAATCTATTATGTTTGTTGCAGTATGCATTACATCTTTCATTTCTTGCTTTTTAATTATATTTCCAATACGAATTGCCGCTTCAGCTGGAAGATGCGTACTTTAACGAGTAGTGGGATAAAATTAGTGGCAGTATGTTCTTCGTAACTTATAAATGCTCCCTGCTGAATTTAGAATCTAAGTTAATCCAGATGAAAAATCAACATGACTAAAATACTCAATAAAGATAAAATTTATTTTAGTTATTAATGATTTAAATGATTTACTTTCTTAAATTTGCTATGTGGTTTGCAATATCGAATCATTTTTATATAGTTCTTTGAATTTTAAAAATTCCATTACATAAATAGTTATAAAAACTGAGGCATTAAACAGTCAAAGGGTCGTTTTTCATTTCCTTAGATAAAATATTATGATAAAAAAAATCTTTAAATGTGTGGGAAAAGGCATCAAAAAGATATTTAATTTATTTTTCTACATATTCAAAACGCTAGCAAATGCGACTTGGCCACTTTTTTGTGTAAAATTTTGGCTTGTCAATTTCTCTCTACTTTTAATGTCTGTTTTGGTTTTTATACGATTCGAACAATATTCTGAATTTTCAAAAGATACTAATGTATTGGTAGGTATATTCCTTTTTGCACCATCAGTAATTTATTTTTTTCTTCTTCTTAGAGCTATAAGAGTCGAAAAAAGAAGCTCTCCTTCAAAGAATATTAGTCCTTCACATAGCGTTTTTGGAGAATATTTTGGGAACTATATTCAAATATTGCTTTTCCTTTCAGGATGCTTCATTGCAGTTGAGTATCTTAAAACTTCAGAAAAAGGGTTAAATATACCGTATTTGCACCCTGGGACAGTAGGTTTTAGAAGTTGGAATGCGGAAGTTGAAATTTGGAATATTGAAATTCGCTATTTAGATAGTGACAATAAATGGCTAAAAATTCATGACTCAATTGTTGGAAACGAGAAAAATTGGAAGCGTCCTGTCAGGCCTTATAAAGAAGAAGAAAAGCCAATAGATTTTATAAAGTGTGCAGTTCTTGATTCAATTCAATTTAAAGTACTCCTGAGGAACTGTGGAATATTATTTCAACCGGATAGTAATATTTTTCATGAGTTTTCGAATGTTCGTTTAACGGCTAATATTAAATTTGTTTCAGCATGTGATGGTGAAAATGATAATCCTGGAATTAATTTTATAACCAACAGCAATAAGGCTTTTGATTCCTCTATTTATTATGACCATCTTGTACTTATAAATACAGCAAAATATAACGACTATAAATATCTTAAAAATGGTCATTGGCATACTACTTATCTTCCTTTCGATGAGTCTATAGTTCCGCTTGATTACATCAAGGAAAATTATCATAGTGATGAATACTGTTTGGAATTTGTTTTCCCATTCACAGATTATGCTCACCCTTTTATTCCTGCACTGGAGTGGATTCCTGAAGTAAAGAAAAAGTCAGGAAAAGATGATTTTGCACGAATTGCAAATATAGGCAAAACAAAAAGCCAGTACTATGAATACAAATTAATGGCATTTGTAATGCATAATAAAGCAGTCTTTCGTGCTGTTGAGAAAGATTACAAAGGATCAGGGCTACTTTTTGAGGCAATAATTGATGAGAAGGAAAATGAATAAAGAAAATGCCATCAAGCAGCTAACATAAATTTTTATGGCAAGAAATTTCTAACTTTGAAACAACTTCTTTTAAAAACCAAAAATATGAAATTGAATAAAAAAAAGTTTATTCTAACTGCAATTTTAGTGGGAGGTCTTTGGACATTACAAGGGTTCATGGTAATTGATAAAGATAATTCAATAGAAGAGATAATTAATGACATGACAAAGCCACATGACTGTTATCCTTCCGGTGTTCCCACTTATTATGATTGGTATTCTTCGCCGAGAGTAAATATGGGGCATGATCCAAATAATTTCAAAGCAATGAATGCATGGGGCCACGTGTATTCATGTAGCAATAATACCACGCCTCTCACAAACACAAGGATTCAGATTAAAAACATAAAATCCTATTATCTTAGTAAAAAGGATAATAAGTGGCATTTACTTCAAAATTCGCAAAGTATAGAAGGCAACAACTTTATTGAAGATTATACTTTAAACAAACAAAAGCCAGCAAACAAAAGAATCGAACCAGATTTAACTACTTCCATTCAACTTGAAGACGGTTATAACTTCCATTTTTGGGTCCCACGAAAAAGAAAACTAATAGTGGCTGACGATATTAACGGAATATTCTCTACAGTAATGGCCAGACTTATCACTGATAATCCGGATTTACCTGATGATATTGCTGAAAATAAATATATTTTGGGAATGGGAGCTGACTATTGGTTATCCCTTGATGCGGAGTATGCTCCGGATAATGCTAATAACGATGACATTGCGATTGGAAGATTTAAATTTATAACTCGTGAGTGGCAATCCTTTAATATGATCACCTTAGGCGCAGATGAAATTCGATCAAATCCTCCTCCATTAAATTAGAAAAACTCGGTAATATAAAACTATCAGTCAAACATAAGATGTATCGCTATGAATTGGAACGAAATCAAGCAAGCAATTATTCAGGATCTGGAAAGCCGCGGATTGTCAGATCCTAGCATTCGCATTAATGCCTTGTCAAGGGTTGAAGGAATAATGAAACTTCATTATACGGAAATTATATCAGATCCTGCCAAACTATTAAGCATTGATAAAAAGGAGTTCAAGTTACAGCTTGCCAAGCATAAACCCAACGAGAAGCTCAATGGTGCTGAAGATAGTATTGTGAATGAGATATATTACCGGATATGAAACTGATAAAAGATGGCTTCCCACCGGTTATTGATAAGTACACGGAAATATTGATTCTGGGCACTTTGCCAAGCGACAAGTCAATTAAGAAGAGAGAATACTATGCTAACCCTCAAAATCAGTTCTGGAGGCTTATGTTTGCCTTGCTAAATAATAATGACTTTCTCAATAATTATCAAGATAAGATTAACCTTCTGCTACGCAACAAAATCGGTTTATGGGACGTGATTAATGCGGCAGAAAGACCTGGAAGCCTTGATGCCAATATTCATCAGCCAGAACTTAACGATTTCAATGTTTTGTTTGAATCTCACCCTAATATAAAAATACTAGCATTTAATGGGGATAAGGCCTTCAAGCTATATCAAAACCATGATATTGTATCATTAGCAATAGAACTGGTCAGATTGCCATCGACAAGCTCAGCAAATACAGGGAAGACATTTATAAAGAAAGTGGAGGTGTGGAGGGAAGGGTTGATTATGACTAAAAATAAGGACTTATAGCTGAATCAAGTTTTCGGGCATCGTAATCTATAATCAAAAATACAAAAGTAATGGAAACACTAAAGATTATTTTTAAGCAATTATTTACAAGTGGAGATTGGAAATATTATGAAGATATGCATTTTCCTACCTTCCCTTTTGAAAATGAAAACGAAGCTGCTCGTTTTGTGAATGCATATTTTGAAACAGGAGGGAAAGGTTCTGCTATGGACCCTAATATAAATATTGAAAATTTTAGAAACATCCATACACTCTCAACCTTTTTCCTTGGAATATTTCTGCAAGAATTATTACCTGACCGGAATGAAATTAAGCCTAAATTTAAGTATGTATGGTACTTGTCATGCTTATATCATGATTATGGCTATTATATTGAGAATAATAAAGTTAATTACCCGCCTCGTGAACTTTTCATAACAAATATTAAAGAAAAGCTCAACATCAAGTATGATTTATTAAAAATAGGGAACACCGAACCACACAGTTGTGATATTGTCAAGCAATATTATAAGTATTGCAGAAAAGAAAGGGATGTTTTGAATCATGGCATATTGGGAGGTATTTTAATTTATGATAGGTTACGAAAGAACTTCGAAAAAGCAATGGAAGTTGCACAAAGAGAAGCAAGAGCAAAAAGTATTCCATTTAATAGAAATGACTTCGAATATAAGAATTTGCATTGGTCGGAAGGTCATTTTGATTGGTATGAGCAAATTGCGAGTATTATTATAGCGCATAACATTTGGTTTTGCACTGATTTAAAGGACGTTGCTGTTTATGAAAAGTATGAATTACAAGATTTAAATATAATTGATCGACCTGATAAAAAGTTAAGAATCGAAAGTAATACTTTGCTATTTCTTTTGTGCCTTGTTGATACGATAGAACCTACAAAACATTTTTATTTATTAAAACCATTGTGTGTGCTCGATAGGATACAAATCAACTTTGACAAGGTAAATCGCATTATATCTTTGAAGGTAATTGATGACTGCCTTGACTACGATAGCTGGTTCAAAAAGATAAAGTCTCTGGAAAAATGGTTAGTTGTAGAGGTAAGGGTCATATTAAATACTATTGAAATAAGAATAAGATAGCAGAACCTTTTGTAGAAAGTATTATGATAATTATAAAATAAGGTCCTCGAATTTTGACACAAGGGGTTGGTTTTAATACCCTTATACTGGAGTTGAACAAGCGTATCTCTGATTCCAGTGTGTCAGTCAGGTCTGGTTTCGTTAATTAAGCTATGCATTGGTGTCTTCTTTTTTAACTAATGAACTATTTGGGCAGATGAAATTCGGTCAAATCCGCCTCCAATATATTAAAAGAACATGATGCTGATCTTACTGAACTATGAAATCAAAGGTAGTCCTGAGGATTGCTTTTTACCCTACTTTTAATTATACATGCTTTTGAGCGTTATTTTTATCATGAAGAATTATTTCCTCTTACTAAACTATTTTTCCTCCAGAGTGAAAGCACCGTATTTTTTTATATTAAAATTAAAAAGAGGTAAGCTGTGTGAGTACTCTTTTTCAAAAATATTAAAAGACACATTTTGATCTAGTAAGAGCGCTGAAAACCTAATGGTATCATTCTTTAGTTTCTTATCAATAGCAGCAGCATCTGTCAGGCTATAATAGTTTTTAAATATAGTACTATCGATACTAGCACTTACCTTTGTAGCTTCTCTGTCATTTGGGCCATTTATCATCCTATGATATAACTGAGCATCTACATAATCAAAGTTAAAACCCGGTATTCGTAATTTGGACCAATTAAAATGCATAAGAGGATACTCAAACGCATAATAAATATTACTTGCTTCTTTATTTTCCGGATTAATTGGAACCTTGAGGCATATTTGAACCGATTGGTATTGTTCAGATAATTTGCGTTTAATATAAAATGGGTCTGTGTGGATAAAAATAAATTTAGCCTCAACATAGTAGTCTCTTGCTTTCAGAAATGCTTTATTCTTGGAGGACAGTTTTTTTTGATCGAGTAAAACTCCACCGTTTTTAATTCTCAAGTGCAGAAGACGTGATGTATCTACTAAGAATTTATAATTAGCATTTTCTAGCTTGTTAGGATTATTATCCTTCTCCCAAACCTCTCCAGTTTTCCAGAAATTTGAATCATTAACAACCTCGTTAGGAAGTGAATAGGGATTACCATCTTTGTCATAATAGTTAACTTTAATATCGTAAAATTCTACTTCTGAACCCCACGCCCTTAAACCTATTGTGTATTGTACTTTATCAGAGTTTTTGTCTTTGTAATCCTTAATGTAATTAAACAATGGGAAAATGCCGATGTTGAAGATCATAAGAGAAAACAAGGCTGAATAGGTAACATCCTCGGATTCGCCTTTTCTATTAAACCATAGGAAGATAAAAAATGAAATATTTATAACCGCCATAGTTATGCTGATCACAGCCTTGGCCCAATTACTTGTTGAGTCTGGAGAGTAAAACCATATTGCTAATATTATGGTTAAAACAGGTAAGCCAAGAGGAATAAAAGCAACAAATCTTTTTGTTAGTGCAGATCGCTTTAACCAACGTTTGAGACCTTTTTTGAATCCATTTTTATTATATAGTCCTGCTGCTTTAAATATTTCAATTATAACATTTATCGCATTTGGATCAGTTAATTCAAGATCCTTAGACATTTCCGATTCATTTATTATATCGTATTTGCGGAAAAGCTCATAGAGTTTAGCAATGTCTATCTTGGATATTTCATCTGATCGAAGAGTTATATTTAAATAATTATTTTCAATACTAATTTCTTGAAAAGATTGCTTTTTATTATCAGCTACTCGATCAACCCGAGATAACTTTCTCAAAAATTTCTTCATATTCATAGCTTTATAGTTTGATTGTTAAATTTAAGACATTGAACTACTCAATTATATGGTAGATAAGAAGCATTCTGAAATTAAATTTCTTACTATTGGGTTCAACAAAGTGTACACCAAAGTCGAGTAATATCCTAGTGCTTTCAGTCCAGTCTTCGAAACAGGAATCTCCTATTTCGTGGGTGCCCCGGTGGATTTTAAAGAACATGTTATAGTATTCTAAATTTAAATTTATCATCAAATATCACATTTCCATAATGGATACCTGAATTTGACATATTCATAAGGGAAAAGACTTTTGAATCTAATAAAGGATGAGAGTTAGGAGCAAGCAAATAACTATTAATCCCTTTTGCGTTTGTAATATCATCTAATCCCAAGTAATTATGTTGGTGAAATTCAAACTTTTTATTCGATACATTTTGAATGAAGAAAGAATAAAAAAGCATCTCAGTAAGTGCTCCAACCTTATTATTTTTGGTAGTTTTAAGTTCAAACAGGCAAATTTCATCATCATTGTTTATTCCCCAAATGTCAATAGCACTTTTCCCTCCGGTAAAAATTTTCGTGGCATTACTTTTTTTGCCATTAAATACCCCAACAGGAAGCTGATTATCAACATGTTTTAAATTTAATTTGGATTGAAATTGTTTTAAAACTTCGGGTGTTGAAAGGATAAATTCTTCTAATTGACTTTCGGTATATTGGGCTAATTCTTTTCTTTCATTAAAGTTCCTCGACCTGAGTTTTGAAGGAATGTTTACAATAAACTTAGCTTCACTATCAAAAATCCATTGTGTAAAGCAGCCCTTATTCGCCGGATCAATATCCACCCAGGAATAAGCATCACTAAATTTCTTTGCCCTAAATAATAATCTTTGATAATGTTGCATTTGATTTTCTGATGCATCCTTAGGCAACTGCCAGCTTATTTTTACATGTTTGACCTCGTCAAGCCATCTGTAAAGCACAAGTGCCCATCCCTCAAACGCTGTTCCATCTTTTTGCATATTCTCATAGATTGATGCGCCAGGCACTTCTATATTTAAGCAGCCATCAACTATTGTCAAGTTAAGATCGCGTGGTAACCTAACCGTTTTTAAACCGCTCTTAGCCTTTAAGGTTTGTAATATTTCTTGCTTAGTCATCATAATGGGAAGTTTTTAGATTTACTCACTAATTATCATTGGTACATTGGATATTAACGGATCATTTATGCTTATGCCAGAACTAATCTTTCATATTATCATCAAATATATCAATTAAAACCGGATACTAAAGAAATGGAGGATCTTTTTATTTTCTTCTTAAAAATGAGAGCAGTAAATAATGATTGATAGAAGATAAAATCAACTAAGTCATGTTACCTTTGATTAAACCTAATCACAGATGGATACAATCAAACTGACACGCAAAGAGCTTTACGACCTGGTATGGGCTGAATCATTAACAGCCTTAGCCAGAAGGTTGAATATTCAGTATTCGTATTTGCGCATAATTTGCAATGATATGAATGTGCCCGTGCCTCCAAACGGTCACTGGACAAAGCTAAAATTTGGCAAACCAGTTAATGTTATAGAGCTTCCCCTGGAATATGATGGTGTCCCTGAAGTTAGTATATCTAAAGTTGAGGCTGCAAATAAAAGAACTGATTCGCCTATGACTATCAAGAAATCACCCATTGAGTGCACCAATAAAGATGAAAATCTAATACTGAGTGTTCCCAAAAAGCTCATTAATCCTGATCCTCTTATTTTGGCAGCTCAAAAGATGCTAAACGAATACAGGTATAATAAGTACAATGATCACGGAATGGTTCGTGCTGAAGGAACTTTAAATATAAGAGTATCACGCAACAATATTGGCAGAGCTTTGAGATTTATGGACACGTTAATAAAATTGTTAAAATCACGGGGCCATAGCATACAGGGAAAATACACAGGCTCGATTTTAATTGATAATGAGCATTTTGAGTTTAAGCTAAATGAAAAAACAAATAGAATAAGTGCTGAAACCAAATGGGTTTCATCAAGGTATGAGAGCACAGGGTTACTATATTTTGAAATCGGCGGGTATATGGGTAGAAGTTGGATCGATGGGAAAATTTTGATTGAAGAAAGATTGAGTAATATCCTGTTAAAGATAGAATCCACAATTGACTTAAATAAGGAGGAACGCCTTAAAATTGAAGAGCATTATCGGAAACTTAGAGAAGAAGAACGAATTATTCGGGAACAAGAAGAACGAATTGAAAAAGAGCGGTCTGACTTTAAAAACCTTTACGAACAAGCGAAACGATGGGAACGAGCGCGATTAATGCGGAACTATATTAGTGCTGTCCAAACGGATGCTATTGCGAAAAACGGATTAACCGAAGAACTCCAAAACTGGCTTAAATGGGCAAGAGAGAATGTGGATTTGTACGATCCATTGATTAATAGAACTGATGATATTCTTGGCTTTGCTTCTGATGTTGAGGACTAAGCAGTCGAACTGCTTATTGGTTTCTCAAATAAAATAAATATGCTTTATACGGTAGTAGGAACCATGAAACTAAATATTGCCAACATGGCTGGTTATCTTCAAAATGTGCTTGTTGTGGCAGTTTATTGGGAGCTAAGCACCCCTTTTGGTATTGAGGAGGCAAAGGAAAACAATCGCAAATGCAGCAGACACTTGGATATGATTTCATTCTTCGATTTGCAAAGTACCTTCAGTTCAAGGGGAGATGCTTTTTCTTCACACAACAAAATAGAGAAGGAAGGTGAGGTATTGCAACAGAACTCACTCGATTGTCAACCACACTCTTTCAACTAATCCATTCTTTTATTAGTAATATTCCTACTCCCTTTCAGGAACTCCGGGATTTTCCTTGGTAAACCAACGATTTTGATTTGTTCGACTATCAACGCCATAATAGTTATTCATAAAATGGGTCATAGCCGACCGGTATTGAACCAAAACAATTATTGCATCACTGTATGTAGGCAAGTTATTCTTATCTAATAAATCCAACAATCCAGCTGATGGCTCCTTTTTCAAAAGTTTTCTGATGTTTACAAACAGTTTGTTAAGTGACTTTGTCTTCAGTTCAGAAATAGTTTCATCGGGTTTCGGTTTTGTTAACTCCTTCATTTCATCATAAGCTGCATTCAACATCAGGTTATATGCTTCACATTCGATAGTTTCTGCATTTGTCGGCAGATTAGGGTTTGGTGGTAATGGTTCTTTAGTTGTGGCCATAGTTACGCAGATTAGCTGCTAAATTACCACAACATTCTTAAACTGCTGCAAAAAAACACATTAATCATCATAATTTTGTCGTCTGAGAGTTCGTTGAGTTGCTTTCGGGCTCGGCTGGGGTAAATTATCCAGAAGAAATGATAGATAAAACGTTTGAAATAAGAATAAGGTAGCAGTACCTTTTAATCAAAATGTTTGTCAAAATGTTTGTCGTAATTAAAAAAGCCACTCACAATTTAATGTAAGTGGCTGATTTTGGGGCTCCCTCTGCTGGACTTGAACCAGCGACCCTCTGATTAACAGTCAGATGCTCTAACCAACTGAGCTAAGAAGGAATATTTTCCCTTAATTGGGACTGCAAAATTAATGCATATTTTCAAATAAACAAGAGTCAGCCTGATTTTTTTTATTTGGCTGTGTTTTTCTACTCAAACTATCGTGCTTGTGCTGTTATTTGCATGGGAGCTAACTAAATCACAGAAACGGATGCCAGCGATTGGAACCAGAATGCGCTAACGTGTGAACAAATTTATTTTGTAGCCTTAAAAAAAACCACAACCGGCACCTTCTGAAAATAAATATCCTTCACGCCTTCGTAGAGAATGCCCACAGTGTTAACATCAACCATACTCATACATGAATAACCAAAACCACCGGTTTCATTTACTTCAACCTGATAGGTCTCAGGCCAGGTGAGTCCTTCGTCCAGACTGGCTTTGATGGTCATGTTTGTACGTTCATGTTTATGGTTAGGATTGGAAAAGAACAGCACATGTTGTTTCGACCCGTCCACCAATATTTCAGCGGAAATAAGACTACCCATGCAGTTGGGTTCGGGTAAGGCAGCATTTGACGATGGATGGGTTTCCCAGGTTTTTCCCAAGTCACGGGTTGTGGCCACTGCGCGACCATTCGTTTCGCTTTTGTCGGTACGGTTGCGGTCATCGCGCATGTTCAGCATCAGGCTACCATCCGAAAGCTCAGCGACCTGTGCTTCGGTGGTATTGGTTTTGGCGCCGGTGCCTATTTCCCAGCTTTGCCCACCATCGGTGCTGTAAACCAGGGCGGAATGACAGGTGAACTGCCCGCCATCGAGTGATTTTTCCCCGATATCCTTTTTGAACTGCGCAGGAAAAATCAGGGTGCCGTTTTTCATGCAAATCCCCCTTCCGGGACCTTGCAAAAGCAACTGCCAGGCCGGATTTTTAATTTGGCTGGTTATGTTGATGGGTGCCGACCAGCTTAACCCGTCATCGGTGCTTTTGGTGAGCATCAATTGTCCGGTTTCGCTGGGTGACATTCCTGGTTTCGAGGCCCACCACAACATATCTTTTTCCGTTGCACCGCTCATCCATAAGGCAGCCACCCAGATTGTCGCGTTTTTATCATCGTACAATACGCATGGATCACCAATTCCATTCAGGCTTTTGGGTTTGCCGCCCCATTCTCCCATGTTCATAATTACTTTCATCGGCTCCCAGGTCTGTCCACCATCGGTGCTGCGGCTCATGCCGATGTCAATGTTTTCCTGCAGATCTTTGCTGTTGTTGTAACGGTTGTCATACACCGCGATGAGCGTGCCATTGTTGGTGGTTACCAGGCCGGGGATACGGTAAGTATCACAATTATCCTGACCTGCAGCACGAAGCACCGTGGCCGGGCGATGGATGTAGCCGATCTCAGGATCAATACGAACAACGGTTTTATCGGCAAAAACGATTTCCAAATGATCGATTTCTATGCCCGTAGCCAGCTCTCCCGATTCATTTCCAGAAAAAAGAAAACTTATGGTTTTTCTGCCTGGCTGTAGTTTCAGCCCGAAAGGAAGGATAAGGGAATGTTCATTTCTGAGGTAATGGCCTGTTTGCAAAATAGTTCTTGAATCGTCCACAGCTTTCAAATCAGCTACCAATTCCAGATTGCTCTGCGGCGTATAATGAATTTTTATACTTGATATCTCCCGCTGTTTGTCGGCTGATTCAGTCAGAATGCTCAGGTCAAAAAGCTTATTGTCGTCTTTTTGCAGAAAAAGGGGTACCTTATAAATTTTCAATTCAAAATTATAGGGGTTTGCTTCATTCGCAGCAGCTTGTGACACAATAAATGTTGCAAAATAAATACCTATGACCGTAAGTATAAATGTTCTTATCATCAAATTTTTTATTAAATTTATCTCCTCCAAGGCAACGACCTTAAGCCATCTTAATAAGGTTAAATGTACCAATTCATTTTGGTTGGCGCTAACAATCAACGTTTTTATTAGAAAAAAAGTATAAAATAATAAAAACATTTGAAAATTTTATTAAATGTTGTTGTATTTTTGAAATATTTATCATCATGTTATCGCTTGAGGTACTTTGATTTGGTTCATTGATTTAACAAAACACCATCCTATGAATAAAATTCGTCTGCTCCTTTCATTGCTGCTTTTAATGGTTTTCAGTATTGGCTATGCACAGACCATATCGATAAGCGGAAAGGTAAAATCTTCAGAAGATAATACCGGGATACCCGGCGTAACGGTCAAGGTTTTGGGCAACAACAAAGGCACCGTTACTGACATCAATGGGCAGTATCAGCTTACCGTTGAAAAAGGGGCCAAACTGGAGTTTAGTTTTGTTGGTATGGCCACCCAGCAACGGCAGGTGGGCGATAAACAGCAGATTGATGTGGTTATGTCTCCGGCAGTGAGCCAGCTCGATGAAGTTGTGGTTACCGCCCTTGGGGTAAAGCGCCAGAAACGGGAAGTAGGCTACACCATTGAAAGTGTCCCGGCCAAGGAACTGCAACTTTCCAATGCGGGCAACCTGGCCAATGCATTGAGCGGCAGGTCGGCGGGCGTGCAGGTAATCAATGCTAACGGGGTGGACGGCGGCACCACCCGCTTTGTTATACGCGGGGTACGAAATTTAAATGACCGCAACCACAACCAGCCACTCATCGTGGTGGATGGTATTCCCATGGAAAATGAGCCCGGGCTTACCGATGTAGGACGGGGCGTTGACTGGGGTTCGGCACTGAATAACATCAACACTTACGATATTGAGCGCGTTGACATTTTAAAAGGGCCGGCCGCATCGGCATTGTACGGGTCGCGCGGGGCCAATGGCGTGGTTATGATTACGACCAAACGCGGAAGCCGTCAAAGCGGATTGGGCGTGAATTATAATTTTTCCTATAAAATGGTTGAACCTTACCGCTTTCGTGAAGTACAGAATATATATGGCGCAGGAGGCCCGTTGAGCTTTAATGCACCTACCCTGGAACTGAATGAGGCCGGCGAACTTATGTATCCAAAAGATATCTATTCTGACTTTGGCCCTTTGGGAGAGCACACCTCTACCACTTTCGGTTATTATGGGTCAGCGGTTTCGTGGGGTCCAAAAATGGAAGGCCAGATGGTGCGCTGGTGGGATGGCGAAATGAGACCCTGGTCGTCTCAACCCGGCAATCTGGAAATGTATTTTAAAAACGGTGCCACCACAACGCACAACATTTCGTTTAACGGTGGCGGGGAAATAGGCTCTATGCGGGTTTCACTCACCAACACTGCTCACGAAGCCAACATCCCGAACAGTGATTTCAGGCAAACCACCATAAATCTGGGAAGTAACCTTCGCATCTCCGAAAAGCTCACTTCTGATATTTCTCTATCCTACATGGATTATTTCAGGCACAACAGCCCCAGCATTGGTGAAGCGGAAAATTCCTTCGGCAAGGGCATGCTTTATAGCTGGCCGAGGAGTTATCAGGGCATCGAAAAGGAATTTTATGCAGCCCCCAACGGCTCCATGATTAATTACAACAGCAATTCGCCCTTTTATTACATCGACAAGAATTTTTGGTGGGGCGTGTACAACAAAAACACCGATTTGCAGCGTAAAAAGCTTATAGGAACTGTTTCACTGGTTTATCAAATAACGCCCTGGCTAAGTGCAATGGGCCGCTTTGGGCTGGACAACACCAACAATGAATTTGAAACACGCAACCGTCCCACGGATTCCCTCGGCCTTGAAGGCGGATATTATGGCCACAGCCTTTACCGTGATCAGGTAACCAACGGCGAGTTTTTACTGATTGCTCAAAAAGAAAACTTTTTCAAAAGTGGAATTGATGTTAAGTTTTCATTTGGAGGAAATACCTGGTCGCGTAACAATTACGGTCTGTCAGCCAATTCCGGGAGGTGGACACAGGCATGGGTTTATTCCATCAACAACGCCGAGCGGCCAGAACAGCGCGGCATTTCCGAATCACGTTTTGCCAAGAAGATTAACTCTTTCTACGCTTTAATGAATTTGTCGTATAAAAATTATGCGTTTGTTGAACTAACCGGCCGTAAAGACTGGTCGTCAACGCTGCCTTCCTACAGCAATGATTATTTTTATCCATCGGTTTCCTTCAGTTTTCTGCCGTTGGAAGCCTTAAATATCGGACCGGAATGGCTGAGCCAGTTCAGGCTGCGGGGTGCTTATGCGCTTACGGCCATTGATACGGACCCTTACAAGCTTGACTTTGTTTACAATTCGGGAAGTTTTAGTGGCGACAAGACCTCTGCCCTGCCCTATACCATTCCGCCTTATTCCCTTGAACCACAGTTTTCGTCAGCATATGAAGTGGGAACCATTATCGGCCTGTTCGACGACCGCATTGACCTCAACTTCACCTGGTATTACATCAACAGCTACAACCAGATAATGAATTCACCCCTGCCTGTTTCTTCAGGAGCCGGGCAAATCACCATCAATACAGGGAATGTAGAGAACAAGGGGATGGAACTTATCCTGAATACCGTTCCGGTAAATACCGGTAATTTTACCCTTGAAGCCGGTCTGAATTTCACGCGCAACCGCAACAAGGTGGTAAGTTTGGGAGAAGCCGCCGAAATATATGAAATTGCCAACATCTGGGGCGGCAATGGCCCGGCCATAGCGGCACAACCCGGTCAGGATTTTGGTACCATTATCGGATGGGATTACATTTATCATCCTGAAAGCGGACAGCCTGTCCTTAACGATGCCGGTACCCATTACCTGATGACCGAAAGCCGGGTTCCCATTGGCAACGCCTCTCCCGATTTTCTGGCAGGGTTTACCACCCGCATGCGCTGGAAAGGTTTTGCCCTCAGCACCCTGATTGACACCAAATGGGGTGGTGATGTTTACAGTGGGACTTATGTTACCAACGTTCAAACCGGACAAAGCCCTTCCACGCTGCTTGAGCGCGAAGGCGGAGGCTTGCCCTATACACATCCTGATGGAACGATCACCAATTCCGGGGTAATCCTGCCGGGCGTTTATGCCGATGGAACTCCAAACGATAAAGTGGTACATTACTATTTCAAGTACATGCCCAATGCCGGTGGATGGGGCAAATTCCTGTCAAAACCGGGCGTTTTCGAGAATTCATGGGTAAAAATGCGTGAAATTGCCCTCACCTACACCGTGCCCGTGAGTGTGATTAAAAGACTGAAATTTATTCAGGACCTTTCGGTGAATGTTGTCGGCCGTGACCTGTTTTACATTTATTCCTCCCTGCCCGACAACGTTAACCCCGAAGGGGCAAACGGATCGGGCAATGCCCAGGGCCTTGAATGGGGCTCATTCCCAAGTTTCAGGTCAATTACCCTTGGTGCTAATGTCAAATTTTAATCCCTTTTCGCGATGAACCGATTGAAAATATACTTCCTGCTGACTGCCCTCCTTTTTGCAAGCGCCTCCTGCGATAAAGATTTTGAGGAACTGAACAAAAACCCCTTTGAATCCATAGAGACCGACATCGGCCCCTTATTCAACAAAGTGGTTTCTTCATTAACCCTGGGTTGGAATGAACAGTTTTATGTGAACAACGAAGCTCTGTACAAGTATTCCGAACTGGCTGCACTCACGCAGAATTCGTGGCCCAATGTGAATATCGGCACCGAGGAAATATGGACCAATTATTACACCCACCTGGCCATTATCCGCGATATCGATCGACGTTTTGATGAATACAAGGGAAGTGAGGATGAATTGGTCAACGCCCGGGCAATGCTTAAAGTAATGCTGGCGCTAAAAACATTCAAAGTAACCGACCTGTTTGGTGATATTCCTTTTTCAAAAGCCGGCCGTGGCTTTGAATCGCTCGAATATGCACGCCCAAAGTTTGACAGCCAGGAGGAAATTTACCTTTTTCTGCTCGAAGAGCTCAAATGGGTGGAGAATAACATCAATGCCCAGCCAAACCCAACCACGCCCTCGGGCACGCCTTTGTACAGCCTTGCCTCCTACGATAACCTGTTCAATGGCAACATGATAAAATGGCGAAGACTGGCCAACTCACTAAGATTAAGGTATGCCATGCGCATGTCGAATAAAATGCCTGAAAAATCAGGAGAGATTGTGGCTGAAATAGTAAACGGATTTCTTCCTATACTAAAGCAAACCGGCGATGATGTGGTGATGCTACCTTCCGCCCAGGGATGGGAAAACAATGGGGTAAACTGGTCGTTCAGGGAACATGGCAAGCTGCGCATGGGAGAAACCATCTGGCACATGATGTCGAATAACGACAGCACAGACGGCAGCGGAATTTTTGATCCCCGTGCGTATTTCTTTTTTGAACCCAACAATTACAATGAATGGCATGCATTTCCGCAGGTGCTTACCCCTGATACGCCCTCAGAAGGCGGGGTCCCCTACCATCTGCACCGCGACAATAACTATGCAGTAAAAGGAACGGCCTGCCTGTTTTCTCCTTTCAACTACTACCTGATTCGTGAAGAAAAAACCATACCTGAAGTCCTGATGACCGTGGCTGAAGTAAGGTTCATTCTGGCTGAAGCTTATTTCCGGGGTGTTGGTGTGGCACAGGACCAAAGTATGGGACAGGGCATGTATGCCGAAGGGATGGTCGCCTCCATGACCTTTTGGCAAAACATTGTGAAAGCAACCGACCGCTGGGTAATCCATGAACCTTTTTTAACCGAAGGTGAATTCTTTTCGGTGCTGGTTAATCCCCCGGTCGATATTTTTAGTGCACCTGAGGAAGAACAATTGAAAATGATTTACGCCCAGCGCTGGATTGATGCTTTCCGTCAACCGGCCGAAGCCTTTGCCCTCACAAGACGCACCATGGCAACACCCCGCACCGGTCTGCCACTTAATCATTTCCGCTTTGATTATCCCGACTCAGAAACCATCAACAATGCCGCTAACTGGAGTGATCAGGTTGCCACCATGGGTGGCAGCGACTCGCAGCAGGTTAAAGTATGGTGGATGAATTGATTTGAATAGTTAAGTATTAACCCAATCACCTAAAACCACAACATGATGAAAACACATTTACTCACCCTTGGATTTCTCCTGGCCACCCTGATGGGTATGGCCCAGGTAGTTTCAACGTATGATTTCAACACGCTGAATGCCGGCGAACTGAACAATCAGGATGGATGGAAGACCATCGCGCAAACCGCTGCTTCTTCTCCCGATTTTGAAGTGGGTTATGCCAGTGGCGATGTGGTTTCCCCTGACGGGAGCCAGGCCATTTTTTATCCTCATGGCGGACCGGGTGTTGGCCGCACGGCTACCCGAAAATCCAGTGCCAACTTTGAATTCGACTTCTCCGATGGCGTTGTTGAAGTGGAAGTGGATATGCATAAAAACTGGTGGGGCGTATTTTTTGGCGTTGGTTTCGATGCCGATAACGATGGTTATATTGCTCCGGGCCTGAACACCGAACCCAATGATGGGGGCATATACATCTACACCCGGGATGCAGCACCTGCCACAACCAAGGTTGTGTTACCTTCGGACACCGAAATCAGCTTTACGGCCAATACCGAAGGCTGGACACGATACAAAATGGTTATGGATTTTACCGCCAACGGTGGTGTGGGAACCATTGCACTCTTCTATAAAGTAGATGCGGTTGGCGAATGGCTTCCGGCAAGTGAAATTCAGGGCGTAAGCATGGAACTTACCCCAGGCAGCGGAACCAAAACCGACAATACGGTTTGGGATGGTATCTTCTTCCACTCCCAGGGTGGAATTGGTGCTTTTGACAACATTTTAGTTCGTCAGCCCGATTTAAACGGACTTTACCAGTTTGTTAATTTCCCTGCCATTGGCAACAAACTTACCACCACCGCCCCTTTTGAACTCCTGGCAACAGCCAGCTCAGGGCTGCCGGTTGTTTATACCGTTACCGAAGGACCTGCATCAGTTTCAGGAAATATACTTACCCTCACCGGCCAGCCCGGCATTGTAAAAGTAAAAGCATCACAGCCTGGAAACGATGTATATGCTCCTGCCAATGATCTTATCAATGAGTTTGAAGTTGTAGATGCAACCGCCTATTATCCTACGCTTAAAGTAAGAAGGCCTGTAGCTGACACCAAAGTTTATATGGACGCGTTGAACGCTGTGATGTTCGTGGCCGAATCGGAAGTTGACCATCCGGAAGTACTTTCGGTGCAATCCCTGAAATTTACCATAAATGGGGAAGAAATGCCGGTAATCGTCCGTGGAAACCACCATTACACAACCTACTGGACCCCGCCTTCATTCGGGAACTTCAGCATGACCGTGACCAGCATCATCACCGGTGGAAACGTCACCAGCAAGGTTGTAAATTTTGAAGTTACCAACGATATCAGCGATATGCAGGTGCAAACCTTTGCCGGTGAACTGGTAACCCCTTCCGAACAAAAAGTTTATGGCACCTATAACTTCCCGACTTTCACCGGCGCCTTTTCAAACATCAATTCCGTGCTGACCATCTCATGCCCTCCCGGTGGTTGCGATCCTTACGACCGCGTTTCGCATGTTGAAATTAAGGACCTTGACGGGAACTGGATAGAAATGTACCGATACCTCACCCCATTTGGCGTAGGTTGCAGCGATGAAACCGATGTTACTGATTATGCTTCCCTGCTTCAGGGCGAAGTGGATGTGCGTTACCATTGCATCACCTGGGACAAAGGTTATAATATTGACATTCGGTACGAATTTACAAAAGGCACACCTGAATATTTATATTCCTGGGTTACACCCATCTGGAGAGGGGAATATTCATTTGGTAATATGGACAACCTTCAACCTGTTCCACCTGCAACATTCAATTTTCATCCCGATGCTACTGCAGCCAACCTGAAAGTGATCACCACCGGCCACAACTGGGGAGAAAACAATACCGGGAATGCATCAGAATTCTTTCATGCCACACATTATATTAAAGTTAATGGAAACCGCACCCATACGCAGGACCTTTGGTCGGTTTGTAACCCCAACCCGGCAGGCTGTCAGCCTCAAAACGGCACCTGGATTTATAACCGGGCAGGTTGGTGCCCCGGCTCCATTGGCCGCACCTTTAATTTTGACATGACAAATTTTGTAGCAACGCCCAACCTCAACCTACAGTACGAATTTGATCCCAATTACAAAGATTTGTGCAACGCTGCCAATCCGGATTGCGTTACAGGTGTAACCTGCCCAAACTGTGAGGATACGTTTAATCCACTCATGAACGTTACCGTTAACATGATCACTTACAGCAATTTGATTTCTGTTTCGGTGCCAACCCTTGACCTTACCGGTCTGCGCATTCGTCCGAATCCGGCAAGAGACTATTTTACACTGGATTCTTATCAGCCCAGCCGCAACGAAGGCTCAACCGTTGAACTGGTTAATCTTTCGGGCAAAGTGGTTTCAAGCTTTGGCTGGAACGGAAACCCTATTCAGGTGGATGTTAAAGATTTTTCAAGTGGATTATACCTGCTCAGGGTAACCAGCAAGCATGGTGTTGAAGTGAAAAAGCTGATGATTCAGTAATCAATGTTCTTTAATGTGCCCGGATTCATTGGGCATAATTTAAAAAATCCCCCGGCCGAATAGCGCCCGGGGGATTTTTTTGGAAAAACAGAAGAGTTTGTTTACAATTCCACGCCCCGGGCTATACAGAAGTTGTCCAGATAAGCTTCGATAAGCGCGGTTAAATTTACTCGGAGAATTTGATAACCTCAACAGGACAACTGTCTGCGGCGTCTCTTATTTGTTCATCAAATTTATCGAAGATTACGCCTTCAATAACGGTTGCCGTGTCTTCCACAACAAAGACTTCGGGACATATATCCTGACAAAGACCACATGATGTGCAACCATCTTCAATCCATACTTTATTTATTGCCATGACTTTATTTTTTAAGTTAAACATGATTTACCAGTCTAATACATCCCATGTCCGATAGAAATTCAGACGAAGCTTAAGGCTCTTTATAATCAAAACAATCTGAATCGTGGGAATGTTTGGCAAAGAAGCAGGATTCTCCTAACAGGTTTTCCGGTGCCTGAGCGATTCCGATAGCGATCGGAACGAAGACAACCTGTTAGGTGTGGGAGTGATGCGGTTTGAAGTCGGGGCCTGGAGGTGTCTATAAAAAATGCCCGAAGGATCTCCGGGCTTTTTCAATTTCTTTAAACAGTTTTTAACCTGCGAGGGTAAATTTGATGGGCATGGTAAACTGTACACGTACAGGTTTTCCCCTTTGTTTACCGGGAGTCCATCTGGGCATGGCTTTGATAACGCGGATGGCTTCTTCGTCGCAACCGCCACCAATACCACGAAGTACCCGAACATCAGTTACCGAACCGTCGCGCTCCACAACAAAGGTGGCATAAACGGTACCCTGAATGCTGCTTTCGCGGGCCATTTGGGGATACTTGATGTTTTCGGTGAGATACTTGATACGGGCGATGTCACCTCCAGGGAAGGTAGGAGAAGATTCAACCACGGTAAAAATTTCGGCTTCGGCAACTTCCTCTTCTTCCACCACTGCAGGAGGAACATATTTTGGAATCTCAGTCAATTGAGTTGCTTCAGCATCAATCATAAAGTCATCTTCAACCACTACATCATCTTTCACAATGTTGATAAGGGTGGTGGTTGGGGGAGCGGCCGGTGGTGGGGGTGGCTTGTTCTGTTGGGTAATTTCAATCAGATCTTCTTCCACTTTTTCTGCCGTACGCGCGCTCAGATCGAGTTGTTTTACATCGTAAGTTTTCCATTCAAAGGCTACAAGCATCGCTGCCAGGGCAACAATGAGGCCAATCTGGATAAAAAGACCCCGCTTTTTTTCAAGGTCGGCTTTCGGTGTTTTCTTTGCTTCCATAGGATTACCAGGAGTTTCTTTGCGATAATTCTGTCCAATACAGACAGACCGCTAAATTAAATAATATTTTGATTGGTTTTTTACTTTTTTGCAATTTTAATCTGCAGAATGTAAAAAATCAGAAAACCAACTAATATTCCGGCAACATCGGCAATGGTATCGTATAGATTCCCATCTCTATTCAGTGGAAGGAACCACTGTAATAATTCAGTCAGAACGGCAATCAATACACTTATACCTGCAACAATACCAAATATATAACGTTTTGAGCAGGCAGGATATTGTTTAAGCAACCCCATGATCAGCAAAAAAGCCAGCCCGGCAAATAAGGCAATATGAATAAGCTTATCGGGTGAAAATAAGTTCCAGAAGCTAGAAACGCGTGGAAAATAATTACCCGGCAAAAGTGTAAGCAAAAAAATGCCTGCCAGCCAGAGCATGGCAGGCCAAAGGTTACCAATAAAGCGTTGCATCAGAAGATTTAAAGTGCCATCAGGCTCCGATAAACTTAGCGTAAGCTTCGGCGTCGAGCAGTTGGTCCAAATCAGCCGGATTGTTTAGCTTAAGTTTAATAATCCAGCCCTTTCCATAAGGATCGGAGTTAATTTGTTCGGGCTCGGTGTTAAGGCTTTCATTGAATTCAAGCACTTTACCAGCCGCGGGAAGGAAAAGGTCGCTAACGGTTTTAACGGCCTCAATGGTACCAAATTTTTCATTGGCTTCGAGGGTTTCACCCTCGGTTTCAACTTCAACAAAAACAATGTCGCCCAATTCTTTTTGTGCATGGTCTGTAACACCAATAATGGCTACTTCGCCATCGATTTTAATCCATTCGTGATCTTCTGTGTACCTCAGGTTGCCAGGGATGTTCATGATATATAGTTTTTAAAGGTTGTTGTTCGCGCTTCAAAATTAGCAATTCCGATTTGATTTTGGACTATAATCGCAGTAATTATATTTTTAGTCGGTAGTCAAATAGTCTTTGGTCTTTGGTCCCGATAGCATGCGGCTTTGGGCTTTGGGCTTTGGGCTTTCATGCAGGACGAGCAGGACTTGCAAGTTGCGCAGTCGCTAGAGTCGGCCTGTCGCTATAGTCTCTCCGTCTCTCCGTCTCTCCGTCTCTTCGTCGCTCGGTCCCTTCGTCGCTCCCTCGCCCCTTCTCTACGTTCGCCCCCTCGCAAAAGTCGCCCACTCGCCAAAGCCGCCTACTGCGCCAGTGTAAATCTCAGACTAACTCCTGCATTGGTGGTTGAATTTGGAAATTGTGATGAAACAAACGGATTGGTGATGGTTTTGTCGAAAAATAGTCTAAGGTTGAATCGTTGGTTTATCATATAATCGGCTGATGCGTTGATGGATACCATTCTGTTACCTGTTGAAATCTGGTTAATTTCCTCATCTAATCTGCGCAGTACCGTTTTGTTGTCGCGCACCGAAAGGTCAAGCTTGATGTTCAGGTCGCTCTTAAGCTGTTGCTTGCGTCCTCCACTCGATAAGTTGAGCTTAACATCCTTAAATCGATAACCAACGCCTACAATAAGCTCATTACTTGCTATTTCTGTAACCTGATTGTTTACAAAGCTTAATGAGAGGCTTCTTGATTTCCTGATTTCAACCCTGGATAATAAACTATTGTTCCAGGTCATATCAATGTTGATCAACGGACTAAACTGCTCTGTAATGGTAATAATCTCAATGCGGTTTTCAGGAATATAATTTCCTGAAGCATCAAATCCAGCAGCAAAGCCCATGTTTTGCAAGAAGTCAACATTTGAAATAAAATTGCCCACCGAGTAAGTTGAACGGTAAGCATGACCAATGGTTAACTGCTTGAGGTACTTTTTAAAAAATTCAATCTTCGACAAACCGGTATAGGTAAATCTCCAGTTGGGCATAGGAATTTTAGGGAAAGGTGATAAGTTCACTTTTGTTGCATCCTTGCCGGTATAGGCTGCGATAAATGCTGGTATCAGCACATCCTGAGATGATTGTCCATAACCAATTGGGAAACCCAATGAATCGGTGCCGGTAGAGTTAGGATTTTGTGCGCCAAGGCGTGCTGCAATAATGCCCCGGTTTTGTTTGAATTCCTCAAATATCGGAGATACATTTTCATCGCCATCCTTGGTAAATGCCGTTTTCATGGTATTGAAAGACATACTGAAGGAGCCACGGTCCTGAGGCGATGAGGACCTGAACTCGCCGTCTGCATTGGCCTTGAAATACTCCTGGTGCCCAAACGACTCTGTCTTATCTGCCGTAAACTCCAGCCTGAATTCGGGGAAGGGTTCGTAAGTTGCCCTGGCAGTAATATTTCGTGTAAGGCGGGTAACATAAGCCGAATTCAACAATGTGTCAGCAGATATCCAGCCATTTCTTACGGCTTCTGCCCGTATATCCTGCTGGCTACCAAATACAAAGCCAAAGCCCGGGGCCATATCGTTGAGCCTGTTACCCAATATTTCCGGTTGAGGAATAAATCCCGGCAACAGCGTTCCATTTGACTCAGAATAGTTAAACTGCACATCTTTAAAACCAATGATAAGTTTAACCAAACCCGTACCCAGCATTTTCGCAATTTGAGGTGATTTCTTGTCGGCTTTGGTGGTATCGGCAGCGGCAGTTTCTTCCTGCATCTGCTCCCTGGGAGAACGTCCGCCCGGTCCTGCCCGCCGCGATTGCCCACGTGCAGGTTGTGTAATTTTTTTGAAATACGGAACTTTGTTGTACAGGTTGGTTAAACGGGCATTCCCATTCACATTAATGGTATTACTGTTTTCGATGGTATTCCCCATAATTTCCTGAATGGAGCGGGGCGATGCTTCCCACCTGAAGGTACTTGAATAACGGGTATTCAGGTTTACCCAGTCTAAGAAGGGCAACTTATTGATGGGGACAATATAATTTAGGTTCATATTTTGCGTAAAGCGGTTCATGGTCCCAAAATTCATCACCTCATCCCATATGGAGTCGCGCCTGGCCTTATAATCGTCAGCATTGCGGTTGACGCGCCCGGGAGGTTCATTCACGTAAGCATTCGCGTTGGCATTGTATTCCAGCTTCAACGATTGCGAAAGGTCATATTTAAGGTCGAACAAGCGGTTCCAGTCCCAGGTTTTGGTATAGGTAGGCTCCAGAATGATGAGGGCCTCGCTCTTGTTACGCAATAAGCGCTCATTGTACTGCCTGTTCATATCGGTACGGAAGGCAAACATCTTGGGCGCATAATAAAAGTTAAAGTCCTTGATGAGCGCCAGTGATTTAGCCTGCAGAAATTTCACTTTTGCAAATGGTTTTACCGGCTTGGGATTGTTAATGTAGTTATAACCAATACCCCCTCGTATTTGCTTGCGGCTATCGTATTCCAGGTCAATGTTTTTGTGATAAATTTCAGAATAAGCATAGGTAAAGTCAAAGTTCTCAATGCTGTAAATTCTGTTTTTGGTTTGTGCCCCGACTTTGTCCTTGCGCACATTCACAAAATTGATGTTGGTGCGACGCGTAAAATCCTGCACCCGGTTACGAATGGAATCTTTTCCTGTTCTATCGAGATCGTCGATTACATTCTTATAGCGGATGTCGGGGTCAAGCGGGTTATATTTCGGGGTCATGCGCATTTCAGAGTAGTCGATGTGCATAGGGATCTTAATGCCTGCCTTTTCGGGAAAGAACTTACCAAGCTGAAGGTTGGTGGCCACATCAAATTGCCCAATGGCTTCCTGCTGACGCTCGCTGACTTTCTTTTCAATACTCCCAAAACCGGCAGTAGAGTAGCTTCCCGAAACCACTACATTACCTAAATCGGCCAGATTGGCGGCCATGCGGGCAGTAGCGGCAAATCCGCTGGTTTCGTCAAAATCGGTCAGCCGCAGTTCGTTCACCCATATTTCCGCACATTTATCCTTACCGTCGTCCTTATCGAGGATGAACTGTTTTTTAGGATTGCGCACGCCAATCATAAATGCCTTGATATCGCTCAGGCTGGGCATACCCACCACGGTAATCTTGTTTTCACCGTCATACACTTCATAAGGGGTAAACACTGAAATCATGGAGCCCGGTGCACCCATGGCATCGTTGCGTCGCTGCTTGGCATCGACCAATCTTTGGAGTTCAATCTCCATTCGGTTGGCATCGGGCCATATCAAACGGGGATTGGCCACGGAGGTGAACCAGGGGGTAAATTCCACCGGAACCTCATATTCGTAATAGTTTTCGGTAAAGTCCGAACCAATCCGGATAAATACTGTAACATCGCCCTTCATTAACTCCTGGGTTTCGATGGACTTTTCAGCATGAATGTACATCTTCAGTTTTTTGTACTGCCTGAAGTCGAAGTCAGTTGTTTTGTAGGTTCCGCGGGCATCGCCATCCAAAAGGTTGCATACTTTCAGCACCATGGCCTGCTCGTTCAAACGCTGGTAATTGGTGGTTCCAACGTTTATTTCACGCTCAATGTCAGGAGGAAGCACATAAGGAATGGGCGAACGACTGCCGTTTTCCTCGATGCTCACCGTGGAAATGTCAAATTCGGTCCCGCTTTGATTGGGATCAGGAATATATTCGCCCGGGGTAAGGAGGTTGCTGTAATATTTCCGCCATTCGCCACGCACCAGTTCAAGGGTAGCAAAACGGAGCACCACTTCCTCTTCAAAATCTTTCAGGAACATACGGATAAAACGTATGCTTTTAAAATCCTGAATGTTACCCACAACTACATCGGGACTTTGCACCGGCACCTTAAACTGGTACCACTTTACGGTTCCCCTTTTCCCATTTTCAAGCGGAATGTCACTCGCGGTATAAACATCGGTGATGTAGTTTTCACCAACGTTCATTTTATCGGGTTCTAAGTCAATCCTATACTGGAAATAGCGCTCCTGTTCGTTCAACGTATTGTCGCGGTTGATGTCCTCCACGTTGGGCAGGGTTGTAGCCTGAGTCTGGAATTGCTCATTCGATTGTTCCGTAGCCGGGGAATTGCGCTCCACACCATTGTACATTTTGTATCGTGCGATAACGCTGCCATATTTGGGGTCATTGTCATAATCCGAACCGCGGAAAAAGTGGTAGTTATCGGACGAAGGGTCGTTTAGGGCTTCCTGATAGGCCACGGAAGCATTACTGTACTGATTGTTAATAGATTGCAGATAATTGTTAAAGAAACTGCGTTCGTCATCATCGTTTAAGCCGTCATAACCAACATCCTGAAAAGGCCTTGCCGCGATGTCGTTGTCGAAGGCATTTACCAATGCCTGCAGGGTAGGCACACGACCCCAGATGGTGGTGTCCACGTTTTTTATTTCGGCCGAAGTGGGCAATCCGTTTTCATAACTCTTGCGGCCATCGCGTAATATGTCTTCCGAAACATCGCCCAGGTTAAAGTAAAGGCTTCCGCCACGGTGGTTCTCAACTTCGGAGAAAGGATCCATTAGCCAGAATTCGATGTACTCCACGTTGGCAGCTTCAAAATCGGTAGATTCAATCTTACGCATTATACCGCCCCAGCGACTTTGTGGGAATTCCAGCGTACCGTTTTCATTAATTCCGCGCGAAACGCCCGAAGGCAAAACATCAAAGTTGTAAGGCCCTCTTTCACCAGGGAAGAAAGCAAGGTTGAGCACCGGCAGGTTCATGGGCTGACCATTGGGTGGATCGGAATTGGGGAATACTTCGCTTTCGCGCACCAGACGGGTGGAATTGCGTGAAAGTTCATCTTTGGAGATATTTTTTGGCCTCAGGTTGCTGTTTCGGTCATAGAATAATGGGTCGATGGTGTACCAGGCCAGCTTTGCACGGTTAAAACCATAAGCCAGTCCGGTGCCCTGTGCTGCTTCGGGGAACATATCGCGGGAGGTTTGTCCCTGCGGAGTGCTGGCCAAAAACCAGGTGCCAATGTTTTTAAGGTCAATAGATGATTTGGCGCCCTCAAAATCGTCAATATAAGAAGTTCCGGTTTTGCCCACCGCCTTGGAGTGCCCGGGGATGAAATGGGCAAATTCGCCGTTGAATTGAATGCGCGAGGGGGTTTTAGTGCTATAAAACGGCAGCTTGTCTATGATCTTGGTCAACATCATCGACTCGGTCTGATAATTGAAATCCAGCCCCCACATGGTGTTGGAGATGGGTTCCTGACCGAAGTTGGTTTTCTGCGTAAGCGGCCTTTCGTGAAGGTTAATGATGGTCGCCCCCACAATCAGGTCCTTGTTAAATTTGTAGTCCACGTGCATTCCCATCATGGTTTGGGTTTGCAGATTGAACGTGGCATTGTTCTCCAATGAAATGCTCACCGGTGTACCCGAATTGAGAATGCCTTCATTAATGATTTTGACGCGGCCCAGGGTATAATCCACCGTGTAATCCACATTTTCTGTCAGCGGAATACCACCAGCCGTAACCTTTACGGAGCCTTGTGGTACGTTTAGGGCATTTAGCGCAATTTCCGATCCCGAAGCAGATTTGTATTGACCCTCAATCAGATAGCGGTTTTTGTCGGGATACTGCTGAGCCCCACTTTTGGTGAGGGTGTAGAGTGAGTCGTAACAATACTTATCGGCAAGCTCCTTGTTGTTGAGCTTTTGCCGGAGGTATTCCCCGAAAGGTTCGCGCACCGTGAAGAATACCCGCCCGTTCGACGATTGAATGGTACCGCCCTGTTTGGCGGCATTGTCAACAAAGTCAAATTGCCCGTCGTGCGGGGGATTAAGTTGTGGGTCGAGGTTGTCGAAGTTGAAAATCCGCAACAAGGGCACCCCTTTCACACCCTCAGGCCCTTCGGTGAAATATCCGGTAGGAACCGTATTTTCATTCCCGGAGTAAAGGATGTTGAGGATAAAATCTTCCCGGTTCAACTGGAAAGCACCGATGTTGTATATGTTTTTCATCATCAGGTCCCACATCGGAATCTTGGTGTTGAGCGCGGTACTTTTCAGCAACTTTACCATCAGGGTTTTGGGTGCTGAAATGCCTTCATCCGAAAATTCTCCCACCTGGTAAACCTTGTCACCACCAATTACCGTGTATTGATAAGCAACGGCAAGCACCTGATCCGGATTTAAAGTAGAATTGACCGAAATAAAGCCCAGTTTCGAGTTGAAGGTATATTCACTGGAATTAAGCCTGCGGGCATTTTCAACCTTTTCAAAATCGGAGCCTGACACATAACCAAAGGGTGAGCCGGTGAGGTATTCGGTTACCTGGTTGATATTGCGGATGCGGACGGTATCGAAACTAGAAATCAGGTTATTGGAGTAGTTGTCGGGAAAAACCGATCCGGGAATGGGGTTTATGCTTTGATTGTACGGATTCCGTTCGCCCAGGTCCATCAGTGCCACAAGATTACGGTTATCGGTAACCGCAGGACCGATGTTGGTAATCCAGACTTCAATTTTAGTGATGTTGATGTTCGAATTAACGATGGGTAGTTTACTCAGCGCATTGTCATAATTATCAACAAAATATTGCGACAGGAAGAAGTGGCGGTTTTCTTCATAATCGAGTGCACGCACACTGTACTTGGTGGTTTGGGCGCCGCCCTGTACCGTAATGGTAGAGGTTTCGCTTTTTTGTTGTGAAAATACCCCGGTTACGGTTGCTTTACCGAACTGCAACTGGGTTTTAAGCCCGAAAAGGCTCTGGCTTCCGGTAATCAGGGTGCTGTTGAGTGGGAAGGTAACATCGCCCGCTTCAATCAACTTGATGATTTCATCTTCCTTGCCTTCGTATTTGAGTTTCAACTTATTTTCAAAATCGAAGGTCGCTTCGGTATTGTAATTGGTATTGAATTCAATTTTATCGCCAATTTTGGCCATCACGCTCATTTGAATGCGCTGCTGAAAATCGAAGTTGGTTGTTTTCCGTTGCCGTATGTCGAGGGACGGGTCATCGCGACGGTTTGAAAGTACACCAAAGGTAACCTCGGCACTTCCCTGCGGGCGGATGTCGATGGTGTTTCCACCAAAAATGCGGTCGAAAACTTCGCCGCCAATGTGAATCTGTGGAATAATGCCGGTTCGTGAAGCCGCACCGCCACTGCCCAGGTTCTTCTCGCGCCAGTAACTGTTCAGCGAGCGGTCCATGTCGAGCTGCTTGTATTCATCCAAACTCAGCGAGCGGGGTGAAGTTAGCCTCAGGTCACCGGCTTTTTGGGTATAATTGTAGGTATTTGTCGCGGGATCGTAAGTAAAATCTTCGGTAATGTTGGAAGGGTTGCCCAGGAATAGTTTATTCTTATCGTTGGGTTGAAGGGTTGCCCCCGGCTCAGGCTCGGGCAGCGGATAGCGCAGATCGCCACCTGTTTTGATGGTATCGGGAGGTTGCTGCAATTGTGCCTGGGCATCAGGATGGTACAATATTTCGTTGGATGCCGGAATGCCCCATGAAATGGATATAACCGACACAAATACCATTATTCTCAGAAAATGCTTTACTATTCGCTCCAAGGAACTTCAGTGTTTGTGATGTGTAAAATGCTGTTTCACAGTCCGGGAAGTGTTCAAGTTTTCCACCATGATAATACTATCTATCGGTTTTTCCCTTAAATGTAACAGCGTTTTGTTGTGTCATAGTACTTTAAGTGCACTTTTTATCAGTTGCTCCACTGAAATGGTTGCAACTTCATCTTTTATTATTTTCTCAATGGCCTTACCTGCCAGTGCTTTGTTAAAACCAAGCATGGTTAATGCAGATAACGCCTCCTCTTTCTTAGTATTGTGCGGGCTACCTAAAATTTCTTTAAATCCCGGGTCGCGGCTGAACTTATCCTTAAGGTCAACGATTATCCTTTGGGCGGTTTTCCCACCTATGCCTTTAACCCGTTGCAGCAGTGGAACATTGCCTGTAACAATGGCTTCGGTAAGTTCATCGGGGGTGAGCGACGAAAGAATCAACCGTGCCGTGCCCGAACCAACACCCGATACGGAAATCAGGTGCCGGAAACACACCCGCTCATCTTCCGCGGCAAAGCCAAAAAGAATCATGGCATCTTCGCGAACGACCAGGTGCGTATGCAACCTGCACGATTCCAGATCTTTAATTTGCGCATACGTGTTTACAGAAATGAAAAGCTCATAACCCACACCCCTGCAATCGATTACAACGGCTGCCGGGTTGATGTCAGAAATTTTTCCTTCAATAAATGCGTACATAATTCACCCTTTTGCTGATAACCGACAAAAATAGGGATATTTGTTGAATTGGGCTTTATTTTCAGGAAAAAGGGCAGAATCTTATTTTGAAGTGCCTTGTGTCCCGGCACTGTTAGATTAAGGAAATATCATAACAAGTCTTCTTCAGACTTGTTAGGTTTTTTGAAAGTAAAAATTCAATGCCAAAATATTCGGATATTTGTTCAGTTAAATCAATTCACCATGACATACATTTCCCGGGAAATCCAAATTGGCCATCTGTTGATGGGTGCTAACCATCCCATACGCATACAATCCATGACCTCCACGCCAACAATGGATACGGAAGCTACCGTTACGCAAGCCATACGCATGATAGAGGCAGGAAGCGAAATGGTAAGGATTACGGCCCCGGGACCACAAGACGCACGCCACCTGCAGGTAATCAAGGATGAACTAAAGAAGCGTGGTTTCAATGTTCCCCTGATTGCCGATATTCATTTCAGCCCGGCTGCTGCCGAAATAGCCGCTGGCATTGTGGAAAAGGTAAGGATAAATCCGGGTAATTATACCGACCGCCCCAGCGCTACCAAGATAGAATGGACGGAAGCTGAATATCAGGCCGAATTGGATGCCATCGCACAAAAACTAAAACCTCTTTTGCAGATTTGCCTCACCCGTGGCACGGCGGTGCGCATTGGAGTAAACCATGGTTCGCTCAGCCGGAGGATTGTCAGCCGCTATGGTGACACGCCGGAAGGCATGGTGCAATCGGCACTTGAATTTACACGCATTTGTACCGCACAGGGTTTTCACAATCTTGTGCTGTCGATGAAATCAAGCAATGTACGCGTAATGGTTTCGGCTTACCGCCTGCTTGCTGAAAAACTCAGCACCGCAGGCCTCAATTATCCGCTGCACCTCGGGGTTACCGAAGCCGGTGATGGCGAAGATGGTCGGCTGAAATCGGTTGCAGGCATTGGCGCTTTGCTGGCAAGGGGCATTGGCGATACCGTCAGGGTTTCGCTCACTGAACCTCCCGAAAATGAACTGCCGGTGGCAAAAGCCATTGTTGAACAGTTTCAGTCAGTCAATGAATTAGGTAAAATACACCGACACATACGCGCTGATCTGAAGGTTGAAGAAGAAGTTCCTACTGACCGCAAAACCATCGCATCGGGATCAATAGGTGGTAAAAATCCGGTTGCCCTGCTTATAAAAAAGGATAACACCTATTTTATTGCCGAAGAAAACGGGGACATGAATCCCCTATCCCACCAGGTCTTTAGTACAGGCCAATCTATTGGGCCTCAAGATGGCCCTGCCCTACTGCCAATAAATGACGATGATTTGCAAAATCAAATGCCTGAAATCATCGACCTGCTTTCGGCTTCCTCCACGATGGCTATTTTAGTCAGAGCCGGATCAGGTGCATCGCGGAAGCTGGCTAAAATGCTTGCAGAAAACAAGCTGACCAATCCTTTGATCTTTCAGACACCTGCAGTTTGTACTTCTATCGATGAGCTATTGCTGGAAAACAGCCTCAACCCGGGAAACCTGTTGATTGATGGCCTGGGCAATGGAATTTGTCTGGATGCTTCACACATCGATGTAGCCAATGCCAGTCGGGTGGGATTTGGACTGTTGCAGGCCACGCGGATGCGCATCACGCGAACCGAATTTATCGCCTGCCCTTCCTGCGGGCGAACACAGTACGACATTCAAACCACGCTTCAACAGGTTAAAGCCCGTACTTCGCATCTGAAAGGCCTAAAAATTGCCGTAATGGGCTGCATTGTTAATGGCCCCGGCGAAATGGCCGATGCAGATTATGGCTATGTGGGCGCCGGCAATGGCAAGGTTACCCTCTATAAAGGCAAAACTCCGGTAAAACGAGGCATACCCGAAGCTACAGCAGTGGAGGCTTTGGTGGAATTGATTAAGGAAAACGGGGATTGGCGTTAGGGGCGACATTGGCGACTTTGGCAAGGGAGCGAGAGGACGACGGTGGCGGCCTTCGACGATGGTTCGACATGGTTCGACAATGGTTCGACTATGGTTCGACGATGGTTCGACGAAAAGCTCACCACCCGTGCTCACCAACCGTGCTCACCAACCAGCTCACCAACAAGCTCAGGCACCAAGTGGGCGAGCGGTCGGCGGAGAGACAAAGAAACTGAGAGACTTTGGCGAGGGGATGAACATAGCAACGGAGAGACGGAATAAGTTTGAAAATTGGGAAGATGATAACTAACCGCTAGTTACGTTCATTCACGCAAAAAAAATAATCTGATTGGCCAGTTGGGAAAAAACTCCCTGAAGGATTACGCAGGTCCTGTGCAAGGGATAAAATCCCCGAGGAACGAAGGGGATGGTAACCCTTGCCGGGGAAAGGTTTATTTCTTCACTTTGCCGGGCAGATATTTTACTTCATTCCCCGTCTTCCAGGGAATCCTTCCCCGAGAAGGGGAATGCTTCCCATTCCTCCCATAATCTAAGCCTTTCTTAAAAAATCCCAGGCTTCACTCAAAGACCCGGGATTACTTCTTACCTCTTACCAAAAAACTACTTCTTAAAACACTCTCCCCAATCAATATTGCGCATGTCGCCGGTTTTTTCAAACTCCTGGTGCATGCCAAAGGCTGCCGCCAGCGTACATGGCGTGTGTGTATCACCGGCGAGATGGGCGTAATCGCTCAATGCCTGTTTGTAATCGGGATGCACACAATTTTCAATAATGGCTTCCATTTTTGCTTTTGGAGATTTCGACCGCAGGTCAGCCACTCCAAGCTCGGTGATGATTACCTGTACGGAATGTTCGCTGTGATCCGTGTGGGAAACCATAGGCACAAAAGCGGAAATTTTGCCCCCTTTAGCCACCGATGGAGTAGTGAATATCGAAATATAGGCATTTCTGGTAAAATCACCCGATCCGCCGATACCGTTCATCATTTTTCGGCCCATCACATTGGTGCTGTTCACGTTACCAAACAAATCGGCTTCAATGGCGGTGTTGATTGAAATAATACCAATTCGGCGGGCTACTTCGGGACTGTTTGAAATTTCCTGCGGGCGCAATACAATACGTTTATGGAAGAAATTAAGTTCATCATAAATACTTTTAAGCATGTCGGGCGAAACGGTGAGCGAACAACCGCTGGCAAATTTTATACGACCTTTTCTCATCAGGTCAACAACACTGTCCTGAATCACTTCGGTGTACATCTCAAAATCAGGAATGCTTTTGTGATCGCCCAGCGCCGACATCACCGCATTGGCTATATTGCCCACACCCGATTGCAATGGCAGGAATGACGAAGGAATCCGTCCAGCTTTGAGTTCACTTGAAAGAAACTCGGCAACATTTAACCCAATCTTTTCAGTAATCTCATCCGTTTTCGCAAAAGTGCCTACTTCATCAGCAAGGTTGGTAAGCACAATCCCGGCAATTTTTGAAGGATCAACCTTAATCACCTCAGCTCCTGCCCTATCGGAAGGTTTATAAATGGGAATTTCGCGACGGTTTGGCGGATCTGCCACTACAATCAGGTCATGCATTCCGCGCAAAGCCCTGGGGTGAAATGAGTTGAGCTCAATTAGGATGCGGTCGGCCATTTTGCAGATGGTGGGCGAAATGCCAACGCCCGTGGTAAGTACAATTTCTCCCTGTTCGGTAACATCACAGGCTTCCACAATGGCCCAGTTAATCTTGCCCAGGAAACCATAACGTATGTTTTGCCCAACCACCGAAAGATGGGAATCAAAATAATCGGCTTTGCCAGAATTGATCAGGTTTCTCAAATCGGGGTTTGATTGGTAAGGTGTCCTGAATTTCACCGCTTCGGCACGTGCCAGCGAACCATCGAGTGAATCGCCCGTGGATGCACCGGTAATCACACCAATTTTAAACGGACGTCCTTGCGCATGTTCCGCTTTCGCAAGCTCACCAATAGCCACCGGTATCGATTTTACCGAACCGGCAGGGGTAAAACCACTAAAACCAACCACATCATCATGCTGAATAAAACTTGCCGCTTCTTCGGCCGAAATAAATTTAAGTGCCATTTCAGTTACTTATTTAATTATTAATTATTAGCAAAATCTTTGAACAGGCCATGGATAAATTTTTCACCTTTGCAGGGTCATTCTGCCTGAAAACAGGCACAAAATTATGAATTTATTCTTTGTCCGACAGTAGAATGATTTAATTTCACTTATGCATAGTTCTGCATATCAAATATTTGTAATATGAACAAAGGTAAATATTCACCCAATGCCCTTTTCAAGGCATTGGTTACCAAAGAGACTGAAGAGGGAAAGTTTACCACAACGCTCATTGAGCGGACCATTAGCAGCCTGCCGGACGGAGAGGTGCTGATTCGCGTGAAGTTTTCGGGCTTAAACTACAAAGATGCACTTTCGGCTTCGGGGCACAAGGGCATAACGCGTAAATTTCCGCATACCCCGGGTATTGATGCGGCAGGAATTGTTGCTGAATCCTCCGATCCGATGTTTGAGCCCGGCGACGAGGTGATTGTTACGGGATATGACCTGGGCATGAATACCAGTGGCGGTTTCGCGGAGTTAATCCGGGTTCCGGCGCGGTGGATTGTCAAAAAACCGGAGAGCATCAGCCTAAAGGAATGTATGATTATTGGCACCTCAGGTTTTACGGCGGCCAGTGCCATTTATGAATTCATTCATCATGGCCTTACTCCCGAATCAGGGAAAATACTGGTTACCGGAGCCAGCGGAGCCGTCGGTTCTATGGCGGTTGGAATGCTTTCTTATATGGGTTACAAGGTACTTGCTTCCAGCGGGAAAGCGCAGGCCACAGAGTTTCTTCAATCCCTGGGTGCCTCCGAAATTGTTGGCCGCGAAGCCGTGGATGGCCCACCTGAAAAACACCTTCTTCCCTCCCGTTGGATTGCTGCGCTTGATACCGTGGGCGGAAATACGCTTTCAACCGCTATCCGTTCCACTGCCGAACGCGGCATTGTGGCCAATTGCGGCATGATTGCTTCCGACAGGCTTGATGTATCGGTATTCCCATTCATTCTTAGGGCGGTGCGGCTGGTGGGCATCGCTTCCGCCGAAACACCCATGCAACGGAGACTTGAAATCTGGAACCTGATTGCCCAAAAACTAAAATTCCCTTTATTGAATGACATTTCTCGCTGCGTAAGCCTGAGCGAAGTCCCCGCGGAACTGAAACTTATGCTAAAAGGGGAGCAAATGGGGAAGGTTGTGGTATCGCTGTGAGAGTGCCTGCGGGTTTAAGCAGGAGGCTCACGCAATCCCGATAGCTATCGGGACGCAATGACGCAATGACACGCAAAGATTAATTTCAAATGGCAAAACGGAGCTGAGCGGCATTTAGCTGAGCTCACCGCTTCTGCGGTTCGGTTGTAATGCTGCTCAATTTATTTGATTAACGATCGAATGTGTTGAATTAGCTTCGCTGAGCTCCCTCCGGTCGGTTTTCAAATTCAACGATGTTCCAAGCGGCATTGCAAATGCCGCTTAGCCAGGCATTCACCGCTTAGCCAAACAATTACAATTCAGTAGAGACCCTGTAAATCTTGTAAATCCTGTCTAAAGTTACGGAGCTGAGCGGAATTTGAAAACCGACC
>SWCB01002763.1_pt1 | contig 62107 bp, 61 predicted proteins | sample 4692901 | NCBI WGS metagenome assembly SWCB01 (sample SAMN10267276, study PRJNA491770) | bioreactor metagenome | isolation source: DHS bioreactor inoculated with subseafloor sediment | place: Japan: off Shimokita Peninsula | collected 2006-08 | reverse complement strand
GGCGACGGCGATCAGCATCAGAAACACGCCGGCGTGCAGCCGCAGGTTCGGATCGAGCCAGTCGAGCAGGCGTGGCAATTGCCCAGCCTCCGGCACCGATTTCGAGATCGGGTCGGAGCGGCCCTCTTTCTGGATGTAAGGCTGGCGCAGCAGGAACTCGAGCAGGCGGAAGCTGATCAGGTTGAGCATGATCGTCGAGATCACCTCGTGCGCGCCGGTGGTGGCCTTGAGAATGCCCGCAATCGAGGCGTAGAGCGCCCCGGCCGTGGCGCCGGCGATCAGGCTCATGATCATCAGCACCGGGAACGGCAGGCCGGGGAAGGTAAAGGAAAACACTGCCGCCGCCGTGCCGCCGAGCAGAAGCTGGCCTTCGGCGCCGATGTTGAACAGCCCGGCCCGGAAGCCGAGCCCGAGACCGAGCCCGGCCAGCACCAGTGGGATCGCGGCGGTCAGCGTTTCGGAGATCGCGTTGAGCGAGCCGAACGAGCCGACCGCGAGCGCCACGAAGCTCTTGCCGATGGTGGCCAGGTTCACCCCGGTAGCGAGCATGATCAACGCGCCAAGGATCAGCGCGACGATGACAGCAAAGATCGGCACCACCACGAGGTCTTCGAATTCCCCCCGTCCGCGCGCCGTGCGTTTGAGCAGGTCGCGGCCCGCCGCGTCCAGGTCATGTTTGCCGATGGATGTGCTCATGCCGCCGCCCCTTCGGTTGCCCCGGCCATGGCGAGGCCCACCGCGTTGCGGTCCGCCTTGCCCCCGGTATTGTCAAATTCGGCCACGATCCGCCCGTCGAACATCACCAGGATGCGGTCGGAGAGGCCCATGATCTCGTCCAGCTCGGACGAGACGATCATCACCCCATCGCCCTCGTCACGCGAGGCGATCAACCGTTTGTGGATGTATTCGATCGAGCCCACGTCGAGCCCGCGCGTGGGCTGCGAGGCGATCACCAGCTTGGTCTCGCGCTCAAGCTCGCGCGCCACCACCATCTTCTGCTGGTTGCCGCCCGAAAGGTTGCCTGCCGGCAGGAACACGCTCGGCGTGCGCACGTCGAAATCGACGCAGAACGCCGCCGCCGTCTCCTGCACCCGGGTCCAGTCGATCGAGAGGCCACGGGCATAGGCTTCGTCGTAATAGGAGTTCAGCACCATGTTTTCGGCGATAGAGAAGGTGCCGATCATGCCCGACTTGTGCCGGTCTTCGGGCACGTGGGCCATGCCGTCGCGGTGGCGCTCGCGCACCGAGGCATGGGTAATGTCCTGGCCATCGAACACGATCTTGCCCGAGGCGATCCGCTTGAGCCCGGTGATCGCCTCGACCAGTTCGGTCTGACCGTTGCCCTGGACGCCTGCGATGCCCACCACCTCGCCCGACCGCACCGTGAGGCTGACGTGGTTGAGCGCGAAATCGTCGCTGTCGTCGAGCATTACAGCGTCGTTCACTTCGAGCATCGGTTTGCCCGGTTGGGCCACCGATTTTTCGACGGTGAAGCTCACCGGACGGCCGACCATCATCTCGGCCAGCTTCTGTTCGTCGAGCGTTTTCGGGTCGCCCTCGCCGGTGATCCGGCCCTGGCGCAGCACGCTGATCCGGTCGGAGACGGCGAGGATTTCGTGCAGCTTGTGGGTGATGAACACGATCGCCTTGCCCGCCTCCTTGAGCGAGCGGACGATGCCGAAGAACTCCTCCACCTCCTGCGGCGTCAGCACGGCGGTGGGCTCATCTAGGATCAGCACGTCGGCTTCGCGAAACAGCACCTTGAGGATCTCGACCCGTTGCTGGATGCCCACGGGGAGATGTTCGATCAAGGCGTCGGCGGGCACGTGCAGCCCGTATTTTTGGTTGATTTCATCGACCTGGGTGCGCGCCTTGTCGAGGTCGAGGTGGCCGAGCCGGCCGGTGGGCTCGACGCCCAGCACCACATTTTCGGCCACAGTGAAAACCGGAACGAGCATGAAATGCTGGTGCACCATGCCGATGCCGGCGGCGATGCCATCGCCGGGGCCGTCGAATTTGACCGGCGTGCCATTGATCAGGATCTCGCCCTCATCAGGCGTGTAGAGACCCGACAGCATGTTCATCAAGGTCGATTTGCCGGCGCCGTTTTCGCCCAGCAGGCCCAGAACCTCGCCGCCACGGATCATCAGGTTGACGTTGTCGTTGGCCACGACCGGCCCGAAGCGCTTGGTGATCCCGCGCAGTTCGACGTCCATTGCCCTACCCCCGCATTAGGCGCGGTCCGAAACGTGAAAACCGGTGTTCGGACAGACGACGCGCCTTGAAAGAAAATGCCCGCCGCCGGGGATTTGCCGGCGGCGGGCGTGGATCGGATTACATGCCGATCTTGATCGAGCCGTCGATGATGCCGGCTTTGATTTCGTCGAGCTCGGCTTTGAGCTCGGCGGGCACGGCGTCTTCGAACGAATGGAACGGGGCAAGGCCCACGCCTTCGTTTTCAAGCGTGCCGACCACGAGGCCGCCAGCGAAGGATCCATCCATCGCCGCGTTGATCACCTGCTGAACGGTCGAGTCCATGCGCTTGAGCACCGAAGTCAGGTAGACATCGGCCTTTTCGGTGTCGGTCATCGCCTGGTCGGCGTCGACGCCGATGATCTTCAGCTCGTCGGTGCCCAGCTCGTCGGCCAGGGCGGCCGAGCCGAGGCCCACGGGACCGGCGACCGGCATCACGATGTCGGCGCCTTCGTCATAGAGGTTCTGCGCGAAGGCGCGGCCGTCGTCGAGGCTGTCGAAGTTGCCGGTGAACAGGCCTTCCTTGCTTTCCGGGTTCCAGCCCAGCACGGTGACTTCGGTGCCATGCTTGGCGTTGTAGTAGGCCGCGCCGTAGGCGAAGCCGTCCATGAACACGGTGACCGGCGGGATGTTGATGCCGCCGAAGGTGCCCAGCACGCCAGATTGGCTCATGCCAGCGGCGAGATAGCCGGCGAGAAAGGCGGCCTGGTCGGTCGCGTAGACCTGGCCTACCACGTTCTCGATGGTCGGGTCATAGGCGTAGTCGACGATCGAGAACTTCTGGTCGGGGTTGGCCGCGGCCGCAGAAGCGGTGGCGTCGCCCATCAGGAAGCCGACGGTGATGATCACGTCGCAGGAGCCGTCGAGCAGCGAGTTCAGGTTCGCCGCATAGTCGCTCTCGGCCTGCGATTCGAGGAAGCGCCCTTCGATGCCGTCGGCCTCCATCGCGTCCGTAACACCCTTCCAGGCGGTTTGGTTGAAGCCGGCGTCGTCGATGCCGCCGGTGTCGGTCACCTGGCAGGCGGTGAAGGCCGAAGCGGCCGTCACCGAGCCGGCGACGAGGGCAGCAGCAAGCCCGATTTTGGAAAGAAACGTCATAGATACCTCCATGTCACGCCGCGCCCTGACGTCCGGGCGCAGCCGGTTAAAGACCCGCTTGGATAGGCAAACCGCGATCGGTCGGCAGCGATTCCCTTTGCGGCCATGCCAAACTTTAGCACGTTGCTTTGCAAGGAGTATGGACGAATTTTTGTCCGGATGAACAAATTTTTTAGCCGCCCTCCCCCGATCTCCGGCTGTTAGCGCTCTCGGACCAGATTGACCCAAGGGCAACTTCATGCCACCACTGGAACACGGGGAGGAACGCCGATGTGCTGGAGCGAAAGCGCCTCCGTGGCCATGGTCGGGATCGGCGCGGTGGCGACCGGGATAACATGGACGCGCGGCGAGCCAAGAGCGATTCCCGTCACGCTGGCCTGGTTCACGCTGATGGAGGCGTTGCAGGTGGCCGGCTACCTGGTGCTCGATTCCTGCGACAGCCCCGCCAACAAGGCCGTGACGATGGCGAGTTACGCCCACATCGCGCTACAACCCTTGTTTATCAACGCCTTCGGCATGGCCCTCGCCGGCCCCGCCGTCACCGTCCGGATGCGCCGGATCGTCTATGGCCTGAGCGCGCTGGCCGCAGTGCTCCTGTTCGCCCGGCTCATCCCCTTGGGCTGGGCCGCGCCCTGCCAGTCCGGGCAAGTGCTCTGCGGCAGCGCCTGGTGCACCGTCTCGGGCACTTGGCACCTCGGCTGGGAGGTGCCCTACTTCGATACCTGGACCCCGATTCTCGGCGCCTGGCTGGCACAACTGTTCCAGTTCCCGGCCTACATGCTCGCCGTGTTCGTCCTGCCGCTCACCTATGGCGCCTGGCGCTTTGCGCTGTTCCACGCCACGTTTGGGCCGTTCCTCGCCTCGCTGCTGACCGACAACCCGAACGAGATCGCGGCCGTCTGGTGCCTGTTCTCGATCGGGCTGGTGTTGATCGGAATGAGTCCGCTGGTGCGCCGCGCGGTTTCGCCGGGGGGCACGGTCAGACCGGCGTGAGCAAAAACCCCGCGATGGCCCCGAGTGCAAGCCGTTCGCCAAACCCGAGGCGCACAAGCGGGGAGCGCGCCGCCTAGCCCTCCTGCTGGCCCTCCAGGTATTCGTTCAGCAACATCAGCGAGACCGGTGTGGGCGTCGGGGTGCCATCCGGGTCGACCCAGGTCTCGACGCGCCCGTCGAGCAGATCGCCGAAGATCGGCATCGGCCCGTGCGTCGCGTCGCGGGCATAGCCGTCGATCGTCGACATCACGTAGACCGCCGGGTATCTGCCGCCGTGGTTCTTCGCCAGAACCGTGAGGTCGGGCGCGGGTGGGTCGATGTCGGGGCCGCCGCGCGCATCCGCCCCGTGGCAGCTCGCGCAGTATTCACCGTAGAACCCCGCGCCGGTCACCGGCGCCTGCTCGCAGCCCGCAAGCGCCAGCATCGCCGCCAGCACCGCCGAAATCGCCGCCCGCTTGGTCATCGCCTGTCCTCCCGTTTTACCCCACGTTAACGCAGGCAACCGGCGCGCGCCAAGGGGCGGTTTGGGCTTGCGTGCCCGCCCGCGCCGGCGCAGGCTCGCCGCATGGACCCGGAAATCGCAGACGGCTGGATTGAAGACTATTTCGCCCCCTGGGTGCGCGCCTTGGCGCCACGCGTCGAGCGCATGGCCTGCACCGGCGCGGTGCTGTCGATGCCGGTCACCGACGAGATCGCGCGCGTTGGCGGGATCGTCTCGGGCCAGGCGCTCGCCACCCTCGCCGACACCGCGATGGTGATCGCCTGCGCCGGGCATTTCCGCGAGTTCCGCCCGGTGGCCACCACCAACCTCGACCTGCAATTCCTGCGCCCGGCCAGCGGCGAGCGGATCGAATGCACCGCCACCGTGGTGCGCGCGGGCAAGGCGCTGATCTTCACCCGCGCGGTGTTGACGGCCGAACCCTCGGGCAAGGAAGTGGCGACGGCCACCGCCACATTCGCGGTGCCCTGAGCGGCGCGCGCCTAGTCGCGCACGACGATCGTGGTGTTGCGCAGCCCCACCTCTTCCACCATCCGGTAGAAGATCTCCGCCTGCACCGGGTGCACCCGCACGCAGCCATGCGAAGCGCGCTGGCCCAGCATCCGCGCGTCGGGATCGCCGTGGATGGCGATATTGCCGTTGAAAAACACCGACCACGGCATCGGCACGTTGTAGATCGACGAGACGTGCCGGGGCGAGAGGAAGTCGGGATAGAATTGACCGAACGGCGTCGGCTTGCGCTCGATCCCGCTGGAGATCAGCCAGTGGTATTGCTCGGGCGGGCGGCCATCGTCAAAGCCGCGCACCACGGTCAGGCGCTGGTCGGACACGTCGACGATGGCGAGCACCTTGTTCGGGCCCGGCGAGGACAACGCCGCGATCCGCTCGGCGACGGGGGGCGTGACCGGCCCGCGCGTGACCACCGATGTCGTGCCCGTCGGGGGGAGGTTCGTGGTCGCCTCCGGCGGCACGTCGCAGCCCGCCAGCAGGGCAAGCGCGCCAACAAGGGCCAGAGTGATATGCGTGATCTTGCGCGTCATGGTCCCCCCTACTCTACCACGGAAATCGTCGTGTTGGCCTTGCCCACCTCCAGCACCTGCTTGAAGAACAGCTCGGCATAGACCGGATGCACCCGCACACAACCGTGCGAGGCGCGTCGCCCGAGCGCGCGCTGCTCGAAGGTGCCATGGATCGCCACGTCGGCGTTGAAAAACACCGACCAGGGCATCGGCGCATCTTCGTAGAGCGAGGATTTATGTTCCCGCGACAGGTAGAACGGGTGGAACGTGCCGGTCGGCGTGTCGAACCCGGTCACCCCGGTCGAGACCGGCCAGCGGTAGGTCTCGGTCTTGCGCTCGGCCACGTAGGTGCGCGTGACCACCACCTGCTGGTCGGAAATGTCGATCACCGCCGTCAGCGTGTCCTGCGGCGGCACCTGCGGCACGGCGGGCGCGGTGGCCTCGCAGGCCGCGAGCGCGAGCCCCGCCAGCAGATATGCCGCACCCCGCATCATGCCGGCTCAGTCCTGGATCACGACGTAGGTCTCGTCCTTGCCCAGCTCGTAGACGAGGTCGTAGAGCGCGCGGGCATTGTCGGGGTGCAGCCGCACGCAGCCGTGCGAGGCGGGCCGCCCGAGCATGCCGGTCGAGAAGGTGGCGTGGATCGCGTAGCCGCCATCGTAGAAGATCGCGAACGGCATCGGCGCGTTGTCATATTTGCGCGAGCGGTGATCGCGGCTGAACCATTGCGGCTGGTAGGTGCCGGTGGGCGTGACATAGCCATAGCCCCCGGTCGAGACCGGCCAGGAAAACAGCCGCCGCCCGCCCTGCATCACCGTCATCTCCTGGTCCGACACGTCGACCCGGATCACGATCTGGTCGGAGCGGTTCGAGGTCGACAGCCGTTCGCTGGCCTGCACCGCACTGGTCGCGGCCGCGAGCAGCAGCGCGGCGGATACAATTCGTTTGGACATGAAATTCATGTGGCAGACATCCCTAATTCCCCGTTCGCATCGTTAGGCGGGATATTGCCGATTGCAACCCCATATGGGGTCCGATCAGGCGTCTGTGATCACTCCGTTGCCCAGACGCAGCACCCGATCCATGCGCCGGGCAAGCTCGAGGTTATGGGTGGCGATCAGGGCCGAGAGCCCGGTTTCGCGCACCAGTTCCATCAGCGCGGCGAAGACCGTGTTGGCGGTGCCGGGGTCGAGGTTGCCGGTGGGCTCGTCGGCGAGCAGCAGGGCGGGGCCGTTGGCCAGCGCCCGGCAGAACGCGACGCGCTGCTGTTCGCCGCCCGACAGCGCCGCCGGACGGTGCCCGGCCCGGTCGCCCACGCCCACCCTGGCCAGCAGCGCCTCGGCGCGCGCCCTGGCCGCCGCCATCCCAGCCCCGTTGGCGAGCTGTGGCAGCACCACGTTTTCCAGCGCGGTGAATTCCGGCAGCAGATGGTGGAACTGGTAGACAAAGCCCACCTTCTCTCGCCGCACCCCGGTGCGGGCCCGGTCGGAGGCGCGCGTCATGTCCACCCCGGCGATCGAGACCGTGCCGGTGTCGGGCGTATCCAGCAGGCCGGCGATGTGCAGCAGCGTCGACTTGCCCGCGCCGGAGGGGGCGACCAGCGCGACTACCTCGCCGGGCCCGAGCCTGAGCGAGGCGCCGCGCAGCACGCTCACCTCGCCGGGCTTGCCCCGGTTGTAGACCTTCTCGACGCCGTCGATCTGCAGCACCGCCTCACTCATAGCGCAGCGCCTCCACCGGGTTCATCCGTGCCGCGCGCCGGGCCGGAAAGATCGTAACGATGAACGACAGCGTGAGCGACAGTGACACCGCCGAGATCACGTCGGCCAGCTTCACCGTGGCCGGCAGCTTGTAGATGCCGCGGATCGACGGATCCCACACCCCGCCGCCGGCGACGTAGTCCACCAGCGCGAAGATCTGGTCGATATAGACGGCGAAGAGCACGCCGAGCACCACGCCCATCAGCGTGCCGACCAGCCCGGTCGAGGCGCCGACGATGAAGAAGACGCGCAGCACCGACCCCTCGGTGAGCCCCATGGTGCGCAGGATGCCGATATCGCGGCCCTTGTTCTTCACCAGCATCACCAGGCCGGAGATGATGTTCATCGAGGCGATCAGCACCAGCACGGAGAGGATCACGAACATCACGTTGTCTTCCATGTCGAGCGCGCGCAGGAAGGCCCCGGCGCTGTCGCGCCAGGTCCAGATCGCCGCATCCTCGCCGGCGGCCGTCATGATCGGGGCGATCATCGCATCGACGTTTTCGGGGTGCGCCACCATCACCTCGATCTCGTCGGCGCTGCCTTCCTTGTTGAAAAAGCTCTGCGCCGCCTCGAAGGGAAGGTAGGCCCGGGTCTGGTCGATATCCCAGCGCCCGGCGGTAAACACATAGACCACCTCGTAGGCATTCACGCGGGGCGTGGTGCCGAAGGCGGTTTTCACCCCGTTGGGCGAGATGATCTTGATCTTGTCGCCGAGGTAGACCCCGAGCTCGCGCGCCACGCCCGAGCCGATCGCGATCCCGCGTGGAAAATCAGCCAGATCGCCCACCGCCGCCTCGGGATCGACGATGCGCGGGATCGTGGCAAGGTCGCCCGCGCGGATGCCGAACACCTGCACGCCAACGTTATTGCTGCCCGAATTGGCCATCACCTGGCCCTTGATCAGCGGCGCCGCGCGGGTCACCCCGGCCACCGCGCCGATCCGCGCGGCCCAGGCATCATAGTCGGCGATCGCGCGGTCGGAATTGCCAGCCGCGTCCACCGTCATGCGCGAATAGACCGTCACGTGGGCATTGGCGCCAAGGATGGTGTCGACGAACTCCTCGCGGAACCCGGTGCGCACGGCCAGCGTGATGATCAGCGCGGCGACCGCGAGGGTGATGCCGATCAGCGAAATCCAGGTCATCACGCTCACGCCGCCCTCGGCGCGGCGCGCACGCAGGTAGCGCCAGGCGATCATCCACTCGAAACGCGAAAACGGGGCGGTGCTCTTGGCCAAATCGGTGCCTCAATGAGTTTGCGGCACCCTGCGGCGGGGGCGAGCCGCAGTCAAGCCGATGCGCGGAGGGCAGCCACCGCAACGGGGGGTTTCACACCCCCCGGCCCCCCGTGAGGTATTTTGCCAAGAAAAAGAACAACCGGTGGTCGTCCAGCGGGTCAGGATACGTTCAGGCAAACCGCCGCAAGGGGCGCATGACGAAGCCGAGGAGAAGCACCACCAGCCCCCAGCCCGCCGCGAAGCCGATCCCGGCCGAGATCAGCCCTTCGGAGGTCACCGGCACGGCCGGGCGGTAATCGTCCCAGGTGCGCTGCGCCAGGTCTCTGTCGCGGATGCGGTAGAACCGGGCCAGGCGTTGCAGCGGCGCGGCGCCGGCGAGCGCCTGGTAGTCGGCGTTGAGCCGTTCGTAGCGGTAGATCCGCGTGGAGATATCGTCGCGCAGCCGGGTCTGGAAATCGCCGTCGCCCATCGCGTCGAGCGCCTGCTCGCGGCTCATCCCCGCGACCCGCGCGGTCGCGTCGAAGGCCATAGTCACGCCGCGCAACTCGTCGACCGCGCCCGAGAGGCGCTGGACGTATTGCTGCGAGAACTCGGGAAACTGCGACAGCGCCACCGCGCCCGCGATGCCGCCTGCAAGTGCCAGGATACGCATGGGATCTGCCTTTCTGCCCAGCCAGGTCTTTGCCCGCATTTGGCGAGTCTCGCGCGATTGGGCGCTCGGGTCAAGCGAGGCGCGCGGCGCTGAGCGAGCGCGCGCCGATGCGGACCACTGGGTAAGAAACCGGGCGCAAGCCCGACCGTCGCGCGCCCGTGGGCGGTGGACCTGTGCGGCCTCCCGGGCAGGCCGCGCGCCGAGCGGCCGGACAGGATTTCAGCCGATCCTGTCGGACACAGGTTTCGAGGTCATCCAAGGCCACCTGCGGACCAGAGCGCGCCCCCGGCGAGCACCGGCATCAGCGCCGCGCCGGCAAGCCCCGCGCGCCACTTGGCAGAAGCCGGCAGCGGCAGCCGTATCATCAGCCAGGCGGCGCTCGGCAGCACGAGAAAAACGGACGTGAGAAGCCCCGGCATCACACTGGTGGTCACGAGGCTCGCGGCCAGGTGGGCCGCCACGTTGGCCAGAAGCGCGCCGGCCGCCACGGCCACCACAGCCTGCACCGGCCGGGCAAACTGCAAGGTGCGGCCCGCGACGAAGACCACCACCGCGGCCATCGTCAGAACAAGCACCGCATTGGCGAAACCCGCCGGTTCGATCGTCAGGCCCCGCGCCCCGGCCCAGCCCGGCAGGCGCAGGATTTCGTCGATGTTATGGGCGAAGAAGGCGAGCGCGGTGAGCGTGTAGGCCAGCCCCGGCGCGGCCCCGGGCGGAGCGCAGGTGGGGCCGGCCAGCGCAGCCATCACAGGTGGCCCGCGTAGATCTCCTTCAGCCGCGCGACGGCCAGCTCGGGCGCGAGCTCTTCGCTCTCGCCGCTGCGCCGGCTGGTCAGCTCGACCACGCCGTTCTTGAGCCCGCGCGGGCCGACGGTGAGGCGCCACGGCAGGCCAATCAGGTCCATGGTGGCGAACTTCGCCCCCGCCCGCTCCTCGCGGTCGTCATAGAGCGGCTCCAGCCCGGCGCCCTCAAGCGCGGTGTAGAGGCTTTCGCAGGCGGCATCGGTCTCGGCGTCGCCCTGGCGCAGGTTCACGATCCCGGCATGGAACGGCGTGACGCCCTCGGGCCAGATGATGCCGTTGTCGTCGTGGTTGGCCTCGATGATCGCGCCGATCAGGCGGCTCACGCCGATGCCGTGGCTGCCCATGTGCACCGGCACCTTGTTGCCTTCGCTGTCCTGCACCGTCGCCCCCATCGGCTCGGAATACTTGGTGCCGAAGTAGAAGATCTGCCCCACCTCGATGCCGCGCGAGCTTTTGCGCCGCGCTTCGGGGATGGCGGCAAACAGCGCCTCGTCGTGGGTTTCGTCGGTGCGCGCGTAGGGCGTGGTCCATTCGGTGCAGATGCCCGCGACCTCGTCCCAGTTGTCGTAGTCGATGGCGCGGTCGCCGAGGTGCAGCGAGGTGATCTCGCTGTCGTAGAACACCTCCGACTCGCCGGTCTCGGCCAGCACCAGGAACTCGTGGGTGTCGTCGCCGCCGATCGGCCCCGAGTCGGCACGCATCGGGATTGCCTGCAAGCCCATCCGCTCGTAGGTGCGCAGGTAGCTCACCATGTGGCGGTTGTAGGCGTGCATGGCGCTCGGGTAGTCGAGATCGAAATTGTAACCGTCCTTCATGAAGAATTCGCGCCCCCGCATCACGCCGAAGCGCGGGCGGATCTCGTCGCGGAACTTCCACTGGATGTGGTAGAGCGTGAGCGGCAGGTCCTTGTAGGAACCGACGTGGCTGCGGAAGATGTCGGTGATCATCTCCTCGTTGGTCGGCCCGTAGAGCAGATCGCGCCCGCCCCGGTCCTTGATGCGCAGCATTTCCTCGCCGTAATCGTCATAGCGCCCGGACTCGCGCCAGAGGTCGGCCGATTGCAGGGTCGGCATCAGCATCGGGATATGGCCCGCGCGCACCTGTTCTTCGTGAACGATATTCTCGAGCTTGCGCAGCACCTTGAAGCCCATCGGCAGCCAGGAATAGATCCCCGCCGCCTGCTGCTTGATCATCCCCGCGCGCAGCATCAGCCGGTGGCTGGCGATCTGCGCCTCGGCGGGGGTTTCTTTCAGGACCGGGAGAAAGTAGCGGGACAGGCGCATGGAAGCCTCACACTCAGGGGTTTCGGGTCGAAAACTCCCTAGCTGAGCCGATCGACACGGGCAAGCCCGCCCCTCTTTTTCTTGGCACAAATACCTCGGGGTCCGGGGCAGAGCCCCGACCGGCCCGGGCCGCCTCGATGGCGGACCGGACCGGATCACGGCGGATAACGCCCGCGTGAGCGCGGTGATCCTCTCCGCCCCCTCGCCCCGTAGCGAGGGGCATGAAACGCGAAACCAAATGGAGGACCTCATGCGCTTCGCCCTGAAAACCACCCTTGCCGCCGCCGCCCTCGCCGTGTCCGGCTCCGCCGCGCTTGCCGAAAGCCACGGCGGGATGAAAACCATCGTCGACATCGCCGCCGCCAACCCGGACTTCGAAACCCTGGTCGCTGCCGTCACCGCCGCCGGGCTGGTCGACACGCTCTCGGGCGAGGGCCCCTTCACCGTGTTCGCGCCCACTGACGACGCCTTCGCCGCGCTGCCCGCGGGCACGGTGGAAACGCTGCTGATGCCTGAGAACAAGGACCAGCTCACCGCCGTGCTGCTCTACCACGTGGTGCCGGGCAAGGTGATGGCGGGCGATATCCCGGCCGGCACCATGGCCGCAGACACCGCCGGCGGCGAAAAGGTCTGCGTCACCCTCGACGGCGGGGTAATGCTCGTCGACGGCACTGGCGCGAAGGCGAACGTGACCGCCGCAGACATCGAGGCCTCGAACGGCGTGATCCACGTGATCGACAAGGTGATCCTGCCGGGCAATTCGCCCGATTGCTGATCCCCTTGCGCCCCCCGGCGCGCCGCCCAGGTGCGCCGGGACCCTGCCTCTCCTAACAAAAGCGAACCCATCCTGATGAAAACGTTCTTCAAAACGACGCTGGCGGCGCTCGCGCTGACCACCGCTTTCGGCACCGTGGCCAAGGCCGACTCGATCGTCGAGATCGCCGCCGCCGATGACCGCTTCTCCACCCTCGTCGCCGCCGTCACCGCTGCCGGTCTGGCTGAAACCCTGTCCGGCCCCGGCCCCTTCACCGTCTACGCGCCCGTGAACGACGCCTTCGCCGCCCTGCCCGCCGGCACGGTGGAAACCCTGCTCAAGCCCGAGAACAAGGGCCAGCTCACCAATGTGCTGCTCTACCATGTCGACGATCGCATGCTCACCGCCGGCCAGATCCCGACGGGCTCGAATTATTTCAAGCCGCTGCTGACCTCGAACCGTCTGTGCATCACCAAGACTGCGACCGGCGTGTCGATTGCGGATGGGTCGGGTGAGAGCGCCAACGTGGTGATCGCGGATATCATCGCCGACAACGGCGTGATCCACGTGATCGACAAGGTCCTGCTGCCCGGCGACCGCCCGGCCTGCCACTGATCCCCCCCGGACCGGCGCCACCGGACTCCTCCCGTGCGCCGGACCATCGGGCGCGGACCACCTCCTCAGGGGTCCGCGCCCGTTTTTTGCCGCCCTCCCCCCTGGCAAACGGAGGCGCCGCCTCTTGCAACCGAGCGCCAAATTGGACAAGTGTAGCCGAAAGGTTGCGAGGAGTTTCATGGCCCTGCCCGTCGGCACGCAAGCGAAATACTGGACCATCGCCGCGGCGGCGTTTTTCGTCGCGCTGTGGTTTCTGGGCGACGTGATCCTGCCGTTCGTGCTTGGCGGCGCTGTGGCCTATTTTCTCGACCCCGTCGCCGACCGGCTGGAAGCGATGGGTCTCAGCCGGATCTGGGCGACGGTGGTGATCACCGTGGTGGCGCTGCTGATTTTCATCCTCGCGGCGCTGCTGGTGATCCCGACGCTGGTCAACCAGTCGGTGGCGCTGGTCAACATCGCGCCCTCTCTCGCCGGCCAGTTGCAGGAGTTCCTCACCGCGAAATTCCCCTCGCTGATGGACCAGAGCTCGATCCTGCGCCAATCGCTCGACACGCTCGGCACCAAGGTGCAGGAACGCGGTGGCGAGCTGATCAACGCCGTCCTGTCCTCGGCGATGGGCGTGCTGAACATCGTGCTGCTGATCGTCGTCGTGCCGGTGGTCGCGTTTTACCTGCTGCTCGACTGGGACCGCATGGTCGCCGCGATCGACAACCTGCTGCCGCGCGACCACGCCCCGGTGATCCGCGCGCTCGCACGCGATATCGACGGCACCCTGGCCAGCTTCATCCGCGGCCAGGTGACGGTCTGCCTCATTCTCGGCACCTACTACGCCATCGCACTGATGGCGATCGGGTTGCAGTTCGGCCTTGTCGTCGGCTTCGTCGCCGGGCTGATCAGCTTCATCCCTTACGTCGGCGCGCTGGTGGGCGGCGCGCTCGCCATCGGCCTGGCGCTGTTTCAGTTCTGGGGCGAATGGTGGCTGATCGGCGGCGTGGTGGCGATCTTCCTGCTCGGCCAGTTCTTCGAAGGCAACATCCTGTCGCCGAACCTCGTCGGCTCCTCGGTGGGGCTGCACCCGGTCTGGCTGATCTTCGCGCTCTCCGCCTTTGGCTCCACCTTCGGCTTCGTCGGCATGCTGGTGGCGGTGCCGGTGGCCGCCGTGATCGGCGTGGTGGTGCGCTTCCTCGCCGAGCGCTACCGCGAGGGTCGCCTCTACAAGGGCCTCGCCGACCGTGACCTGCCGAGCATCGAGGCGGACGAGACCGGCGCGGGCGACGCCTGACAATGGCGCGCCAGCTTTCCTTCGATCTGCCCTTGCGCGAGGCCAGGGGGCGCGGCGATTTTTTCGTCTCCGACAGCAACGCTGCCGCGCTGGCCGCGCTCGAGGGCTGGCACGGCTGGCCCGGCCGCAAACTGGTGCTGACCGGCCCCGAGGGCGCGGGCAAGAGTCACCTGGTGCAGGTCTGGGCCGAGATGGCCGACGCGCGGGTGATCGACGCCACCACGCTTGCCGGGCTTGACCCCGCCCGGCTCGCGGGCGCCAACGTGGCGCTGGACGATTGCGACCGGATCGCCGGCGACGCGGACGCCGAGCGCACCGCCTTCCATCTGCACAACCTGGTGTTGGCCGAGGGCGGCTTTCTGCTCGTCACCGCCACCCGCGCGCCGAGCCGCTGGGGCCTCACCCTGCCCGACCTCGCCAGCCGGATGGAGGGCACACCGGTGGTGGCGATCGCGCCGCCCGACGAGGCGCTGTTGGCGGCGGTACTGGTCAAGCTGTTCGCCGACCGCCAGATCGACCCGCCCGAGACGCTGATCCGCTACCTCGTGGCGCGCATCGACCGCTCCTTCGCGGCCGCCCGCGAGATCGTCACCACGCTCGACGCGGCGGCGCTGGCCGAGGGCAAGCCTCTGGGGATCAAGCTTGCGGCGGAGCTGCTGGAGCGGCAGGGCGATCTGCTCTGAGCTTTCGCTTCGCGCGGCGGTCGGCCAGCGGGGGTTTCGCACCCCCGCACCCCTGCGGAGTATTTCCACCAAGAAAAAGGGCGCTTCTGGATTTCCCCGCAAAACAAGCGCATAACGGTCGCACTCCGTGACACCGAACCGCGACAGGTATTTCATGACCCTCGACGCCCCCGCCCCGACTCCGATCAATGCCGATTTTCTCGAAACCGAGTTTCCGGCCCCGGTAGAGCTGCCGGCCGACGAGATCGAGGGACCGAAGCGGTATTTCAACCGCGAGCTCAGCTGGCTCGGGTTCAACTGGCGGGTGCTGGAGGAGGCGGAAAACCGGCGCGTGCCACTGCTGGAGCGGTTGCGGTTTCTGTCGATCTCGGCGACCAACCTCGACGAGTTCTACACCGTGCGCGTCGCCGGCCTGCGCGAGCTGGCGCGCGAGGGCAACACCACCCCGAGCCAGGACGGGCTGACCCCGGCCGAGCAGCTCGTGCTGATCAACGCCGACGCGCGCCGGCTGATGGCGCATCAACAGGTGGTGTTCGACGAGATCAGCTCCGAAATGCAGCGCGAGGGGATCGTGCTCTGCACCCGCGAGACGCTGACCGAGGAGGACCGGATCTACCTCGAAGAGGTGTTCATGGCCAAGGTCTTCCCGGTGCTCTCGCCGCTGGCGATCGACCCGGCGCACCCGTTTCCGTTCATCCCCAACGCCGGCTTTGCCCTCGCCCTCGAGCTCGAGCGCAAGACCGACCGGCGCAAGCTCCAGGCGCTGTTGCCGATCCCGCACCAGATCGACCGCTTCGTGCGCCTGCCTGCGCCCGAGGGCGTGGCCCGTTTCCTGCCGCTCGAAGACCTGCTGCTGGTGTTCATCGACCAGCTCTTTCCCGGCTATGCCGAGAAGGGCAATTGCGCCTTCCGGGTGCTGCGCGACAGCGACATGGAAGTGGAGGACGAGGCCGAGGACCTGGTGCGCGAGTTCGAGACCGCGCTGAAGCGGCGGCGCCGGGGCGAGGTGATCCGGCTGAAGATCTCCACCGGCGCGCCGGACAACCTGCGCCGCATGGTCAGTCGCGACCTGCACGTGACCGACGACGAGATCGTCGAGGTCGAGGGACTGATCGGCATTTCCGACCTGTCCGAGCTGGTGATCGACGAGCGGCCCGACCTGCTCTGGCCCTCGTATACCCCGCGCGTGCCCGAGCGCGTCGAGGACCACAACGGCGACATGTTCGCCGCGATCCGCCAGAAGGACATGCTGCTGCACCACCCCTACGAGACCTTCGACCTGGTGGTGCGCTTTCTCGAACACGCCGCGCTCGACCCGAACGTGGTGGCGATCAAGCAGACGCTCTACCGCACCTCGCGCGACAGCCCGATCGTCGGCGCGCTCTGCGAAGCGGCGGAGGCCGGCAAGTCGGTGACCGCGCTGGTGGAGCTGAAGGCGCGCTTCGACGAGGCCGCGAATATCCGCCAGTCGCGCCGGCTGGAGCGGGCGGGCGCGCATGTGGTCTACGGCTTCATGAACTACAAGACCCACGCCAAGATCTCCGTGGTGGTGCGGCGCGAGGGCGACGATCTGGTGACCTATACCCATTTCGGCACCGGCAACTACCACCCGATCACGGCGAAGATTTACACCGACCTCAGCCTGTTCACCTGCGACGCCGCGCTCGGGCGCGATGCGACGCGGGTGTTCAACTATCTCTCGGGCTACGCCCAGCCGGACAAGCTGGAGAAGCTGGCGATCAGCCCGATCACGCTGAAATCGACGCTGATCGGACGGATCGAGCAGGAGGCGCAATACGCCGAGGACGGCAAGCCGGCCGAGATCTGGGCGAAGATGAACTCGCTGGTCGAGCCGGATGTGATCGACGCGCTCTACGCCGCCAGCCAGAAGGGGGTGAAGATCACCCTGGTGGTGCGCGGCATCTGCGGGCTGCGCCCCGGCATCAAGGGGCTGAGCGAAAACATCCGGGTGAAATCGGTGGTCGGCCGCTTCCTCGAACACAGCCGGATCGTCTGCTTCGGCGGCGGCCACGGGTTGCCGTCGAAAAAAGCGCGGGTCTACCTGTCGTCGGCCGACTGGATGGGGCGCAACCTCAACCGCCGGGTGGAGACGCTGGTGGAAGTGACCAACGCCACGGTGAAGGCGCAGATCGTCAGCCAGGTGATGGCCGCCAACCTGCATGACCTGGCGCAAAGCTGGGTGATGCAGCCCGATGGCTCGTTCAGGCGGCCCGACCTCTCGGATGTGGAAAACCCGTTCAACTGCCACCGCTTCTTCATGGAAAACCCCTCGCTCTCGGGCCGGGGGTCGGCCGGGGCAAAGGACGTGCCGGAACTGGCGCACAGCCACGACTGACGGGTGCGACGGGCACACCGGGCGACGGGTGGGGAATTTCTCTGCGGCGGCTCTGGCGGGGGCTTGAATGGCCAAGCCGCATCGCCATGTCTGTCAGGCAATGCCTCGCCTTCCCCTCTGACGCGCCACCAGCCGGCGGTCATGGCGGCGCGGTTCGGGCAGCGCGGCTGGGGCGGATACGCCAATCATGACTTTCGCTATGCTTGCGGCCGGGCTCGGCCTTCTCGTGCTCGGCGGCGATATCCTTGTGCGCGGCGCGGTCGATCTCGCCCGCCGGCTCGGTGTTTCGCCGCTGCTCATCGGCCTGACCGTCGTCGCCTTCGGCACCTCGATGCCGGAACTGGTAACCAGTCTCGACGCCGCGTTTTCCGGCGCGCCCGGTATTGCCCTGGGCAACGTGATCGGCTCCAACACCGCAAATATCCTGCTGATCCTTGGCATTTCGGCGCTGATCTCGCCGGTGACGGTCGCGCCCGGCACGTTCCGGCGCGACGGGGCGGCGCTGATCGCGGCCACGCTGATCGGCGTGGTGGTGGTGCTCTGGGGCACGCTCGGGCGTGGCGCCGGCGCGGCGCTGATCGCCGGGCTGGTGCTCTATGTCGTCACCGCCTACCGGCTCGACCGCGTCGAGACCCGCCCCGACAACGATGGCGAAACACCGGCGCCGCGCCGCCTCGCGGTGTCGCTCGCCACCGCCCTCGGAGGCATCGCGATCACCATCGTCGGCGCGCGCCTGCTGGTTTCCGCCGCGATCGACCTGGCCGCGGACTGGGGCGTGTCCGACACCCTGGTCGGGCTCACCATCGTCGCCATCGGCACCTCGCTGCCGGAGCTGGTGACCTCGGTCATGGCCGCCCGCAAGGGGCACGCCGATATCGCGTTCGGCAACGTGGTGGGCTCCAACATCTTCAACCTGCTCGGCATTCTCGGCGTCACCGCCGCCGTTCGCCCGATCCCGGTTGCTGCCGAGATCGCCGGGTTCGACGTCTGGGTGATGCTGGCCGCGACCGTCGCGCTGGTGCTCGCGGTGCGGTCCGACTGGCGCGTGAGCCGGCGCGAGGGGGCCGCATTGCTGGCCGGCTACGCCGGCTACACCGGCTGGCTCATCGCCACCGCGTGATGGCGCGTTGACCCCCGCGCGCCCGGCGGGCGATAACGGGGCAAGCCACCCGGGGGAATCATGGACGGCAATGACGAACGCAACTGGGGGCCTTTCGGCCGCCCCCTGTTCGAAGACCCCGAGACGCGGGCGCTGCACCGGGTCGGCGTGCTCGATGTCGGGTCGAACTCGGTCCGCCTCGTGGTGTTCGACGGCGCGGCGCGCTCACCGGCCTACTTTTTCAACGAAAAGATCCTCTGCGGCCTCGGCGCCGGGATCAACGAGACCGGGCGGCTGAACCCCGAGGGCCGGGCGCGGGCGATGGCGGCGATCAAGCGCTTCAAGCTGATTGCCGAGGGGATGAAGCTGCCGCCGCTCTCGGCCGTGGCCACGGCGGCGGTGCGCGACGCCGAGGACGGACCGGCGTTTCGCGAAGAGGTGGAACGCGCCACCGGCATCAAGCTTTACGTGATCGACGGCGAGGAAGAGGCGCGGTTTTCGGCCCAGGGTGTGCTGCTCGGCTGGCCCGGCGCCTCGGGGCTGATGTGCGATATCGGCGGCTCGTCGATGGAACTGGCCGAGATCGCCGACGGCGCGGTGGGCAAGTGCGTGAGCTCCGGCCTCGGCCCGCTGAAACTCGCCGGGATGAAGGGCGGCAAGACCGCGCTCAAAGCCCATATCAAGACGGTGATCGGCGAGCTGGCGCAGCAGATGGGCACCCATCCCAAACGCCTGTTCCTTGTCGGCGGCTCCTGGCGCGCGATCGCCAAGCTCGACATGTTGCGCCGGGGCTACCCGCTCTGGGTGCTGCACGAATACCGCATGACGCCGATGGAACTGGGCAAGACGCTGGACTGGATCGCCACCACCGATCTCGACGCGGCGCGGGAGCAGACCTCGACCTCGTCGGCACGGATGGCGCTGGTGCCGGTCGCGGCGCTGGTGCTGAAACGGCTGATCCAGACCTTCCACCCGAAAGAGATTGCGATCTCGGCCTACGGAATCCGCGAGGGGCTGCTGTATGAGCAGATGCCAGACCGCCTGCGGGGCCGCGACCCGCTGATCGAGGCCTGCCGCTTTTACGAGAAGAAAGACGCGCGCCTGCCCGGCTTCGGCAAGCAGCTCTTCGCCTTTCTCTACCCGCTGTTCAAATCCGAAAGCCTGGCGCGGCGGCGCATCGTCAAGGCCGCCTGCCTGATGCATGACGTGAGCTGGCGCGCGCATCCCGATTACCGCCACGAGGTCACCTTCGAGGCGGCGACGCGCGCCAACCTCGGCGGGTTGACCCACGAAGAGCGGGTGTTTCTCGGCGTGGCGCTGTTGCACCGCTACAAGTCGAACCGCGAGGATTGCCACTTCAAGGATATCTTCTCGATCCTGTCCGAACGCGAACTGGCCAAGGCCGAGGTGCTGGGCAAGGCGCTTCGGTTCGGGGCGATGTTCGCGGTCGACAAACCGCACGAGAAGGCGACGCTGCGCTGGCGGCCGAAGAAGCGCGAGCTGCACCTGACGATCAAGCCGGAAGCGGCCGATTTGTTCGGCGAGGTGGCGCAGGCGCGCTTTGCCTCGCTGGCCCAGGCGCTCGGCGCCGAGACCGTGGTGAAGATCGCGAAATAGACGCGCTGGTGGCCTAGATCTCGGTTTCGTCCGGGGGCAGCGGCACGCGGCGGCGAATGATGATATCGCCGTTCGGCAGCCGCTCCGGCGCCTCGTAGGCGTTCATGTCTTCAAGCCAGTCGCCGAGCTTCGCCCAGCCTTCCTGGCCTTCGACCATCAACCCCTGGAACAGGAGTTTCAGCCCCTCGGAGAGCTTTTCAGCCCCTTGCGAGAGATCGGGATTTGGTCCGGGCGTGGTGTCGTCCTGCGACAGCGCCACGGCCGGGGCGAGCGCGAGGCCACCCGCGAGCAGGAGGCCGGGAAGGGATGTCATGCGTTTCATCCGACATATGTGGGGAGCAGGGGCGCGGTTTTGAAGAGGCGGGCGGACCGCGCCAGTCTGGTGACCGCGTCCGATCAATGACCGGAGTACTAACGATCACGACCTGCCAACCCATTGGCACAGTGTGAAAACCCAGGTGCGTTTGGGGGCGGAATTCTAGAATACTAGAATACTAGAATACTAGAATACTAGAACCCTAGGGCTTTGGCCCCAGCACGTCCGGACTCTGGTGACCGCGATCCCCGGCCAGGGTGCGCGCAATCGCATTCGCGCCGGTAGCGGCAGGTGCGGCAACCGGAGCGCCGGTCAGAGCGCCAGGTCGACCGACACCGGGAAATGATCCGATGCGGTCAGCAGCGCCTCGCGCAGCTCGGGTGTGCGGTAGCAGGCGGGGTCGTCGAAAGGGTGCCAGATACGCCAGCGCGGCGCCGCCGCGGCGCGCAGGTCGGGCGAGACCATCACGTAGTCGAGCAGCGCCTGGAGGTAGCGCTTTTCCTGGTGAATATAGAACCGCGCCGTCACCGGCATCGCGCCCACCCGCCGGCTCAGCGCCATGCGGGCGTGTGGGTCGAACAGCTCCACCCCGCCATCCTCGCCCAGCACGATCTCGACGCCGGAGCGGCCAAACAGCTTTTCGTATTCGTCGAGACCGGGGCCGTCATTGAAATCGCCGAGCACGATCAACGGCTCGTGGGCCGCCAGGTGCTGGTCGATCCGCTGGCGCAGCCAGACGCATTGGGCGAGCTGCTTGCGGCGGTTGTCGATCGCCAGGCGCATCACCTCGTCGGGGGTGTCCGCCCCGATCGGCGCCTTGGATTTCACATGCACGCCGATCAGGCGCAGCACCCGCCCGGTCTCGCGCAAGGTGAGCGCCACTTCCAGCGGCGGCTTGGAGAAGGTGATCAGCTCCGGGCTCGCGTCCACGTCGATGTCGAAGCGGAACACGCTATCGAAGCGCGGCGCGTCGCGCGCGCCCTTCTTGCCGGTCTCGTCGCCCTGCGGATCGTGCACGGCGGTGAAAACGTCGGGATTGTAGAGCAGCGCGATCTCCTGCTGGGTGGCGTTGCGAAAGCCGATCAGCGCCTTGCGCGCGCGCAAGCCGTAGGCATGGGCGAAGGTCTCCAGGGCGCGCACGGTGGAGCGGCGGCGATTATCGTCGGGGGCCTCGATCACCACGACCGCGTCGGCGTCCATCGCAGAGAACACGATGCCAAGCGCCGCGAGCTGGTCGCCCCGCTTCACGTCCTGGCGGGCGGACCATTCGTGGTCTTCGAAGAGACCGCCCTCGTCGTCGAACAGGGCGTTGAACCACTCGACGTTGTAGGTGGCGATCCGCGGCATGGGGCCCTCCCGGCAGGTAGCAGAGCAAACCTAGGCGCCCTGCCCCGCCCCCGCAACCGGCGGCGCTTCAGATGATGATCAACCCGCTCGACAGTGCGCGCGCGACGGCATGGGTGGTGTTGAGCGCGCCGAGCTTGTGGCGGGCGCTCTCGATATAGACCCGCAGGGTGTGCTCGGAAATCGCCAGCTCGGCGGCGGCCTGCGCCCGGCTCATGCCCAGCGCCAGGCAGCGCATCGCGGCCAGCTCGCGCGGGGACAGGCTGGGCCCGCCCCCCCCGTCGCTGACCTGCTCCAGCTCCAACGCCTTGCGGTTGAACTCATGCGCCAGGATCACCAGCGACTGGGCGTTCGCCTCGATGAAGGCTTCCCAGCTCGCGTCATCGTCATTGGAATTCAGGGTAAACAGGGCAAACTGCCCGTTCGGTCCACGCACCGGCACCGAGTAGCCCTGGTTGCCAAGCCCGTGCGCGAGCGCGTCGCGCCACATCGCCTGGGCCGCTTTCGACGACCAATTGAGCTCTTTCCAGTTCACCGGCGTGAAGCGCTGGAAACAGCCGAAAATCACCGGGTCCATGCGCAGGTAGTCTTTGTCGAGATAGTGATCGACCCAGGCGCTGGAATAGGTGCCGGCGCCGAAGCGTTCGCCTTGCGCGTTCACCCAGTGGTAGACGGCATGCAGAACGCCAAAATGGTCGCGCACCTGCTCGGTCGCGGCCTGGAAGGCTTCAAGCGAGGTCGCTGCCTGCAAAAAGCCAAGTAACGTTTCCTGCGTTGCCGTCATACCCCGCCTGCGCCACCGATCCATCGCCGGACCGGCCGCGCGCCTGGAACGATCCCGCCTCGGCCAGAGCCACAAGGGTTGCATCCTCGAGGCTTGCGGCGGTGGCTGCCAATCCGTTCATCTCGGCGTACGACCTGAGGTCGGCCAAAACATCAATGATCCAATCATTCGGCATGTAAAGCTCCCATCCTCCGAAACGGCGCACAACCATAGCATGTGGGCCAATTTGTCCCTACTCGCGGGATCATTCTCCCCAGAAATGGCGAGATCACTCCCGGCAAAAGCCCGAAAATACGCGAATCAGGCTCTCTGACCAGGACTGCGGCGCCCTCCGATTCGCCCTGCGGAACAGGGCATGAACAACTGGAAGGCGAGCCGATTAAGATTTCGTGAAATCCGGAACAAAAACAGGCCGCCCACTGGGTTGGCGGGCGGCCTTGCCTCGGGAAAAAGGGCGCGATCAGGCGCCGGGGCCAGCCTCGAGCACGTCTTCGAGGGTGCGCAGCCCGGTTTTTGGCGCCTGCACCAGCACCGCCATGTTGCCGGGCTTGTGCTGGTTGCGCCGCATCTTCATATGCGCCGCCGGGATATCGTCCCAGCCGAACACCTCAGACATCGACGGATCGATCCGCCGCTCGATCATCAGCTTGTTGGCCGCCGCGGCCTGCTTGAGGTGGGCGAAGTGGCTGCCCTGGATGCGCTTCTGGTGCATCCAGACATAGCGCGCGTCCATCGTCAGGTTGAACCCGGAGGTGCCGGCGCAGATCACCACCATGCCGCCGCGCTTGACCACGAAAGTGGAGACCGGAAAGGTCGCCTCGCCGGGGTGCTCAAACACCATGTCGACGTTCACGCCCTTGCCGGTGATATCCCAGATCGCCTTGCCGAACTTGCGCACTTCGCCGAACCAGTCCTTGTATTCCGGCGTGTTCACCTTGGGCAGTTGCCCCCAGCAGTTGAAGTCCTTGCGATTGATCACGCCCTTGGCGCCGAGGCCCATGACGAACTCGCGCTTGTCCTCCTCGCTGATCACGCCGATCGCGTTGCCGCCGGCGGTGTTGATGAGCTGGATCGCAAAGCTGCCAAGCCCGCCCGAGGCGCCCCAGACCAGCACGTTCTGGCCCGGCTTGAGCTCGTGGGGGTGGTGGCCGAACAGCATCCGATAGGCGGTGGCCAGCGTGAGCGTGTAGCAGGCGCTCTCTTCCCAGGTCAGGTGCCGGGGGCGCGGCAGGAGCTGCTGCGCCTGCACCCGGGTGAACTGGGCGAACGAGCCATCGGGGGTCTCGTAGCCCCAGATCCTCTGGCTCGGCGAAAACATCGGGTCGCCGCCGTTGGTCTCCTCGTCGTCGCCGTCGTCCTGGTTGCAGTGGATCACCACCTCGTCGCCGACTTTCCAGGTTTTCACCTTCGAGCCCACCTTCCAGACGATCCCCGACGCGTCGGAACCGGCGATGTGGTAGGGTGCCTTGTGCACGTCGAAGGTGGAAATCGGCTCGCCCAGCGCGGCCCAGATGCCGTTGTAGTTCACGCCGGCCGCCATCACCAGCACCAGCACCTCGTGGCTGTCGATCTCGGGCGTCTCCACCACCTCCACCTGCATCGCGGTGTCGGGCTCGCCGTGGCGTTCACGGCGGATCGCCCAGGCGTACATCTGGCGCGGCACATGGCCGAGCGGGGGCATCTCGCCGATCTCGTAAAGGTCTTTGCGGGGCGCGTCGTAGTCGGCAACGGCCGGGGGGGTGTCGAGAGCCATGGGGGCCTCCCTGCTGTGTTCTGTTCGAATCTCATGCCGCAACGCAGAATTACGGCTGCTGCTGCAGCATTACGAATGGGCCCGCAAGATTGCAACAGGGTTTCTGGCGTTTTTGTAATTTTATGTCGCGCTCGACGGGACGTCAGGCAGCACTTCCGTTTCCGGCGAAACCGCCACCTCGGGCGTCGGAATATGCGTGGAAAGATGCGCGATGGAGTTGGCGTAGAAGGTCAGCAACGGGCGGTCCGGCGGATTGATGCGATAGTGGCCATCGTCGCACACGACGATCCGGCGCAGCTCAAGCAGCCGCAGCCCGACCTCGACGGCATAGTCCAGATCGCCGCGCGGCATGTGGATATGCGCGCCGTGCGCCGCCATGTCGCCCACCAGCGCGGCGAAGCGCGCGGCGATCTCGTCGCGCGCGCGCGTCTCATCCTCCAGCAGCACGGCCGCCACCACCGGCACCGGCAGCACCGGCACCACGGCGCGAATGCGCGCCATCAGGGTGCGCGCCAGCAGCCCCGTGGGGGCATCGCCCAGCTGCGGGTTGCCACGCAGGAACTCGGTCAGCGACAGCGGCTGGCCAAAGCTCACGCTGGCATAGCCGAAGCGGTGGAACCGCCCGGTCAGCCTTTGCCACAGGTGCTTGCCCACGTGCCGCGCCGCATCGCGCCAGCGCAGGCGAAACTTGCGCTCGCCGGAAATGTTGGCGGCCACCAGCACGCGGTCTTCGATCACCCGGTCGTAGTTCAGCGCCACCGGGATGAACACCACGTCGCGCCCCGCCGCCGGGTCGAACCCATCGACCATGTAGCTGAGCAAACCCATGCGCGGCACGCCCACCGCGCCGTTCAGGCTGAGCCCACCCTCGGGGAACATCGCCTGGGTGGTGCCCTGCGACGTGGCGATCTGCACGTAGCGCGAGAGTACGCGGCGATAGAGCGCGTTTTTCGAGCGGCGGCGAATGAAATAGGCCCCCATCGCGCGGATCAGCGCCGACAGCGGCCAGGTGCGCGCCCATTCGCCCACCGCGTAGGACAGATGCGAGCGTTCGGCGGCGAGCCAGGTAACCAGCACGTAATCCATGTTGGAGCGGTGGTTCATCACGAACACCACGGTGGCGTCCGGGTCGACGGTTTCCAGCCCGGCCTCGTCGAAGGCGCCGAGGCGCACCCGGTAAAAGCCGCGCGAGAGCAGCTTGGCGAGCCAGATCGCGAAGCCGAAATAGGCGAAGGCCGAAAACCGCGGCACGATCTCGCGGGCGTAGCGGCGCGCGGTCTCGAAGGCCACCTGCTCGGGCACGCCCTCGCCCCGTGCGTGATCCGAAATCGCCTCGGCCACCTTCGGGTCGTAGATCAGCCGCTGGATCATGTCGTGGCGGCGCGCCAGCTTGAACGGCTCGATCGGCCGGGTCAGGCGGCGGTTGAGCTCGGCCACCGCCCGCTCGGCGCGCTTGCGAAAAAACCAGCGCACGGAGGGAAACAGAAAGTGCGACGCGAACGTGACGGCCGCGAAGGCAAGGATCAGGACGAGCGCCCAGAGAGGAAGTTCCACCGTGCGGGTCATGGCGGGCAACGTCTCACCAAACGCGCCAGTCGTCCAGCCAAACCGATGAAATTGCGGGCAATTGCACCCAAGTCATTTCACCAAGGGCGTGTTTGCGGTATACTAGTGAGATAGGAATGTGGAGGGAATCTCATGTTGTTTGCACGACTCCGCGGTGTGTTCGCGATCGTTTTCGTCCTTGTCGGGCTTGCCGGGGGCGCCAGCGCTGACGACCTTGATCGGCGCGTCGAGATTGTCAACAATACCGGAGTCACCATCGTCGCCTTTTTCGGCTCGCACGTCGATGCGAAGACCTGGGAGGAAAATATCTTCGACGGCAATGTGCTGCCCTCCGGCAGATCGGTCGTGGTCAATTTCGACGATGGCACCGGCTATTGCGTGTTCGACCTGCGCGCCGAGTTTGCGGACGGGGATGTGCTCGAAGAGCCGGATGTGAACATCTGCGAGATTGGCACCTACACCTACCAGTGACGGCAGGGCGCCAAGCGGCACGAAAGGATATTCCTCCGAAAAACGGGGTTGAGTAATTTTGTTGCTTACGGCAGAAATGCTGCAGTGCAACATGACGTGAGTCCGCCCCATGCCCATCGACAGACCGAGCCGCGACCGGACACCCACCGAGGCCGATCCTCAGGTCGACCGGACACCCACCGAGGCCGATCGTCAAGTCGATCGAAATCTCACGGAGGCCGATCGTCACGTCGATCGGCCGTGGCTCTTTCGCACCTATGCCGGCCATTCCAACGCCGCCGCCTCGAACGCGCTCTATCGCACCAACCTCGCCAAGGGGCAAACCGGGCTCTCCATCGCCTTCGACCTGCCCACCCAGACCGGCTACGACAGCGACCACAAGCTGGCGCGCGGCGAGGTGGGCAAGGTGGGCGTGCCGGTGGCGCATCTGGGCGACATGCGGATGCTGTTCGACAATATCCCGCTCGAGCAGATGAATACCTCGATGACGATCAACGCCACCGCGCCGTGGCTGCTCGCGCTCTATATCGCGGCGGCCGAAGAGCAAGGTGCGGATATTTCGAAGCTGCAAGGCACGGTGCAGAACGATCTGATCAAGGAATACCTCTCGCGCGGCACCTACGTCTGCCCGCCAAAACCGAGCTTGCGGATGATTACCGATGTCGCCGCCTATACCCGCGAGCACCTGCCGAAATGGAACCCGATGAATATCTGTTCCTACCACTTGCAGGAAGCCGGGGCGACACCGGAGGAAGAGCTGGCCTTTGCCCTCGCCACCGCCACCACCGTGCTCGACGATTTGCGCGGAAAGGTGCCGGCGGAACATTTCCCCGCGATGGTGGGCCGGATTTCCTTCTTCGTGAACGCCGGCATCCGGTTCATCACGGAACTGTCGAAGATGCGCGCGTTTGTTGAATTGTGGGACGAGATCACGCGCGAGCGCTACGGCGTCGAGGAAGAGAAATACCGCCGCTTCCGCTACGGTGTGCAGGTCAACTCGCTTGGCCTCACCGAGCAGCAGCCTGAGAATAACGTCTATCGTATTCTGATTGAAATGCTCGCCGTCACGCTATCGAAAAACGCCCGCGCGCGCGCGGTGCAGCTGCCCGCATGGAACGAGGCGCTGGGGCTGCCGCGCCCCTGGGATCAGCAATGGTCGCTGCGAATGCAGCAGATCCTCGCGTTCGAGACCGATCTTCTGGAATACGACGATATATTCGACGGCAACCCTGTGATCGCGCGCAAGGTCGAGGCGCTGAAGGCGGGCGCGCGCGCCGAGCTGGCCCAGATCGACGCGATGGGCGGGGCGATGGAAGCGATTGAATACATGAAGTCGCGTCTGGTGGAGAGTAACGCCGAGCGGATCGCCAAAATCGAGGCGGGCCAGACCACCGTGGTGGGCGTGAACAAGTGGACCGAACACGCCCCCTCGCCGCTCACCTCCGGCCCCGAGGCGATCATGGTCGCCGACCCCGAGGCCGAGGCCGAGCAGGTGGCGCGGCTTGTCGCCTGGCGTGCGGCGCGTGACCAGACGGCCGTGCAATCCGCGCTTGATGCGCTGCGCCGGGCGGCGAAATCGGGCGAGAACATCATGCCCGCCTCGATCATGGCCGCGAAGGCCGGGGCCACCACAGGCGAATGGGGCGACGCGGTGCGCGCCACCTTCGGCCAATATCGTGGGCCGACCGGGGTGAGCAAAAACCCCTCGAACCGCACCGAGGGGCTGGACGCCATCCGGGCGCGGGTCGATGCCGTGTCGGACGCGCTGGGGCGGCGGCTCAAGTTCGTTGTGGGCAAGCCCGGCCTCGACGGCCATTCCAACGGCGCCGAGCAGATCGCTGCGCGCGCGCGCGATTGCGGCATGGACATCACCTACGAGGGCATCCGCCTCACCCCCGAAGAGATCGTTGAAAGCGCGGCGCGCGATGGGGCGCACGTGGTGGGCCTGTCGATCCTGTCAGGCAGCCATATCCCGCTGATCGAAGAGCTGATGGAGCGAATGGTCTCGGCCGGGCTTGGCCACGTGCCGGTGGTGGCCGGCGGGATCATCCCCGACGACGACGCGGCGCGGCTGAAAGCGATGGGCGTGGCCAAGGTTTACACGCCGAAAGACTTCGAGCTGAACACGATCATGGACGATATCGTCACCCTCGCCGACCCGCGCGCACGGGCCGCCGGATGAGCGACGCACTTCCCGAGACCGCCCTGCGCGTTCGCGTCGCCGGACGGGTGCAGGGTGTGTCGTTCCGGGCCTGGACCCAATCGCACGCACGCCAGCTGGGGCTGGAGGGCTGGGTGAAAAACGAACCCGATGGCGCGGTGACGGCGCTGATTGGCGGTCCCGCCACAAAGGTGTCCGAAATGGTCGAGGCCTTACATATCGGCCCGCGCTGGGCCGCGGTCACCGGCGTCGAGACCACACCCGCCGACCCGGCCGACGTGCCGCCAGGCTTTCGCATCGTCGGTTGAATTGCGCGAATTGTTCGGCCCGCCGATCTGCCGCCACAATACCTAAATCGCAGTGGTATTCCCGCCCCAACCGCGAGTGAGTGGTGTATAAATTCAACTTCAGGAATAATCCAGCAACCGCAATACGTTGCAAAGAATCTTCTTTTCCACCACAGGCAAAGCTGTTAACTCAACAGGATATCAGTTGCGTCTTGTGATTTTTCTTTCGCCTCCGGAGCACAAATGAAAAACGATCTGAAAAATCTTACCCGCCGTCAGCTCGAACGCCTGCGCGCCGACGTTGACAAGGCGCTCGACCGCCTTGCCCAAACGGAAAAGAAAGAGGCGCTGAAAGCGGCTGAAAAAGCGGCCCAGGCACATGGGTATTCTCTTGCCGAGCTAACCGGAGCCAAATCCAGGCCGGCGCCGTCCGCGGCAACCGCTGAGAAAAAACCCCCGCGCGCCACGGCGACGAATACCGCCGACGGGCGGTCGAAAGTCACCCCGAAATTCCGCAACCCCGCCAATGCCGACGAAACCTGGTCGGGCCGGGGCCGGTCGCCGAAATGGGTCGAGGCGCATCTGGCGGCGGGCGGCAGCAAGGACGATCTGGCGATCTGAGACAACGCCTTTCCTTGCCCGGCGGCGGGCGTATGATCGCCGTCGTCCAGCAAGGGAGATTCTCATGACCATCCATATCGGGGCCGCACCGGGCCAGATCGCCGAAACCGTGCTGATGCCGGGCGATCCCTATCGCGCGAAATGGGCGGCGGAGAAATTTCTCGACGGTGCCGAGCTGGTGAACGAGACCCGCGGCATGTTGGGCTTCACCGGCACATGGCGCGGCAACCGGGTGACGATCCAGGGCTCGGGCATGGGTATGCCCAGCCTGTCGATCTATGCCAACGAGCTGATCAGCGATTATGGGGCGAAAACGCTGATCCGCATCGGCTCGGCCGGCGCGATGCAGGCGCACGTGAAGCTGCGCGACGTGGTGCTGGCGATGACCTCGACCACGATTTCGACCCCCTCCGCCGGCTTTTTCCGCGAGCTGAACTACGCGCCCGTGGCTGACTACGGGCTGCTCAGTGCCGCCCATACCGCCGCCGCCGCCAAGGGCGTGGCCACTCACGTCGGCGGGATCTATTCATCCGACGTATTCTACGACGAGCGCCCCGACCTGACTGAACAGATGATGCGCCACGGTGTGCTCGCGGTCGAGATGGAGGCAGCCGAGCTCTACATCCTCGCCGCCCGCCACAAGGTGCGCGCGCTCGCCGTGCTGACCATCTCGGACCACCTGATCACCCACGAGGCGCTGCCCGCGTCGGAGCGCGAACAAAGCTTCGGCGAGATGGTCGAAATCGCGCTCGAAGCCGCCTTCGCGTGAGGACAGACATGGATTTCGACGCCAACCTCGACCGCCTCGCCTCTCTCGCCGTCGGTTTCGGCCTCGAGCTGAAACCGGGGCAGGAGTTGATCCTCACCGCCGATCTCGGCGCCGTGGATCTGGTGCGCCGTATCGCGCGCGCCGCCTACGCCGCCGGCGCGTCGAACGTGCTGACACTGTTCGCCGACGACGCGATCACGCTGGCGCGGTTCACCCACGGCACCGACGCCGCCTTCGACCACGCCCCGGCCTGGCTCTATGAGGCCATGGCCGGCGCGCTTCGGGGCGGCGCCGCGCGGCTCGCCATCGCCGGGGCCACGCCGGGCCTGCTCGCGGGGCAGGATCCCGATCATGTCGCCCGTGCCAACACCGCCAATTCGAAGGCCGCCAAGCCGTTCATCGACGCGATCACCTCGGGTGTGACCAACTGGAACATCGTTCCCTTCGTCACCCAAGGCTGGGCGGCCCAAGTCTTTCCCGACCTGCCGGTCGAGGACGCGGTGCAAAAGCTCTGGACCCATGTCTTTGCCGCGCTGCGGCTCGACCGCGACGACCCGGTGGCGGCCTGGCGCGAGAGCTTTGCCGAGCTCGACCGGCGCAAGGCGATCCTGCAAAGCCTCGCGCTCGACGCGCTGCACTTCGAGGGGGGCGGCACCGATCTCACCCTCGGACTGGCCAAGGGCCATGTCTGGGCCGGCGGCGGGCTCCGGCTGGCCGATGGCACGGGTTACGCACCGAACCTGCCGACCGAAGAGGTCTTTACCATGCCCGACCGCGCCCGCGCCGAGGGCCGCGCGGTGTTCACCAAGCCCTCGGTGATCAACGGCACCATCGTCGAGGGGCTGGTGGTGGAGTTCGAGGCTGGCCGCGCGGTCAGGATCGAGGCCGCGACCAATGCGGACGTAGCGCGCACCTATTTCACCACCGACGCGGGCGCGAGCCGGCTCGGCGAGGTGGCGCTGGTGCCCGAAAGCTCGCCGATTGCCCGCTCCGGCGTGCTCTACTTCAACACGCTGTTCGACGAAAACGCCGCCTGCCACATCGCCTTCGGCAACGCCTATGCGATGAACCTGGCCGCCGGGGCCGACAAGGGCGAGGCCGGCATGAACGAGAGCAAGATCCACCACGACGTGATGATCGGCGGGCCCGAGATGGCCGTCACCGGTATCGGCGCGGACGGCAGCCGGCATGCGATCCTGCGTGCCGGCGAATTCGTGATCTGAGGGGAAGACGATGCGAAAACGCAAGCTTGGCAACCACGGGCCGGAGGTTTCGGCGATCGCCTTCGGGGCAATGAGTTTTGCCGGGTTCTACGGCCCCACCGACCGCGACGAGAGCTTTGCCACGCTCGACGCGGTGATGGATATGGGGATCGACTTTCTCGACACGTCAAACATCTATGGCCCGCACATTTCCGAGCAGGTGATCGGGGCGTGGCAGGCGGACCGGGGCAAGCGCTTCAAGATCGCCACCAAGGGCGGCATCGTCATCGGCGCGCCGCGCGGCACCGCCGACAATACCGAAGACTACCTGCGCGGCGAGCTGGAAGGCTCGCTGGAGCGCCTCGGCGTTGACCGGGTCGAGCTCTACTATATTCACCGGCGCGACTGGTCGATCCCGATCGAAACGGTCACCGAGACGCTCCTGGGCTTCAAACAGGAAGGGCTGATCGGCGGGATCGGATATTCGGAAATCTCGCCGCAATCGCTCCGCCTCGCCTCGACCGTGGGCCATGTCGATGCGGTGCAGTCGGAATACTCGCTCTGGACCCGCCTGCCGGAGCTGGGAATGATCCAGACCTGCGCCGAGCTGGGCACCGCCTTCGTGCCGTTCTCGCCGCTCGGGCGCGGCATCCTGTCGGATGTCGATCTCGACCCGGCGAGCTTCACCGGCAAGGATATCCGCGCCACCAACCCGCGTTTCGCCGGGCGCAATTTCCGCCAGAACATGGACTACGTCCGGCGCCTGCGCGCCTTCGCCCATGCGCGCGGCTGGACCACGGCGGCCACCGCCATCGCCTGGACGCTGCAACAGGGCGAGCACCTGATCCCGATCCCCGCCACCCGCACAGCGGCACACCTGGCCGAATGGATAGGCGCGGACGAGATCGCGTTCACCCCCGAGGACCGCGCCGAGCTTGACCGTATCCTGCCGGTGGGCTGGGCGATGGGCGACCGGTACTCCTATCAGCAGCTGGTCGGCGTCGAGCGGTATTGCTGAGCAATTCCAGGAAAAGCGGGGCCGGTTTTCCGGTCTGAATTGCGAGCAAGAAAAAGCAGGCGGCGTTTCAGGTGCCGTGGGAGCGGTCGTAGCGGTTGGGCTGCGGGCCGTCCCAGCCCTTGAGCGCGGCCTTTTGAGGCTCGAAAACTTCGACCAGCAGCGGGTAACAGGCCGCCGCGTCGGAGGAATGCCCGGTGGAGCAATCCCCGCCGGGGCAGGCCGAGAGCGCGCCGACAAGGTCGATCTCGGCGAAGAATTCGAGGTGGTCGCCGGGCCGCACCGGACTGGCCTTCATAAAATACTGCCCGGTATCTCGGGTGAAACCGGTGCACATGAACACGTTGAGCACATCATGCACGTGGCCCTCAGCCTCGGCGAGCGGCAGGTGGACATGATCCGCCAGCGCCCGCGTCAGGTTCGAGTGGCAGCAATAATGGTAGGGATCGCCGGTGAGCAGGCAGTTGGTATAGGGATCGCAGCGCGTGCCGATCACGTCATGCACCGCGCCGCCGAACGCGTCGAACCCGTACCAGTCGAGCGTGTCGTCGGTGATCGTCGCCATCGGCCTGAGATACGGGAAGGATGACCACATCCGGTCGCCGGTGGACAGATGCGTGCCATGCAGCGCGCGCGTTTTGCCAGAATAGAACCGCTCGGACAGGTCATGGGCGTTCCACAGGTTGAGGTCGCCCACCTGTGGCCCTTCCACCGAGGAAATGCGGAAGAACTGCCCCGCCTTCACCTCGAAGGCGCGTGCATCGCGCGGTGGCACCAGCACCTCGCCCACCTTCGCCGCCCCCACCCGCGCGGCGCGGTAGAGCGCGAGGTCGGGCATCGGCAGCGCCTTGGGCGGATAGACGATCACCGGCGCCACCGCACGGCGCGCCTCGGCGTCCGCGGGGGGCTGGTGGTCCGGTGTTTCGAGTTTCATCGCGTGCTCCCTCTGCTGCTTTCATCTTGCTGCAAATATCCTCGCCGAAGGCAAGAAAGATCGGCGCGCCATTTCCCGATTGCGTCTGCGCGCGGGCTTTGCTGTGATAGGCGGGATCAAAAGGACAAGCCAATGCCCGCTCTCCTGCCCCGCGACTGGGTGCCCACGCCGGCCGAAACCCGCATCCAGACCATCGCCGCCGAGACGGCGAAGACGCAAAGCGGCACCATCGCCAGCCGGATCGACGCGCTGATCGCGGAAAACCGGCGCATCCACGAGAAGGCCTGTTTCAACCTGAACCCGGCCACCAACGTGATGAACCCGGCCGCCGAAGCGGCGCTGGCCTGTGGCATGGGCACGCGCCCCAGCCTCGGCTACCCCGGCGACAAGTACGAGATGGGGCTGCAAGCGATCGAAGAGGTCGAGGTGATCGCCGCCGAACTCGCCGCCGAGACTTTTGCCGCGCGCTACGCCGAGATCCGCGTGCCCTCCGGCGCGATTGCCAATCTCTACGCTTTCATGGCGCTGACCAGGCCCGGCGACGCGATCATCGTGCCGCCGGGCGAGATCGGCGGCCATGTGACCCACCACGCGGCGGGCTGCGCCGGGCTCTACGGGCTGATCAGCCACGATGCCCCGGTGAAGGCCGAGGGCTACACGGTGGATATCGACGCGCTGGCCAGGCTTGCCCGCGAGCTGCGCCCCGCGCTGATCACGCTGGGCGGCTCGCTGAACCTGTTCGAGCACCCGGTGGCGGAGGTGGCCCAGATCGCCCGCGAAGTCGGGGCGAAGCTGATGTTCGACGCCGCGCATCAATGCGGCATCATCGCCGGCGGCCAGTGGAAAAACCCGCTCGCCGAGGGCGCCGACCTGATGACCATGAGCACCTACAAGAGCCTCGCCGGACCGCCCTCCGGCCTGATCGTCACCAATGACGCCGAGATCGCGCAGCGGCTTGACGCCATCGCCTTCCCCGGCATGACGGCGAATTTCGACGCGGCGAAATCGGCCGCGCTCGCCATCACCCTGCTCGACTGGCGCGATTACGGGGCGGCCTACGCCGGCAAGATGATCTCGACCGCGCGCGCGTTTGCCGAGGCGCTGGCGGCGGAAGGCCTGCCGGTGTTTGCCGGCGCGGGTGGCTACACCCAATCGCACCAGTTCGCGATCGAGGCGGCGGGGTTCGGCGGTGGACAGGCGGCGTCGCGCACACTGGAAAAGGCGGGCTTTCTCGCCTGCGGCATCGGCCTGCCGATCGCCCCGGTCGCAGGGGATATGAACGGGCTGAGGTTCGGCACGCCCGAGCTGGTGCGCTGGGGCGTGAGCGAAGCCGACATGCCGCGCATGGCCGGGCTGATCGCCAAGGCGTTGCGCGCCAACGTTCCCGACGCGCTCGCGCCCGAGGTGGCCGACTGGCGCGCCAGCTTCGACCGGCTGCACTACATCCGGGGGGCGGACGCATGAGGCCCGCCCAGACCCTCCTTGCCGCCACCGTCCTTCTTGCCGGATGCAGCACCCTCGGCCTCAAGCAGGTGCACCCCGATTTCAACGGGTTGGCGCCGGATGCCGACCCGAAAAGCTTCACCTGCTGCTACAACCCCGAGCGCTGGCCCGAAGAGATCGCCAATTTCTCCCTCGCCATCGCCCCCGTGGCGCTCGATTTCAACCCGCTCGGCCAGGGCGACATTCCCGGCACGCTGACCGGCAAGCAGGCCGCCTTCGACCATATCGTCGAGACCGCCCGCCCGCTCGATCTGCTGCTGTTCGCCAACAAGACCTATATCGGCGGCCGCTTCGTGCCCGGCCGCTTTACCCATTCGTCGATCTATCTCGGCACCGAGGCCGAGCTGCGTGCCGTCGGGCTGTGGGACGATCCGGCGTTCGTGCCGCTCCACGACGATATCCGCGCCGGCAAGATCTTTCTCGAAGCCTTCCGCCCAGAGGTGCGCCTGATCGAGCCGGACAAGATCCTGCAAACCGACAGCGTGGCGATCCTGCGCCCCAAGCTCTCGCTCGCCCAGCGCCGCGAGGCCGCGCGCCGGGGGGTGTCGAAACTGGGCGTGCCGTTCGACTACTGGTTCGACAACCGCACCAAGGACGCGCTCGCCTGCACCGAGCTGATCCAATACGCGATGCCCTGGATCGCCTTCGACGAAACGGTGTCTTATGGCCGCCCGGCGGTGATGCCCGACGCGATGGTGGCGCAAGGCATTCGCGGCGAAGGCCTGAGCTTCGTCGAACAGGTGCGCGGCGTCGACGGCGGGGGCTTCGTGGTCGAGGGGGTGCGCCCGGTGATGAAAGATATCGCCGCGTTTTGGGGGCCGCCGCCGGGCTGATTCCTTGGCACGCCACCGCCAAACGGCTACACTCTCCCAAAAGACAATCGAGGCAGGGGGCAGACACGGCATGATTTCCACCGCACGCACCGCACGGCGGCTGCCGATCCTGGGTGCAGTGTTCGCGGCGCTCGCGCTCTCGGCTTGCTCCTACGCCTCCGTCGGCCCCGACTTCGCCCAAGAGGTCAAGGGGATGGACCCGGCCACGTTCGAATGCTGCGCCGACCCCGAGAAATACTATCCCGCGCCGCTGGTGCGCATCGCTCTGGAAGTGGGCAACGAGATCGGCCCCGCCGCGTCGGCGATGGCCTACGGCGAGTACGAGGAAAGCGAATACCCCGGCTTGCTCACCGGCAAGACCGAAGCCCATGCCGAGATCCTGCGCCAGCTCGCGCCGCTCGATATCGTGCTGGTATCGAACCATTCCTACCAGGTCGGGCGGCTGATGCCCGGCCGGTTCTCGCACTCGGTGGTCTATCTCGGAACCGAGGCGCAACTGCGCGCCGCCGGCCTGTGGAACCTTCCCGCGCTGGTGCCGTATCACGACCAGATCCGCGCCGGGAACATCATGATCGAGGCGGCGGCGCCCGACGTGCACCTGATCAGCCCGCAAAAGACCTTCGAGGTCGACCAGGTGCTTGCCATGCGCCCGGCGCTTTCACCGGCGGACAAGCGGCGCGCGCTGGAGCGGATGCTCGCCGTCATGGGCAAGCCGTTCAACTTCCGGCTCGGGATCGACCCGCAGGGCGAGAGCTTCGCCTGCACCGGGTTGGTGGTGCAGGCGATGCCCGAACTCGGCTTCACCATCCGCGAGGTCTATGGCCAGCGCGTGCTGATGCCCGACGACGTGGCGGCGCAGGCGGTGCGTGGCGAGCGGCTGACGCCGCTGATCTACATGACCGGCACCGAAGACGGCTACACCAGGCGCGGCATGTTCGCGCTGATGGTCGAAATGGCCGCCTATTGGGGCGTGCCTGGCAAGGACGGCTGAGGGCGCGCAGGTGCGATTGCGTCAAGCCGAGGCGGCGGGGCGGCGCAGAGACCGCCCCGAAATGCGCGTTTTCTGCAGGTGTCAGAAAAACGCCTGAAGCCCGGTCTGGGCCCGCCCGAGGATCAGCGCGTGCACGTCGTGGGTGCCCTCATAGGTGTTCACCGTCTCGAGGTTGATCATGTGGCGGATCACCTGGAACTCGCCCGAGATACCGTTGCCGCCGTGCATGTCGCGCGCGTTGCGGGCCACGTCGAGCGCCTTGCCGCAATTGTTGCGCTTCATCAGCGAGATCATCTCCGGCGCCGCCTTGCCCGCGTCCATCAGCCGCCCGACCTGCAAGCTCCCTTGCAGGCCCAGCGAAATCTCGGTCTGCATGTCAGCGAGCTTTTTCTGAAACAGCTGCGTGCCGGCGAGCGGCTTGCCGAACTGGTGCCGGTCGAGCCCGTATTGACGCGCCGCGTGCCAGCAGAATTCGGCCGCGCCAAGCACGCCCCAGGAGATGCCGTAGCGCGCCCGGTTGAGGCAGCCGAACGGGCCTTTCAGCCCTTCGACGTTCGGCAACAGCGCCTCTTCGCCCACCTCGACACCCTGCATCACGATCTCGCCGGTGATGCTCGCGCGCAGGCTGAGCTTGTTGCCGATCTTCGGCGCGGACAACCCCGCCATGCCCTTCTCCAGCACGAAGCCCTTGATCTTGCCGCCATGCGCGTCGGACTTGGCCCAGACCACGAAGACATCGGCGATCGGCGCGTTGGAGATCCACATCTTGGTGCCGGTCAGCTTGTAGCCCGTCGCCGTCTTTTCGGCGCGGGTTTTCATCGCGCCCGGGTCGCTGCCCGCATCGGGCTCGGTGAGGCCAAAGCAGCCGATCAGCTCACCCGAAGCCAGACCGGGCAGGTATTTCTTGCGCTGCGCCTCGGTGCCGTAGGCGTAGATCGGATACATCACCAGGCTCGATTGGACCGACATCATCGAGCGATAGCCCGAATCCACCCGCTCGACCTCGCGCGCCACCAGACCGTAGCTCACGTATGAGCCCCCTAGCCCGCCATATTCCTCGGGCACGGTGACGCCGAGCAGCCCCATCTCGCCCATCTCGCGGAAGATCCCGGGATCTGTCGCCTCGGTCTCGAATGCCTCGATCACGCGGGGGGCGAGCTTTTCGGTGGCATAGGCGCGGGCCGAGTCGCGGATCATCCGCTCGTCTTCCGCAAGCTGGTCGTCGAGGCGGAACGGGTCTTGCCAGTCAAAGCTGGACAGCTCGGGGCGGCTCTTGGCGGGCAACTCGTGGGTCATGACATCTCCTTGGCGCGGTTTTCCGAGGTATTGCGCAATATTTTGAGCAATGCTAGGAGAAATTTGCGCAAGGCCGCAGAGGGGCGCGAAATGGACGACGAATTCGACGTGGGCGAGCGGCTGAAGACGCTGCGCCAGGACGCGGGGCTGAGCCAGCGCCAGCTGGCCGAACGCGCCGGCGTGCCGCATGGCCAGATCTCGATGATCGAGACCGGGCGCTCCAGCCCCTCCGTCGCGTCGCTCCGGCGCATTCTCGGCGGCCTCGGCATCACCATGTCGGCCTTCTTCGAGCCCGACGAAACCCCGGCCGCGCAGGTCTTCTTCCGGTCGCGCGAGCTGACCGATCTCACCGGCCATCTCGGCGACGGGGTGGGGATCGCGCAGGTGGGCAACGCGCTGGCGCATGGGCTTCAGATCCTCGCCGAAACCTACGCGCCGGGGGCCGATACCGGCGAGGCGATGCTGGATCACGAGGCCAACGAGGGCGGCATCGTCGTGGCGGGCGAAATCGAAGTGACGGTGGGCGACCAGACACTGGTGCTCGGACCGGGCGATGCGTATCTGTTCGACTCCCGTGCGCCGCACCGGTTCCGCAATACCGGCGCGGTGCCCGCCCGCGTCATCTCGGCCTGCACGCCGCCCTATCTTTAAGGAGACCGACATGAAACCGCTCGAAGGCCTGAAGGTGGTCGAACTCGCCCGCGTGCTCGCCGGGCCATGGGCGGGCCAGGCGCTGGCCGACCTCGGCGCGGAGGTGGTGAAGGTGGAAAGCCCGGCGGGCGATGACACCCGGGCCTGGGGCCCGCCGTGGATCGAGCGCGACGGCGACAGGTCAGCGGCGTATTTCTACGCGGCGAACCGGGGCAAATCCTCGGTGGTGGCGGATTTTTCCACGCCCGAGGGTCAGGCCGACGTGCGCGTGCTGGTGGCCGGCGCCGATATCGTGATCGAGAATTTCAAGGTCGGCGGGCTCGCCAAATATGGGCTGGATTACCCGAGCCTCGCGGCGCTGAACCCAGGCCTGATCTATTGCTCGATCACCGGCTTCGGCCAGGACGGACCGCGCGCCAGCCAGCCGGGCTACGATTTCATCATCCAGGGGCTGTCGGGGCTGATGTCGATCACCGGAGCGCAGGACGGTGACCCGATGAAGGTGGGCGTGGCGGTGACCGACGTGGTGACCGGGCTCTACGCCACGATCGGCATTCTCGCCGCCGTCGAACAGCGCCACCGCACCGGGCGCGGCCAGATGGTCGACGTGTCGCTGCTCGACAGTGCCACCGCGCTGCTCGCCAACCAGGCGATGAACTACCTCGCCACCGGCAAGAGCCCTTCCCGCCTCGGCAACGCCCATCCCAACCTCGTGCCCTACGAGGTCGTGCCGGTGGAGGACGGACGGGTGATCATCGCCGTCGGCAACGACCGGCAGTTCCGCGCCCTCGTCACCCTCCTTGGCATGGAGATGCTGGCCGACAACGCGCTGTTTTCCAGCAACGCCGCGCGGATCGAGAACCGCGACATGCTGATGGCGATCATCGGCGAGGCGACGGCGGTGTGGGAGCGCGCACCGCTGCTGGCGGCGCTGGAACAGGTCGGCGTGCCGGCCGGGCCGATCAACGAGATCGCCGATACCTTCGCCGACAGCCAAGTCGTGGCGCGCGGCCTGAGGATCGACCCCGAAGGCGTGCCCGGCGTGCGCGGACCGTGGCGGTTTTCCGACGCCGAGCTGGCACTGGACAAGAGCGCGCCGGTGCTGGCGAAACCGCGCTGACCGGCGCGCCACCTGCCGCCGAAACACGGCAAGACCCTCGACAGGTCTCTTTGCAAAAGCTATCCCTCGACTTTGCAAAGGGAGGCGACCATGGCCACGCAAAAGCTCTACGCCGGGGTGAAACTGCGCGAAACGCGCGCGCGGCTCGGCCTCACCCAGAAGGCGTTCGCCGAGAAGCTCGGCGTCAGCCTGCCCTATCTCAACCAGATGGAAAACAACAACCGCCCGGTCTCGACCGGCGTGGTGCTGGCGCTGGCGCAGGAATTCGGCTTCGACGTGGCGGAGCTGTCGACCGGCGACGCCGAACGCCTGGTAACCGACATGCGCGAGGCGCTGGCCGACCCGGTGTTTGCCGATGCCACGCCGCCTGTCGCCGATCTGCGCCTCGTCGCCTCCAACGCGCCGGCGCTGGCGCGCGCCTTTCTCGAGCTGCACCGGGCCTACCGGCAGGGCCACGAACGCCTCGCCTCGCTCGACGAGGCGCTCGGGCGCGATGGTGGAGCGGTGCAGGCGAGCCCCTGGGAAGAGGTGCGCGACTTCTTTCACTATTGCGATAATTACATCGACGCGATCGACCGCGCCGCCGAGCATTTCGCGCAGAAATCGAACACCGGCGGCAATGCGGAAGCCGCTGCGACGGTGGCGCTTGAGCGGCTCGGCATCCGTGTCGAGCTGACCGAAACCGACCGCATCCGTGGCTTTGACCGCGCCGCCGGGCGGCTCTCGCTCTCGACCTATTCGCCCGCCTCGACGCGGCGGTTCCAGCTCCTGCACCAGGTCGCGCTGCTGACCCAGAACGATCTGTTCGAGGCCACGCTCGACTTGGCCCGGTTTCAGACCGGCGAGGCGCGCCAGATCGCCAAGATCGGTCTGGCCAACTACTTCGCCGGCGCCGCGCTGATGCCCTACGCCCGTTTCCTCGCCGCCGCGCGCGACACCCGGCACGATTTGGAGCGGCTGGCCGACATCTTCGGCGCCTCGATCGAGCAGGTGGCGCATCGGCTCAGCACCATGCAGCGCCCCGGCGCCAAGGGCATCCCGTTCTTTTTCGTGCGCGTCGACCAGGCCGGCACGATCACCAAGCGCCACTCCGCCACCCGGCTGCAATTTGCCCGCTTCGGCGGCGCTTGCCCCTTGTGGAACGTCCACCAGGCGTTCGAGACGCCGGGCCGCTTTCTGCGCCAGCTCGCCCAGACCCCGGACGGGGTGCGCTACATCTCGCTCGCGCGCGACGTCTCCAAGCCCGGCGGCAGCTTCACTGCCCCGGTGCGCCGCTACGCCATCGCGCTCGGCTGCGAAATCAAACACGCCGACCATCTCGTCTACGCCGATGACCTCGACGTCACCAACACCGCCGCCTTCGAGCCGATCGGCATCTCCTGCCGGATCTGCGAGCGCAGCCAGTGCCACCAACGCTCGGTGCCGCCGCTGGAGCGCAAGCTGACCATCGACCCCGACGCGCGCGGCGTGCTGCCCTACGAGGTTGAGCGCTGATGCTGCGCTTGCTGGCCGCCGTGTTCGTCGTCGGAATGGGGCTGTTCATCGCTTCCGGCGCGCTGGAACGGGCGATGCTCTATCCGTTCGATCCAGCTTACGCAGCGCCGCCCGCCGGGCTGACGGAAACGCGGCTTGCGACAGCCGATGGCGAAAGCCTCGTGGTCTGGTCCGCCCCGCCCGCGCGCGGCAGGCCCACCGTGCTCTATTTCGATGGCAACGCGGGCAATCTCGCGGGGCGCGCGGGGCGCTTTGCCGCCTTCACCAAGCGCGGCTTCGGCCTGGTCGCGGCGGGCTATCGCGGCTCCTCGGGCTCGACCGGCACGGCGTCCGAACCTGCCTTGATCGGCGACGCGCGCGCGCTGGCCGCAGCGGTGCCCCGCCTCGCCGGCTCCAGCCCGGTGATCTACTACGGCGAGAGCCTCGGCGCGGCGGTGGCAATTGCTTTGGCCGAGACCACACACCCCGCCGCGCTGGTGCTGGAAGCCCCGTTCGCCTCGCTCGCCGAGATGTCGGCGCATCTGTATGGCACGCCGGCGCTGGCCCGGGTGCTGAAAGCCGAATGGCCAAGCCTTGCGCGGATCGCCAACGTGAGCGCGCCGCTCCTGATCCTGCACGGCGAACACGATCCGCTCGTGCCCCCGGCCCAAAGCCGCGCGCTGTTTGAGACCGCACCGAGCGGTGACAAGACCTATCACCTCGTGCCCGGCGCCGGGCATGAGGATGTCTGGCAAGTGGACGCGCAGCACAGGCTCTACGCCTTCCTCGCCCGGTTTTAGGAGCGGCTCTCGCCGGACACGACGCGCCTCTAAACACTGCGGCCCAAGCTGCGCGGTTGTCGTGCGGGACGTTAACCCTTCGCAAATCCTTGAACGGAATGTTAACGGGACATGGGCCGTATGCCACTGTCCTTGAACGGTTTTACCAAGATAAGTGAATTCTACTCCGCTAGAATTCTAGCGCAGTAGAGCCTTGGCCGAGGCGTCGAGCACCGGCCCTACTGGCAGCGCGCGGCGCCACCGTCCGGATCAGGCTGAGAGGTCGCCAAACGAAACGGCCCCGCGCGATGGCGGGGCCTGCCGGTCTGGATTGCGCGGAGGGTCAGGCGTTGAGAATCTGGTAGATCTCGTCCTTGAGCGCGGCGCGCTGCTTTTTCATGTCCTCTTCGTGGAAATGGTCGGTCGGCTTCTCAAGCGTCTCGGCGGCGATCACTTTGGCGTTGATCGCGTGGTAGTCGTCGTAGAGCTTGGCGAAGGCGTCGTCGGAGGCTTTCAGCGCTTCCATCTTCTTGACGTGTTCGGGGAACTCTTCGGCAAGCTCATGGTTCAGATCGGACATTGGCAGGGCCCTCCGTTTATTGTCGTTTCACCCCTGAGCCTAGGGCGCGCCACAGGCCCCGCCTTTGACTCGGATCAAAAAACCGGGCTTTTCCCTCAGCGCTGCGCGGTCTGCCAATCGGGGTTGATCCAGGGCGCGCGGGTGTCGCGTGGCAGGGGATCGCGCCCGAGGATATGATCCGCCGCCTTCTCGCCGACGAGGATCGAGGGCGCGTTGGTGTTGCCGTTGGGCACGCGCGGGAACACCGAGCTGTCGGCCACGCGCAGCCCCGCCACGCCAATCACCCGCAGCTCGGGATCGACCACCGCGAGCGGATCGTCCGCCGCGCCCATGCGCGCGGTGCCGACCGGGTGATAGGCGCTCTCGGCGTGGTCGCGGATGAAACCGTCAAGCGCGGCGTCGCTTTGCAGCGCGTCGCCCGGCTGGATCTCCTGTTTCACATGCGCGGCCATGGCGGGCTGGGACATGATCTCGCGGGTGAGGCGCAGAGCCTGGCGGAAATCGCGCCAGTCGTCCGCGTGGGACATGTAGTTGAACACGATCCGGGGGGCGTCGTCGGGGGAGCCTGAGCGCAGCGTGACGGCCCCACGCGAGGGCGAGCGCATCGGCCCGGTGTGGACCTGGAAACCGTGCCCCTCCGCCGCCGCCGTGCCATCGTAGCGCACGGCAATGGGCAGGAAGTGGAACTGGATATCGGGGTAGTCGATCCCGGCGCGCGAGCGGATGAAGCCGCAGCTTTCGAACTGGTTCGAGGCGCCGTGGCCGGTCTTGGTAAACAGCCATTGCGCGCCGATCAGCGCTTTGCCCCAGAGGTTCCAATACTTGAAGAGCGTGATCGGCTGTTTCGCCGCGAACTGCACGTAAACCTCGAGGTGGTCCTGCAGGTTCTGCCCCACGCCGGGGCGGTCGGCGACCAGGTCGATGCCGTGTTCGGCAAGGTGCGCGGCCGGACCAATGCCCGACAGCATCAGCAGCTTCGGCGTGTTGATCGACGAGGCCGAGAGGATGACTTCGCGGGTCGCGCGCATTGTCTCGATCCGCCCTTTGCGGGCGACCTCGACCGCCACGGCGCGCCCCTGTTCGATCACCACCTTGCGCGCGAAGCCATGCACCAGGCGCACCCGCCCGGTCTTCAGCGCCGGGCGCAGGTAGGCATTGGCGGTCGACCAGCGCCGGCCCTTCCACACGCTCATATCAAACGCGCCGAAACCCTCCTGCTGCTGGCCGTTGTAATCGTCGGTCACCGGGTAGCCCGCCTGCCGCCCCGCCTCGACGAAGGCGTGAAACAGCGGGTTCCATTGCTGCGCGCGTTTGATGTGCATCGGCCCGTCCGTGCCGCGCCAGTCCGAGGCGCGGTTGCCGTGCCAGTGCTCCATCCGTTGGTAGTAGGGCGCGACATCGGCCCAGCTCCAGCCCGCCGCCCCCTGCTCGGCCCAATGGTCGAAATCGCGCGCATGGCCGCGCACCCAGACCATGCCGTTCACGCTGGACGAGCCACCCAGCACGCGCCCGCGCGGCACCACGAGGCGGCGGTTGTTCAGGGCGGGCTCGGGCTCGCTTTCAAACCCCCAGTCATAGCGGCGCATGTTCATCGGGTAGGACAGCGCGGCGGGCATCTGGATGAACGGCCCCACGTCGCTGCCGCCCGCCTCGATCAGCGTGACCGTGCGCCCGGCCTCGGTTAGACGGAAGGCCAGCGCCGCTCCCGCGCTGCCCGATCCGACGATGACATAGTCGCTGTGCGGCATGGCTACTCCCCTCTCGGGTAACGCTGGCTCTGTTCAAGGTCGTTCAGGTCCATGTGGTTGCGCATGAAGCGCTCCGAGGCGCGGCGCAGCGGCTGGTAGTCCCACGGGAAATAGGCGCCGTTGCGCAACGCGTCGTAGACCACCAGCCGGCGTGCCTGGCTCTCGCGCACCGCTGCATCGAACCTGTCGAGATCCCACTTTTCGCGGGCCATTTCGGCCATTCTCGCCCGCACTTCTTGATAGTCTGCAACCTCGGCGAGATTGGTGCGCTCCTGCGGATCGGCGTCGAGATCGAACAATTGGTCGGGATCGAGCGCGCAGGCGGTGTATTTCCAGCGCCCGTCCACCAGCGCCACCAGCGGCGCCTCGCTGGCCTCGGCGGCGTATTCCATCGCTACAGGGCCGCGCGCGCCGCCCGCCGCAACGGGCACGAGGTTTTCACCCTCGGTCCAGGGCGTCACCTCGGTCAGGTCGACCCCGGCGAGGGCGGCGAGCGTGGGGGTGATGTCTACGGTGGACACCGGCGTATCACTCCGCCCCGGGTCCATTCCGGGGGCGGCGATCATCAGCGGCACCCGCGCCGAGCCCTCGAAAAAGGTCATCTTGAACCACAGCCCGCGCTCGCCGAGCATGTCGCCGTGGTCGGAGACGAAGACCACGATCGCCTCCTGCCGGGTTGCTTCCATCGCGTGCAGGATCTCGCCGATCTTGTCGTCGAGATAGGAGATATTGGCGAAGTAGGCGCGGCGCGAATGGCGGATGTCATCGTCGGAAATGTCGAAATTTCGCCAGTCGTTGGCGTCGAAGATGCGCTTGGAATGGGGGTCGTGGTCGGAATAGTCCATCGCCGGCACCTCCGGCAGAAGGTGCGCGCAGTCTTCGTAGAGATCCCAGTATTTGCGCCGCGCCACGTAAGGATCGTGCGGGTGGGTGAAACTCACCGTGAGGCACCAGGGGCGGGCATCCTTCCCGCGCCCGAGGTCATAGAGTTTCGCCACCGCGTTGAAGGCGACCTCGTCGTCATATTCCATCTGGTTGGTGATCTCGGCCACGCCTGCGCCGGTCACCGACCCCATGTTGTGATACCACCAGTCGATCCGCTCACCCGGTTTGCGGTAGTCCGGGGTCCAGCCGAAATCGGCCGGGTAGATGTCGGTGGTCAGCCGCTCTTCGAAGCCGTGCAACTGGTCGGGGCCGACGAAATGCATCTTGCCCGAGAGCGCCGTCTGATAGCCCGCCCGGCGCAGGTGGTGCGCATAGGTGGGGATGTCGGAGACGAATTCGGCGGCGTTGTCATAGACCCGGGTGCGGCTCGGCAACTGCCCCGACATGAAGCTCGCCCGCCCCGGCGCGCAGAGCGGGCTGGCGGTGTAGGCCTTGGCAAACCGGGTGGAGCGCGCGGCGAGCGCCTTGAGGTTGGGCGCATGCAGCCAGTCGGCGGGGCCGTCAGGAAACAGCGTGCCGTTGAGCTGGTCGACCATCAGGATGAGGATGTTGGGTTGGCTCATGCGGCCTCCAGAAGCGTGTCGAGCAACCCGATCACCCGGGCGCTGGCCGCCGCGCCATCGGGCCGCCCGCCCAGCGCATGGCGGATGTAGAGCCCGTCGATCATCGCCGCCAGCGTCTCGGCGCAATCGGGCGCGCGCGCGCCCACCAGCGGGCGCAGCGCGTGGGTGAGGTTCGAGGTGAGCCGGCGCTGGTAGATCGCCAGCAGCCGCCGCGCACCCGGGGTGGACTGGGCATGGACATAGAAGCTGAGCCAGGCGGCGATCACCTTCGGCTCGAAGTTGCCCGGCCCGAAGCTCGCGCGGATGATGCCCTCGAGCCGGGCGCGCGGCGTCTGGGCCTCTGCCAGCTCGGCGCGCACCGCCGCGCCATAAACGGTCATGATGTGGCGCATCGCGGCGAACAGCAGGTCTTCCTTGCCGCCGAAATAGTGATGCGCAAGGCCCGACGACACGCCCGCACGCGCCGCAATATGGGCAACAGTGACGTCGAGCGAGCCTTTCTGGCCCACTTCGGCAATCGTGGCTTTTACCAAAGCCGCGCGGCGGATAGGCTCCATTCCGACTCGGGGCATGGAAATCCTCCAATGATTCCCGGGAGATAAACTTGTTTATCTTGATTGACTGATCAATCAACAATACAGGGAGCGACCCATGAAACTCAAGACAACCCTGTCGGCGCTGGCAATTCTTGCCGCCGCGCCGGCCCTGGCCGACTGCGATACCGTGCGGTTTTCCGATGTCGGCTGGACCGACATCACCGCCACCACGGCGGCCACCACGGTGGTGCTGGACGCGCTCGGCTATGACACCGACGTGAAGGTGCTCGCCGTGCCGGTGACCTATTCTTCGATGGCCGAAGGCGATATCGACGTGTTCCTCGGCAACTGGATGCCGACGATGGAGGGCGACATTGCCCCCTACCGCGAGGCCGGCACCGTCGACACCGTGCGCGAAAACCTCGAAGGCGCGAAATACACGCTGGCCGTGAACAAGCCGGCGATGGACCTCGGCATTGCCGATTTCGCCGATATCGTCGCGCAGTCGGACGCGCTCGAGGGCAAGATCTATGGCATCGAGCCGGGCAACGACGGCAACCGGCTGATCATGGACATGATCGCCGCCGACGCCTTCGGGCTGTCGGGCTTCGATGTGGTGGAAAGCTCCGAACAAGGCATGCTGGCGCAGGTCGACCGGCTGACAAAGAAGGGCGAGCCGATCATCTTTCTCGGCTGGGAACCGCACCCGATGAACGCCAATTTCGATATGGGTTACCTGTCGGGCGGTGACGACTGGTTCGGCCCCGACTTCGGCGGCGCCACGGTCTTTACCAACACCCGCGCGGGCTATGTCGACGAATGCACCAACGTCGGCGCGCTGCTGAAGAACCTGAAGTTCTCGCTGGCGATGGAAAACGAGATCATGGGCGCGATCCTGAATGACGGGGCCGATCCGGCAGAGGCCGCCAAGACCTGGCTTGCCGCCAACCCCGAGGCCTGGAGCGGCTGGCTCGACGGCGTCACCACGCTTGACGGCGGCGACGCCAACGCCGCGGTGAGCGCCGCGCTGGGGATGTAGTCGGTGCGCCTTTCGCGGCGATGCCCGCGAGAGGCCGCAAAAACAACGGAGCGCGAAATCCATGCCGGTTTCGCGCTCCGCCAGAACGAAAGCCCACCATGACCACCCTTGTGATCGCCTACCATTCCGAAGCCGGCCACACCCGCAAACTTGCGCAGTTCATCGCCGGCGGTGTGGCGGAGACCGGGGTGCGGGCCCGGCTCATCGAGGTGGCCGACATCACCGAAGCCGACTGGGCGGCGCTGCGCGGCGCCGACGGCATCGTTTTCGGCACCCCCACCTTCATGGGCGGCATCTCGGCGCGTTTCAAAGCCTTCATGGATGCCACCTCCGATTTCTGGGACGACCGCTCCCACTGGGGCGACAAGATCGCCGGCGGCTTCACCATCGGCTCGCGCTTCTCGGGCGACAAGCTTGCCACGCTGCAAGGGCTCTCGATCTTCGCCGCCCAGCACGCGATGATCTGGGTCGGCCAGGAGATCGGCGGCACCCGAGGCATTCCGGGCGAAGAGCGCCAGCCCAACGGCGACGGCTCCTGGCTCGGCCTGATGGCCACCGCCTCGCCCGACAAAGCGCAAAAGGTCTTCCCCGCCGACGCGGAGACGGCGCGCGCCTTTGGCATTCGCCTTGCCGAAGCCGCCCGGCGCTGGCAGGGTTGAGCCCATGGATTGGCTGACACGCACTAAGCTCCCCGTGGGCAAGATCGCCCGCGCCGCCACCCTCCTGGCTGTCGCCGTCCCTGGATTTGCCGCCGCACCGCTCTGGGCCGACGAGTGCCCGACCCACGCCGACCTCGCCACCGGCGGCGTCGTGCTCGAACGCAGCGATCCTTTCCTGCGGCTGCGTTACCGGGCGGAAGATGACGGCCCCGGACTGGTGGCCCGCCGCAGCGTCCTGCCCGGCGCCCCGGCCCGCCTCGACCGGGTTAGCCGCTACGCCCATGCCCTCGCGGTTGCCGGGCTGAGCGGGCCGGGCGGGCAGATGGCGTTCACCTATGCCGGTGATCTGGCCCGGGTCGACGAGATCGACGCGCTTGGAGAGCTGGCCGTTCCGGTCACCGCCACGCTGAACGGCGCGCCCGCCAGCACCGGCACGCTGCACCTCACCTACCTCGGCGCGGGCGCGATCGACCTGGGCAACTGCCACTACGACACCTGGCACCTGCGCTCGGAGCTGGCGCTCGATGGCGTGCCCACTGTCGAGTCGGAAGTGGACTACGCGCCGGCGCTTGGCCTGGTGCTGCGCGAGCTGCGCAAGACCGAGGATTGCGAGCTGGTGGTGATCGCCGGCTACGACGCGATCCGGGCCGACATGGGGGAGTGACGGATGGCTGAGGCAACCGGCCTGGACTGGCTGACAAGCACCAAGATTCCCGTGGGCAAGACCGCCCGCGCCGCCTTCGACTGGCTGCAGGAGGTGGGCGAGCCGTTTTTCGACTGGCTCTCCTGGCTCATGGAGCTGCTGATCGAGGGGATTCTCGCGGTGCTGCAACAGCCACCGCACTACCCCGCCCCGCTGGAAGACGGCAGCTGGAGCTGGGTGCCGCTCTACCCCGAGGCGCTGCATCCCTTCGTGGTTACGGCCGTTTTCATGGCCCTCACCTGGGCCCTGCAACGCAGCTGGAAGACGGCGCTGCTGGTGCTCGCCGGGTTCCTGTTCATCCTCAACCAGGGCTATTGGGAGGAGACCACCGAGAGCCTCACCCTGGTGCTGTCGGCCGCCTTCGTCTGCATGAGCCTCGGGGTGCCGATCGGCATCGCCGTCGCGCACCGGCCCAGGCTCTACACCTGGATGCGCCCGGTGCTCGACCTGATGCAAACGCTGCCCACCTTCGTCTACCTGATCCCGGCGATCGTGTTCTTTGGCATCGGCATGGTGCCGGGCCTGCTCGCGACGGTGATTTTCGTGCTCCCCGCGCCGATCCGGCTGACCCACCTCGGCATCTCGCGTACCCCGATCCCGCTGAAAGAAGCGGCGCAAGCCTTTGGCGCCACCAAGCGCCAACTCCTCTACAAGGTGGAACTGCCCTATGCCCTGCCGCAGATCATGACCGGGCTGAACCAGACGATCATGCTGTCGCTGTCGATGGTCGTCATCGCGGCGCTGGTCGGTGCCGACGGGCTCGGTGTGCCGGTGGTGCGGGCGCTGAACTCGGTCAACACCGCGCTCGGGTTTGAGAGCGGCTTCGTGATCGTCGTCGTCGCCATCCTGCTTGACCGGATGCTGCGGGTGGAGCGCAAATGAGCGTGGCCCCCCGCAAAACGACCGTCGAGTTCGACCGCGTTTCCATCGTGTTCGGCGACCGGCCCACCACCGCACTGCCGCTGATGGATGCGGGCCACGACCGCACCCAGGTGCAGGAGGCGACGGGCCAGGTGCTCGGCGTGCACGATTGCTCGCTCAGCGTGGCGGAGGGCGAGATCCTCGTGCTGATGGGGCTCTCCGGATCGGGCAAATCCACCCTGCTGCGCGCCGTGAACGGGCTGAACCCTGTCGTGCGCGGGCGGGTGCGCGTCTCGGACGGAACGCAGCTGATCGACGTCACCGGCGCCGACACCAAGACCCTGCGCAACATCCGGCTTTCGCGCGTCGCCATGGTGTTTCAGCAATTCGGGCTGCTACCCTGGCGCACGGTGCGCGACAATGTCGGGCTCGGGCTGGAGCTGGGCGGCATGGCCAAGGCCGAGCGCCGCGTGAAGGTGGACGAACAGCTCGCCCTCGTCGGTCTCACCGACTGGGCCGACCGGATGGTGGCCGAGCTCTCGGGTGGCATGCAGCAGCGCGTCGGGCTGGCGCGCGCCTTCACCACCGACGCGCCGATCCTGCTCATGGACGAGCCGTTCTCGGCGCTCGACCCGCTCATTCGCACCCGGCTGCAGGACGAGTTGATCGAGCTGCAAAAGACGCTGCGGCGCACGATCATTTTCGTCAGCCATGACCTCGACGAGGCGTTCAAGCTCGGCGACCGGATCGCGATCATGGAGGGTGGGCGGATCGTGCAGGTGGGCACCCCGCGCGAGATCTTCACCGCGCCGGCCGACGAGTACGTATCGGATTTCGTCGCCCACATGAATCCGCTCGGCGTGCTTACGGCGCGCGACGTGATGGGCCCGCCCTCTGGCGTCGCCTTCGCCGAGGTTGAGCCGGGTGCGCCGGTGCGCGAGGTCATGGATCTGCTCGCCACCGAGGCCGAGGTGGTGGCGGTGATCGAAGACGGCGTGCCGGTGGGCCGCATCACCCGCGACATGGTGCTGGCAAAGCTGCTCGACCCGCGCGGCTGATCTGCACTTTTCACGCTTTTCTTTCGCCGCTATGGCCCCTGATCGGCGTTGGAATTGGACTTTCTTGCCTTCGGCGAAGGTATTTGGACCAAGAAAAAGTCAGACCTTGGTGGCGTTCACCACCGGCGTAATCCGCCGTTTCAGCACCGCCTCGCGCCAGGTGATGAAGCTGACCGCGCCGATGATCAGACTGCCGCCGAGGATCACCCAGTGGTCCGCCGGCTCGCCGAAGAACAAAGCCCCGATCAGCACCGACCAGACCAGTTGCAGGAAGGTCACCGGCTGGGTCACCGCCATCGGCGCGGCGGCGAAGGCGAGCGTCATCGTGTAGTGGCCCGCTGTCGCGAAGGCGGCGACGCCAAACAGCCAGCCAAGCTCGCTCGGCGTCGGCGCGACCCAATGGGCCAGCGCGAACGGGGCGAGGCCGATGGTGACGGTGATCGACAGCATCGCCACCACCACCACCGGTTTGACCAGCCCCGCCATGCGGCCGGCGATCAAGTAGGAAGCCGCGAACAGCATCGCCGTGCCGATCATCGCCCAGTGGCCCGGCTCGATCGCGCGAAAGCCCGGCCGCAGGATCAGCAGCGCTCCGGCCAGCGCCGCGACGATCGCCAGAATGCGCCGCGCCGCCAGCTTTTCGCCAAACAGCAGCACCGCGCCGAGGGTGACGTAGACCGGGTTGAGGTAGTTGAGCGCCGTCACCTCCGCCATCGGGATATGCGCCATGGCGTAGAACCACAGGATCACGCCGAGCGTATGGACAACACCGCGCAGGCTGAACAGGCCGAGTGCGCGCCGGTCGAGCTTCGCCGCGATCAGCGGCCTGATCATCGGCACGAGGAAGACGAGGCCAAGCGCGTAGCGCAGAAAGGCACTTTCGGCCGCCGGGATGCGCCCGCCCACGTGTTTCACCAGCGCCGTGACCATGACGAAGTTGAGCCCGGTCGCCAGCATCCACAGGACGCCCGCGAGGGGCCGTCCGGTGTGGAGGAAAGGCGGCGCGCTCATGCGCGGATGTGACCTGAACGCCGCGCCGGGCGCAAGCCCCTCTTCCCTATGGCGCTTGCGCGATGATACACGCCCCGCTCCTCGCCGAATGGATCGCCACCCACAGCAAGCTCGAAACATTCCGCCCTGCCGCGGACACGCCCGAGACCATCTCCACGCACCGGCCGATCGCCTCGCCCGTGGCCACAAGCGGCGCGGCGGATCCGTCTTGTGTCATCCCTGACGCAAACGGCCCCCCGCGCGGGCGGAGGGCCGTTCAAATCTGCGAAAGCGCTGGCTCAGCCGAGCTGGTCCATCACCTCGTCGGAGGTCTCGAAATTGCTGTAGACGTGCTGCACGTCGTCGTCGTCCTCGAGCGCGTCGATCAGCTTCATCAGCTTTTCCATGTCTTCGAGGCCCACCTCCGTGGTCGTGTCCGGCTTCCAGATCAGCTTGGTCGAGTCGCTCTCGCCCAAGCTCGCTTCCAGCGCCGACGACACCGCGTTCAGGTCGGTATCGGCGCAATAGATGATATGGCCTTCCTCCGAGCTTTCCACGTCCTCGGCCCCGGCCTCGAGCGCCGCTTCGAACACCGTGTCATGGTCGCCGGCGCTGGCCGGGTAGATGATCTCGCCCTTGCGCTCGAACATGAAGCCCACCGAGCCGGTCTCGCCGAGGTTGCCGCCGTTCTTGGAAAAGGTCGAGCGCACGTTGGAAGCGGTGCGGTTGCGGTTGTCGGTCATCGCCTCGACGATCACCGCCACGCCATTGGGGCCATAGCCCTCGTAGCGGATTTCGTCATAGGTTTCGGCGTCGCCGCCCAGCGATTTCTTGATCGCGCGGTCGATCACGTCCTTGGGCACCGACTGGCTCTTGGCTTCCTTCACCGCGAGGCGCAGGCGCGGGTTCTTGTCGGGGTCCGGGTCGCCCATCTTCGCGGCCACGGTGATCTCCTTGGCCAGCTTGGAGAAGAGTTTCGACCGCGCGGCGTCCTGGCGCCCCTTGCGATGCTGGATGTTTGCCCATTTGGAATGGCCGGCCATGAAAAGCTCCGAGGGTTGTTCCGGTTTCGCGCCTCTATATGGCAAGCCCCCGGCATGGAGCAAGCCCGGCCCTGGTGTTCGATCCACAAATACCTCGGGGGGTGGGGGCTGGCCGCCGCTCCCGCAGCCGCCCTCTAGCCGCGCTCGTCCTTGGGCGAGCCCATCACCACGTGCGTCGTCAATTGCCGCACGCCGGGCACCACGCCGAGCTTATCGGTGTGAAAGCGCTTGTAGGCGGCAAGGTCTTCGGCCTCGATGCGCAGCAGGTATTCCACCGTGCCGGTGATGTTGTGGCACTCGCGCACCTCCTCCATCGCCGCCACAGCGCGCTCAAACCGCTCCTGGCCCTGTTTCGAATGGTCCGACAGCCCGACGGTGAGATAGGCGAGAAAGCCCTTGCCCATCGCGCCCGGATCGAGCACCGCGCGATAGCCGGCGATCACCCCCGCCGCCTCCAGCGCCTGCACCCGGCGCAGGCAGGCGGAAGGTGACAGCCCCACCCGCTCGGCGAGCTGGGTATTGGGCAGGCGGCCATCGCGCGTGAGCTCGCGCAATATCCGACGGTCAATTTCATCCATCTGATCAATCATTGCGCATCTTTCTTCCAGAACAACCCATTTCGCAACCCAAATGCGCGCCAATCCTGCAATACTTGCACCATGACCTTCGAAATCTTCCTCGCCCTCGTGGGCTTTGCCACTGTCACCCTGTTCACCCCTGGGCCGAACAACCTGATGCTGATGGCGTCGGGCACCAATTTCGGCGTCGCGCGGACCCTGCCGCACATGCTGGGCGTCGCGTTCGGGTTCGGGGCGATGGTGTTCCTCGTCGGGCTCGGGCTGATGGGGCTGTTCGAGCGCATTCCACAGCTGGAAACGATCCTGAAATTCGCCGCGATCGCCTATCTCGGCTGGCTGGCGTGGAAGATCGCCCATGCCAGCGCCCCGCGTGACAGCGGCGAGACCACGGGCCGGCCCCTCAGCTTCCTGCAGGCCGCCGCGTTCCAGTGGGTCAACCCCAAGGGCTGGTCGATGGCGCTTACCGGGGTCGCCGCCTACGCCCCCGACCGCAGTTTCGCCACCGTCCTCGCCGTGGCGCTGACCTTCGCCGCGATCGGCCTGCCGTCCTCCGGCACCTGGGCCCTGATGGGCCGCGAAATCCGCCGCCTGCTCACCAACCCGCGCCGGCTTGTCCTGTTCAACTGGACCATGGCCGCGCTGCTGATCGCCTCGCTCGTTCCCGTTCTCTTTGCCTGAGGCGCGCGGTCGGGGTATCCCTGCCCCATGACCCCTGAACAGATCACCCTCTTCGCCCTCTTCGCCGCCGTGTTTGGCCTGCTCCTGTGGGGCCGGTTCCGCTACGATCTCGTCGCCTTCGCCGCGCTGATGGTGGCGGTGGTGCTGGGGGTGGTCGATACCAAGCATGCCTTCGACGGCTTTGGCCATTCCGCCACGCTGATCGTCGCGCTGGTGCTGATCGTCTCGGCCGGCCTCGTGCGCTCGGGCGCGGTGTTTCTGATCACCCGCACGCTGGTCAACGCCACACGCCCGCTCGGCACCCATATCGCGATCATGGGCGTGATCGGCGGCGCGCTTTCGGCGTTCATGAACAACGTCGCCGCGCTGGCGCTGCTGATGCCGGTCGATATCCAGACCGCGCGCAAGGCGGGTCGTGCGGCGGGGCTTTCGCTGATGCCGCTCAGCTTCGCCACGATCCTCGGCGGCATGGCCACGCTGATCGGCACGCCGCCCAACATCATCATCTCGTCGATCCGCGAACAAAGCCTGGGCGAACCGTTCCAGATGTTCGACTTCGCCCCGGTGGGCGCGCTCACCGCCATCGCCGGGCTGATCTTCGTCGCCGCGATCGGCTGGCGGCTGATCCCCCAGCCCGAGACCGGCAGCGGCGGGCGCAACCCGATGGAGGAGTATTCCGACTACGTCGCCGAGCTGGTGGTGCCGAAGGAGTCGAAGCTGATCGGCCAGCGGGTGCAGGATCTGTATGAGACCGCCGAAAAGAACGACGTGGCGATCCTTGGCCTGATCCGCGACGGCAACCGGCGCTACGGCACCGCGCGCACCACCAGGCTCGCCGCCGGCGACGCGCTGGTGATCGAGGCCGCGCCGGAGGCGCTCGACGAGTTTCGCGCGGCGCTGAAGCTCGACGTCGCCGACGAGACCCGCGCGGAGCGGCTGCGCGCCGAAGGCGAGGGGCTGTCGAAAATCGAGGTGGTGGTGACGGAAGCCAGCCGGATCAACGGCAAGACAGCGCAGGCGATCGGCCTGAACTGGCGCCGGCGCGCAGTGCTGCTCGGCATCTCGCGCGGCGGCAAGCCGTTTCGCAGCGCGGTGCGCAAGACCCGCGCACAGGAGGGCGACATCCTGCTCCTGCTGGTGCCCACCGGCTCGGAAGCGGACCTGACCGAGTGGCTCGGCTGCCTGCCGCTGGCCGAACGGGGCCTGAACGTGACGCAGGAGGGCAAGGTGTGGTGGGCGATCGCCATGTTCGCCGCCGCCGTCACCGCCGCATCGCTCGGGCTGATCTACCTGCCGGTGGCGCTCGGCCTCGTGGTGGTGGGGATGGTGCTGACGAAAATCCTGCCGATCCGCGAAATCTACGACCATGTGGAATGGCCGGTGGTGGTGCTGCTCGGCTCGATGATCCCGCTCGGCCAGGCGCTGGAAACCTCCGGCGGCACCGAGCTTATCGCGAGCGCCCTCGTGACCGTCACCCAAGGGCTGCCGGCCTGGGCGGTGCTGACGGCGATCATGGTGGTCACCATGTCGCTCTCCGACGTGCTCAACAACACCGCGACGGCGATCGTCGCCGCGCCGATCGGCATCCAGATGGCGGACAAGCTCGGCGCCAACCCCGACCCGTTCCTGATGGCGGTGGCGGTGGCCGCCTCCTGCGCCTTCCTCACGCCGATCGGCCACAAGAACAACACGCTCATCCTCGGCCCCGGCGGCTATCGCTTCGGGGATTACTGGCGCATGGGCCTGCCGCTGGAGCTGCTGGTGGTGGCGGTGTCGATCCCGCTGATCCTGGTGTTCTGGCCGCTGTAATCCCGGCTCAATCCTCGCCGAACGGATCGGGCCGCTTGTGGCTGGCCAGCCAGTCCTTGCAGATGTCGATCAGCACGGTCTTCCAGTTGTCCCCTGTCAGTCCTTCAACGTGCCCCTGCGCACCATTGGCCTCGACCTCGCGGATCGCGTGTTTGAGCTTGTAGAAGATGTGCAGATCGGGGGTTTCATGGTCGAACCAGAGTCGCGAGACGAGCTTCAGCGAGTAGAAATCCTCCCCCCCCGCGGCGACGATATCCTCGATATGGCCATAGGCGAGCCACTCGGTGGCTTCGTTCTGGCTGTGCGGCTGGGTCAGGCCCTGTTCGCGGACGACCTGGCTCACGAGATCGACGATCTCGGACCAGTAGAACGGCGGCTGCAGCGCGGTCATCGCCCAGATGCCGTCGGAATACCGCTCGCCGTCGACCATCGACCAGGCCCAGGCGACGGCCGGCTCGGCCATTTCGATGGTGAGGAATTTCAGCGCCAGAATATCGGTCGTCGTGCGTCGCAGATCGTGGTCCATGTCATGCCCTCTCAAGCTTTCCCGTCACTTGGCCTCGCGCCGCCCGCACGACAATGCGGCGGTTTGGCGCGTGCCGGGCGGGGCTACAGCGGCCAGATCAGCGGAATCACCGCCGAGGCAAGCAGCCCCATGGTGAGGTTGAGCGGAATGCCCACCTTCATGAAATCGGTGAACTTGTAGCCACCGGGGCCGTAGACCATCATGTTGGTCTGGTAGCCGATCGGCGTGGCGAAGCTGGCCGAGGCCGCCACCATCACCGCCACCACCAGCGGGCGGGCGTCGATTCCCAGCGCCTCGGCCAGCCCGATGGCGATCGGCGTCACCACCACCGCGACGGCGTTGTTCGACACCAGCTCGGTCATCACCGAGGTGAGCAGGTAGATCGCCCAGACGATCAGGAACGGCGGCAGGTGCGCGAGCGCGGGCGCCAGCGCCCCGGCGATCAGCGACACCGCCCCCGAGGCTTCGAGCGCCGCGCCGATGGCCAGCATGGCGAAGATCAGCGCCAGCAGCCGGCCGTCGATGAAGCTGAACGCCTCGTCGGCGTCGATCGCGCGGGTGACGAAGACCACGGCGACGGCGACGATCGCCAGCGCCAGGATCGGCGCCACGCCAAACCCCGCCAGCGCCACGAGCCCGATCATCGCGCCGATGGCGACGGGGGCATGGCCGCGCCGGAACGCCCGCGCGGAGGGCTTGGCGACGTCGACCAGGTTCATCTCGGCGGCGAGGCGCTGGATATCCTCCGGCGCGCCTTCGAGCAGCAGCGTATCGCCGACCCGCACGGTGACGTTGTCGAGCTGTTGGCCGATGTTCTGGTTACGCCGGTGTACCGCGAGCGGGTAGACGCCGAACCGACGGCGCAGCCGCAATTGGCCGAGCGTGCGCCCCACCATCTTGCAGCCCGGCGTGATCAGCACCTCCACCGTGGTCGTCTCGACCGCGCTCACCTGGTCGACCCGCTTGAGGCTGCGGTTGCGCTGCAGCGACAGAAGCTCGGTCATCTCGGTGCGCAGCACCACCCTGTCGCCCACCTGCAGGCGCACCCCCTGCAGGTTGCGCCTGAGCGAGGTATCGCCGCGCAGCACGTCGATCAGCCGCACGCCCTCGCGCTTGAACAGCTGCACGCTCAGCACCTCGCGGCCGATCAGGTTGCTCTCGGGGGGGATCACCGCCTCGGTAAAGAACTTCTTGCGCGACCGGTCGGAGAGCAGCGCCGCCATCGAACTGCGCTCGGGCAGCAGGCGCGGCCCCATCACGTAGAGATAGGCCATGCCCCAGGCCACCAGGATAAGGCCGAGCGGGGTGATCTCGAACAGGGTGAACGGCGCCATCCCGTGCTGGCGCGCGACACCGTCGACCAGCAGGTTGGTCGAGGTGCCGATCAGCGTGAGCGTGCCGCCGAGGATCGCGCCGTAGCTGAGCGGGATCAGCAGCTTCGACGGCGCCAGCCCGATCCGCTTGCCGAGCTGGGTGAAGACCGGGATCATCACCACCACCACCGGCGTGTTGGAGACGAAAGCGGAGGCGACGACGACGAACCCCATCAGCGCCGCGAACGCGCGCCACGGGTTGTTGTCGGCCTGGCGCTCGGCGCCGCGGGTGAACCAGTCAAGCGCGCCGGTGCGCACCAGCGCGCCCATCACGATGAACATCGCGGCGATGGTCCAGGGCGCGGGGTTGGCGAGCACTTTCAGCCCGTCCTCGTAAGGCAGAACCCCCGTCACCAGTAGCACCGCCACGCCGGCCAGCGCCACCACCTCGGCCGGAAACGATTCGCGCAGGAAGGCCACGAACATCAGCGCAACCACCCCCAGCGCGATCGCCGCCTCGGTGCCCTGCGAAAACGCGAAATACTCCATGATCCCGTGATCCTGCCTTGTGCCGCGCACTAGTGTCGCCCGGCACGGGGCGGGCCACAAGGCCGCGCCTGTTTCATCTTGCCACAAATATCCCGGGGGGCACGTTCATTTTTCCGCAAGATGAACCTGGGGGCAGCGCCTGCTAGGCCGGCCCCGCCTGCGCCAGACGCCCGCCGTCGCGCACCATCTCCACCCGCGTGGCCTTGCCGGTGGCATCGTCGGTCTCGACATAGAGCCCCGACAGCGTCGCCTCGCCGCTCGCCGGCTCGAACCGGCCCTTGGCCATGCCGGTGACGAAGCGGCGCATCGGCTCGGCCTTGTCCATGCCGATCACCGAATTGTAGTCGCCGCACATGCCCGCGTCGGTCTGGTAGGCAGTGCCTTTGGGCAGGATCATCGCGTCGCCGGTGGGCACGTGGGTGTGGGTGCCGACCACCACGCTGGCGCGCCCGTCAAGGAAATGGCCCATCGCCATCTTCTCGCTGGTCGCCTCGCAATGCACGTCGACCAGCACCGCCTGCGCCTGGCCGCCGAGCGGATAGGGCTTGAGGGCGGCGTCGATGGTGGCGAAGGGGTCGTCGAACGGGCGCTTCATGAACACCTGGCCCAGCACCTGTGCCACCACCACCTTGCGCCCGCGCTGGTCGGAAAACACCCGCACACCGTTGCCCGGCGCGCCCTTGGCGTAGTTCAGCGGGCGGATGATGCGCGGCTCCTGGGTGCAGAAGCTCAGCATCTCCTTCTGGTCGAAAGCATGGTCGCCGAGCGTGATCACGTCGGCCCCGGCCTCGAGAAAGCTCTTGGCGTGGGCCGCCGTCAGCCCCATGCCACCGGTCGCGTTCTCGCCGTTCACCACGACAAAATCGAGCCGCCAGCGCTCGCGCAAACCCGGCAGGCGCTCCGTGATCGCCTTGCGCCCGGCACGGCCGACGATATCTCCGAGAAACAGGATCTTCATGGCAGAGGGATTAGGGGGAATGGGGCGCGAGGGCAAGCGACGTTGCGCGTCGCGCAGAGGCGCGGGTCAGAGCACCAGGGTGAAGGCATCCGTCACGATCGCGTCGAGCGGCTGATCGGTGGGCTCGAGCGGCAGCCGGTCGGCCTCCTGCGCGGCGTAGGCAAAGCCGATCGCCAGCGTCGGGCGGTGGCTGCGCAGCTGCTCAAGGGTGCGGTCGTAGAAGCCGCCGCCATAGCCGAGCCGCCCGCCGCGCCGGTCGAACGCCACCAGCGGCACGATCAGCACCTCGGGCACCAGCGCCGCGCCCTCGACCGGCACCGCGGCGCCGAACGGCCCCGGCGCCATCCGGCAACCGGGCCGCCACTGGCGAAACGACAGCGGCTGGCCCGCGCCCTCGACCACCGGCACGCCCACCGGGCCATGCGCCGCCATCGCCGCCATCACCGGCAGCGGGTTGATCTCGGAGCGGATCGGCACGAAGCCCGCGAGCGCCCGGCCCCGGTGCGGCTCCAGCAACTCCAGCAGCCGCGCCTGCGCCGCGCCGTCGAGCCCATGGCCATGCGCCTCCTTGCGCCGGGCGAAGGCCGCCTTGCGCGCCGCCGCCTTGGCCTCGTCCTGCGCCCCGCTCACAGCAGCAACACCGCCGCAAGGCCGAGAAAGGCGAAGAACCCCACCACGTCGGTGACGGTGGTGACGAAGGCGCCGGAGGCGAGCGCCGGGTCGATCCCGACCTTTTCGAGCAGCACCGGCACGCCGACGCCGGCCAGCCCCGCCACCACCATGTTCGCCACCATCGCCAGCGCGATCACCACGCCCAGCATCGGCGTTGCGAACCAGACCCAGCCGACCAGCCCCATCACAACGGCGAAGATCACGCCGTTGACCATCCCCACCAGCACTTCGCGCCGGATCACCCGCCAGACGTTGGCGGAGGTAAGGTCTTTCGTCGCCAGCGCGCGCACCGCCACGGTCAGCGTCTGGGTGCCGGCATTGCCGCCCATCGAGGCGACGATCGGCATCAGCACGGCGAGCGCGACGAAGCCGGTGATCACGTTTTCGAACTGGGCGATCACCATCGAGGCGAGAATCGCCGTAACGAGGTTGACCGCCAGCCAGGGCACGCGCCGGCGGGTGGTCTCGATCACCCGGTCGGAAATCGAGCTTTCTTCGCCCACGCCGGCGAGGCGCAGGATATCTTCCTCGTGCTCTTCGTCGAGAATCGCCATCGCGTCGTCGATGGTGATCACCCCCACCAGCCGGTCGTCGGCATCGACCACCGGGGCGGAAATCAGGTGGTACTGGTTGAACGCATAGGCCACATCGCCTTCGTCTTGCAGCACCGGGATGGTGCGGAAACTGTCCTCGATGATATCGGCGAGTTTGACCTTGCGCGGCTGCGCCATCAGCCGCCCAAGCGTGACATAGCCGGTCGGCCGCATCCGCGGATCGACGAGGATGACGTGATAGAACTGCTCCGGCAGGTCGTCCTGCGACCGCAGATGGTCGATCGTCTGGCCCACGTTCCAGTGCTCGGGCGCGACCACCAGCTCGCGCTGCATCAAACGGCCAGCGGAATATTCCGGGTAGGTCAGCGACTGCTCGACGGCAACCCGATCGATCGCCTCCAACGCCCCGAGAATCGTTTCCTGCTGCTCGGCCTCCATGTCCTCGATCAGGTCGACGACATCATCGGTCTCAAGTTCGCGCACGGCGTCGGACAGCACGTCCGGGTGCAGCGCCTCGATCACCTCCTCGCGGATGCCCTCGTCAAGCTCGGTGAGGATCTCGCCGTCGAACTCGCGCCCGTAGAGGCGCACGAGGTCGACCCGGGTCTCGTCATCGACCTGTTCGAGAAGGTCGGCGATGTCGGCGCCGTGCAGCGGCTCGAGCAGCTCGGTCAGCCGCGCCGCATCGCCCGCCTCGACGGCCGCCTGCACCAGGCGCAGCAAGTCCCGGTCGAGCTCGTAATCGCCGTCCTCCGGCGCGATGTCGATGGTTTGGTCGTCTGCCATGCCTGCCGCCCTGCTTTCGGCCGGACCATAGGCGAAGGCTTCGGCGCGCAACAAGGGGGAAAGGCGTGGACGCGGGCAATTTCACGTCCTAGGGTCCGGCCCTGCAGCAGGGGGCGACGATGCAAATTCTACTGGGCCAGACCCTGACCTTCGAGGCCGATCCGTTCCAGGCGCCGGTCGACGCGGCGGTGCGTCACGAGGCCCGTGGCGCCGTGGCGATCGACGCGGGCAGGATCGTCGCGGTCGGCCCGGCCGACGAGATCCGCGCCGCCTACCCGGCCGCCCCGGTCACCGATCACGGCCAGGCGCTGATCTCGCCCGGCTTCGTCGACGCCCATGCGCATTACCCCCAGACCGCGATCATTGCCTCCTGGGGCAAGCGGCTGATCGACTGGCTGAACAGCTATACCTTCCCCGAAGAGGCCCGCTTTGGCGACCCGGCCCATGCCGCGCGCATCGCCGCGCGCTACTTCGACCTCACGCTGGCGAACGGCACCACCACCGCGGTGAGCTACGCCACGATCCACCCCGAGAGCGTCGAGGCGTTCTTCGCGCAAGCGCAGGCGCGCGGGCTCAGGGCGCTCGCGGGCAAGACCTGCATGGACGAGAACGCGCCCGCCACCCTGTCGGACACCGCGCAATCGGCCTATGACGACAGCAAGCGCCTGCTTGAGCGCTGGCATGGGGTCGACCGGCTCGGCTACGTGATCACCCCGCGCTTCGCTCCGACCTCGTCACCCGATCAGCTCGCCGCGCTGGGTAGCCTCTGGGGCGAGCACCCCGAGGTGCTGATGCAGACCCACCTGAGCGAACAGCACGAAGAGATCGCCTGGGTCGGCGAGCTGTTCCCCGAGGCGCGCGACTATGTCGATGTCTACGACCGCGTCGGCCTGCTCGGGCCGGGCGCGCTGATGGGCCATGCGATCCACCTGTCCCCGCGTGAACGCGACCGGTTGCGCGAGGCGGGGGCGAGCCTGATCCACTGCCCCACCTCCAACACCTTCATCGGCTCGGGGCTGTTCGACATGGAAGGGCTGCAAAAGCAGGGCCACCTGATCGGGCTCGCCACCGACACCGGGGGGGG